>Ga0316221_1001287_pt1 | contig 27046 bp, 32 predicted proteins | sample TBH18007metaG_FD_206003 | JGI IMG/M metagenome (GOLD analysis project Ga0316221, IMG submission 206003) | Freshwater microbial communities from Trout Bog Lake, Wisconsin, USA - TBH18007 | ecosystem: Environmental > Aquatic > Freshwater > Lake > Hypolimnion/Profundal zone | place: USA: Wisconsin... | reverse complement strand
AACAATCCTTTCGACATAATAAATGTATTCTCATTATGTGGTACATACTCACTATAGTTTCTCAAGTTCAATGCTGTTTGATATAGTGATTCGACATTCTCTGGTGTACATTTCTGTGTTGATGCCGTAGACCTAATATTTACGACAAAACCATACTCATTTCCATCAAATTGCGACACTTGAAGAATACCGCATCCTGATAATAAAAGAAAAGCGACAACTAATAATTTCTTCATGGGTTAATCCTCTTTTGTTCTTTAAGCCACATTTGAATACCGGTCATTTTGTCGGCAAGTTCGTGGTAGAGTTCGTAGTTGTCGGCAATTGTTCTTTCGACTTCAGAGAGTGCAACTCCGGAACTGGTTCCAGCCACTCCTGAGGGTAATCGGGAAACGGCACCTTGAGCGGCGTTGTTGTGCACCCATACAAAAGACTGAGGAACATCACACATGTGGTCGTCTGTTGTAGTAATTTCTTTAATAACTTGGTCATGTATCACCCTATCTTGATATACTTTATCATGTACGTATTTAACAACTTCTTGTGTCACAACTTTCTGTTCTGCCACAGTTTTCTCAACTTCATTCTTAGCATTAATTAAAACGTCTTGTCTTCCATCTACATAGAAACCGGCACCAAAGATTATGATGGCAATCAAACGAATTGGCAATCTATAGAAAAATGGTATGAACGAATTCAAACACACTTCAATTAGAAATAGTGCGGCACCAACACCTACTATTGCCCAAGGTATCCAAGTCGGTAACAATCCCAAAAAATAATTAAATGAAAACATGATTTATATCTTTGGTGGTTTTCTCGCAAACATATGTCCCATTACAGGAGGTTTCTTTTTCTTACCACCAGGTTCTGCAAAGTTACCAGGACCAGGAGCACCGATGCCTGCAACACCAGCAGTCACATTAGTAGGACCTGCTACAACAGCACCATCTTCCTGAATTTTTCTGAATTGTTTGAATGTGAACATTAACAGTTCCACTTTCTTAAAGATTTGTTGATACGTGAATCTGGATCGTTTGCAGTCTTTGCAGAAGTCAAACGTTTTTTCATACCAGACATTCTAGCACAAAATGATTTTCTACGATTTGCGGCTTTGCTATCAGGTTTTAATTTCGATGGCTTTGTTGTTACTGCCGTCTGTAGATGATGACCTGGGTTTGCTCTATTATAAGATGCAACACCTTTTGAGTTTAAACCCCCTGTAGGATTCTTTCCTTCTTTTCTTTCCCATGCCTCAGATTCTGGCATGAATTCTTCTGGCACACAGTTAGGTACTGTTCTACCATTTTTCTCTTTGGTGCCAACAGCAGTATAACCAGACCAACAGGCCTGTTCTTTAATCCCATGAGCAGCACGAACTTCTGCTTCTGCTTCTTTTCTAGAATCAAACCCAACAGAATCCATTTTTGATTTATAGTGTTTAGCAAACCACTTACCATTACCTGGAGATGCTTCTGAATCTACACCAGTTTCGCCAATCTTCTCACCATTGTGATGAACATGTTTGACTTTAGTATCTTCTTCGGATAATTCAACTTCTTCTGGCACACAGTTAGGTACTGTTTTACCATTTTTCTTTTTTGTACCAACTGCCGTATACCCGGTCCAGCAAGCCTTTTTTAATTCACCAGTAGGTTCTTTTACTTCTTTGCAGAATTGTTTGAATGATTTCATTTCTCGTCCGATTTAACATTTCCTGAACGTCCTTCACCTTTTGGAAGTGCGGCTCTTGGTTTTGGTCCTGACCAATCATGTTTATCTACATGTTTCACTTCTGCATCACCACCGTGTGAAGCGGATTTTACTAGATAAGATGCCGCATGTGCAGAACCTTCACCGAATTTACCTCTACCAGTTGCGGCTTCTTTTCTAACATAATGATTTAATGCAGGATGTTGATTGTGAATCGTGTCAAGATGATGTTGTGCTATTTCTCTGTGTTGAGTTTGTTTTTCCTTAGATGCATTTTTCATTGCATTTAATTGAGAAGAAACATGATGTATATGGTTCATAATTTCTTGATGAATCTTTGTTTTTCTTTTTTCTGGTAAGTCTTTATAACTTGGATGCTTACTTAACATCTCATGTGCGGCATGGTGATGTACTGCGGCATTTTCCTCAGGTCCACCAGACATTAATTGAGAACCACCACCTTTCTTCATAGAAAGTTTTAGACCGTGATGGTGTTCATCATTAGGATCTTTAATTGCAACGTCTGATTTTGATGTACCGCCCTTCGTGGCACCATATTTCTTCCACGTATCAGAAACTTCACCCTTTTGATTCCCCATAACAACTGCTTTGTGTTTCTTTTTTATTGCTTCTTTGAAATCTGGATGATTTGCTAATGCGTGTACTGTGTGAATTGCATTTTCATGTTCTTGATGGTAACTCTCTTTTGCGGCATTCGTTTTTTTACCACCAACAAAACCTTCATCGGGGGCTTTAGAGAAATGCAAAGGATGTGTTTTATCTGTCTTCGCTTTTGCAAATTCTTTTTGCATCTTTGCTTTGTCGTGAGCAATACCGAGACCGGTCATATGATTCCATATTCTCGCATGAGCGTGCTCATCACTATAGCTAGTGCCACTTTTTGCCTCAACAATATAATCTTCTGCGTTAAAATTTTTAAAATTTATCATATTTGACTTAGTATTTCTGCAACACTTTCCTCGTATGGTATATTTGACACTATGATGTTTTTACCATTTACACCATAGATGAAATCCGGTAACAAATTCAAATACGCTAAGAATGTCTTAAGCACATCATAATCTCTCTCATCTATCTTATAGAATAACATTCTAGACATAGATTCAGGACCAAAAACGTTATTCAATAAAATAATGTGATTTAAAATTAATCGTTCTTTAAGAGACTTAGTAGATTTATAACGTCTAAAAAGTCTTTTAAGATACTTGATTCTTTTAATATCACTTTCAAATTCCGACATAATACAATTAGGAGACGTATAGCATTTAACTGCATACATCATAAAATTATCTTCATTCAAATTTTCAAACATAGTTAAGAAAGGGGCACAAGGCCCCTTGTTTTATTAAGACACTAATGTTCTTGAGTTTGAAGAAGTAAATGTCGTTGTATTTGAACCTACAACACCAGGATTTGTCGCATTTGCAAGAACACGATAAACGAAGTTGTTTGTAGATGTATCTGATGGTGTCACAACTAAAGTAACTGTTGTGTTACCTGTTGTTGCCGCATTAGATGTATTTGCTGTAACATTGTTCCAACCACCACCTGATTGATTGTTATACTGCCACAAGTATGTTACTGTTGCTGTTGCTGGTATTACAGATGTACCAGAAACAGAAATTGTGATAGTATTTCCGCCACCATGAACAATGCTTTGTAGTGTAGATGGTTGAACAAATGTAATTGCGGTATCTGGGAACAAGTTCTGGCCAGCGGCTGATTCGTATGGTGTATTAGCCAGAACGACTAAAGTCTCATATTGAATTCTACCAGCACGTCCACCTTGACCTACAGTCTTGATTACCCAACCATCATGTGAAGGACCGGCAGTTGGATTTACACCATTAACTGCAACTGCTTCTTCAGCCTGTGAAACATTCCATAAACCAACAGTAACACCGGTTTGGTATACGTTAGGTGAAGTGTTCTGATACAAATATGCAACGTTTGCCGCAGTTGGTCTTGCGGTTGTGTTTGCATTATGGTTTGGTACTGTTCTTACAGCCCAATTTGGTGCGTTATTCGCAAAATCTTTATTACCCCATGAGGACATCTTTTTTTCTCCTTAGAAAACTGTTTATTTACTATTTATCTTTTTGTTTTAGCTGACGGCAGACCACCATCTTGTCCTGGTCTGCCTTGCATGGACGGGTCAATCTCAATCGTATCTCTTGGTTCACCCGTCATAGTTGTACCACCAGATAGAACAGCGGCGGCTTTAGGTTTAGTTGTAGCCTCGCCAGTCTTTTCATTTGATTTATCCATCTTTGGCTTTTTGCCTGGAGTGGCTACTGATTTGTCAGCCTTCTCCCAATCGTATGTGTCTTCTTTGACATGCTTCTTTTTCATAGCATTTTTGACTCTATTGAATCTTTGCGAAGTATCGTCTGTATTATTACCCATGTCAAATACCGTTTGTGTTGCGGATTGTCCATCCTGATATATGTCTTCTTTTACCGGTATCTGTAGATGAGGTTCATCTTTGTGGTCTTCATTCCACTTTTTGATATGCTCTTTCTGTTTGTCTGCAATACCTTGGTAAATTTTGTGTCGTTTGACAGCATAATCAGACATTTTTTCGGAAGCAGTTCTGGTATCCTTCTTTTCGTCAGAAATAATGTCACTATTAACAGCCCAACCTTCTTCTACACCTTGCTTTAATTGTAATAATGTTTGTTCTTTTTGTTTTAGTAATGCTTTGCGTTTTTCAACAAAAGCCATACTATTAGGTTCTCCAACTGGACCGCCTCTCATTAATTTTAACCTTTGATTAATTGTTTGGAGTTGGGCGTGTAATTCTTCCTTGCCTTCCGCCACACCTTGTTTACTACGATTAACAAATACATTGTGCGCTGGACCGTGCTTGAACATTTGTGTGTTTACTGTAACTTTTTTGTCTGGATAATGTAAATATGAGTTATGAGCACCATGTCTGCCACTCATATTATCAAACTTGTATTCATGTCTTTCAGGTTCGCCGTGTTCTGCTTTTGCTTGAGCAACTACATTTTGATGAGATGATTTGAAATCATCGTGACCTTCCGCCACACCTTGCTCGTGAATTCTTAATTGTTTCTTTGTGTAGGCAATATTACTATCAAAACTTTTGTGACCTTTTTCTTCTGTGGGCTTGGTTATATCTGAATGAACTTGTTTTCCACCAGCATGAACTCTTACTTGATATCCCCATGGTGTCTTATGTAGTTCATGTGTGTATGGTCCTATTGTTTCTGAGCGAATAACAGATTCTTTTATCGAGTCTTCCGCTTCTTCAGTCATGTCATTATAAGAATAACTTGTCTTATTATTTGTAGTTGTGGGCATACTTCCACCAGGATTCAAAGTTTTCTTTTTCTTTTCCTTAGTTCCAGTCTCTTCATTCTGCTTTTTATAGTAAGCACCTAATGCTCTTTTAATTCTTTGAACCTTAGAGTCACCGGCAAACATCTTATTCTTTGAGTGAACAAAGTCATCGATAGTCTCGCCAGCAGTTGTAGATTTAGTTAGAACTTCATCCAGTTCAACGGATTCCATATTTTTTCGTACCATTGATCCAGGTGGTGTTTCAATGTTTTTAGACATATGAAGTTTTTTCTTATTCTTTTTAGCATATGACATTTGTGCATCTGATGCATTTTTATCGGCAGTTTCGGGTTGCTCAGGTACATCAATTGCTTCGAACATATGGTCTCTCATCCATTTTTTGTACATATCAGATTTTGTATGTGCAATTCTTTGGTTTTTTGAAACGAATGTAGGATTAATACCTCTAGACTTGAGAAAACGTGCAAGCGTACCGGCACGTTGTCCTTTAATAGAGTTTTCAGATACCTGATTGGTTGCAGACCAAGGCTCCCATGGGTCTGTACCAAATTTCTTTGGGGGAGCCGGTCTTTGCAATAACGCTTTTACTTTTTTAAACTTTTCAGTCATGCTTAACCTTAGTTAGTCATCTTTCCAAGCATTTCATTCTTCATTTTATCAGCAGTTTTGACTGCAAGATATTTTGCCAACTTTACTGGCTTAGAATCATTAGTTGCCATTGGTGAATCGCCTGTACCAGAACCCGCTTCAGGTCCGTGAAATGCCTCGTCAACAGACTTAACAGATTTTACATGTTTCTGTGGTACATATACATGGTCTTCTTCAGATTCCGCACCGTGTGGCTTAATCTCAAAGATATCACCGTGTACTGCATGAAGTGTACCTTCAACACCTTGGTGATGTCCAGAATGTACTTCAACATGGTTACCTGCTAAGTGTTCAATCTCTTCTTTATGCATGTATTTTTTGATAAGACCGATATCTTTTTTAGTATCTTTCTTTTCTTCTTTCTCATCATCTTTTTTAATCATTTTAGAGATAAGTTTTTTGTCTTCAGCGGCATCTGGATGTGCTTCTTCCGCTTTCAATTCGACTTTAGAATCAACGTGTTGATTATGGAAGTTTTTAGGAACTTTAATGCGACCAGCAAGAGTATCAGTTGTCTTTGGCTTTGTTGGTACTGGTGTATCTAAACCAATATCTTCTTTAGTCATTTGTTTTGTTTTCTGCAATGCTTTACCAGCCAAGTTTGAGGCTTTACCGGAACCTTGTGCTTTTGGTTTTGCAACTGGTCTCCAATCGCTTTCATGGCCCCATGCTTTGTCAGCACCAGTTTTTGGATCTTTTACAACCCAATCTCTCGCTTCAAATGCGACTTCTTCATTTGTACCGTTATCGCCTAAACCAGCATCTTCTTTATTCATTTTTTTCTTTGCGAATACAGTAGCATTGTGTGCTGTTTCTGCATCTTTAGCGGCATCTTTAGCGGCATCTAAATCTTTTCCATGCTTCTTAGTATACATTACGCTTGTATCAGAAAGACGTTTTGAGTCATGTGTTCTTGTTAGATGTCTACCAATTTCACTAGGTCTCTTGTTCTTGTATGCAGTAAATGCATTTTCAACTTCATCCATTTGCTCAACTTCTTCCGGTAGATTTGGTTTAGTGTGTTTACCTAATGATGCTTTAATGCTATTCTTCAAACGAGTTGGTTGAGAATCTTTTTCACTCTGAGAGAACTTATTTTTACCATCTGGTCTATTTCCTGCTGGAATATTTCTTAAATCAGTTTGACCTTCTCTTGGTTTCTTGTTAACAATATTTGTACCGATACGGTCACGCAATTCGTCTTTCTCATCTAGAGCAACTTCTTCTTTCGCCATTTCTTTTTTCGCCATTTCTTTTTTCTTAGCTTGCATTTTTTCTTTTGCCATACGTGCAATACGTTGGGCATCAGTTTCAAAACGTTTAGAAGAATAAGAACCTTCTGGTTCTTTAGTAACTTCTTCGTGATGCATTTTCTTTAGTGTTAATGCAAGTCTTGCACGTTTACCAGCTTTACCGGAATCGTGCTTATGTTGTTGTTCATATTCAGAATTTGACTCGCCTGCTTTTTTAGCGGCGGCTGTCAATGCACCAGGATGCTTGATAGCACCTTTAATCCAGTTTTTCTCTTGCAATGATTCTTCTTCAACAGTAACACCTTTTCCACCATTGATTACTTTTGAAACTGCATCGATAAATCTTTGGTCTTTACTTTCAACCAATTCATCCGTAACTTCTACAGAGTCACCCATGTAGCGTCCTTGTCCATAACCCTTCGTGTCACCAAAAGTACTTTTCGGTACATGAGGTTTTGGTGCATCTTGTTTTGCACTTTTCTCATCACGGTCTTTTTTCATTTCATCACTAGATGCTCTCATTTTTGCAGTAGGGCTTACTTTTTTAGCCATAGCTAGAATAGCATTGGCATCAATCTCATCAATTTGCTCTGCATCTTCTTTTAATTTACCTTCTCTTGCTTCTGCGGCTTTTTCAGCATCAATTAACCAACCCGGCTTTTTACCCGTTGCTTTCTTTTCTGCTTCACCGATAACAGCATTAACTGCATCTAACATTGATTGGGTTACTTTGTCTTTTGCGAACATTATACTACTCCTAGTCTTTTCTTGTTTTTATTTTTTACGGTAGGTGCCATTTTTTCAATCTGGTCCTTATCCTTGTAAGTTCTCATACCTTCTTTGTCCATACCGCCTGTAGCAACACCAGAGACACCCCATGCGTTCTCGCCTGGACTATCTATTGATTCTGCCTGCTTTCTAAAAGCACTAAAACTGTGTTCTCCAAGACCCATTTGAAGTCCTGAACGTGAACTAAACGTATCACCCATACCATTACCTAAAGTATTTCTACCGCCACTTACTGCGTTTCCGTCTTTGGCGCCTTTGAGGATTTTTTCGATTTGGCCGTCTTTGTTGAACTTTTTGATTTTTGGGGGACCGGCGATTTTGAGCGTGGGTTGCGTTTCTTCGGTTGCGGCGTAGGCACCTGCTCCGGAGCCACCGGCAATTGTATATCCATTAGGGTTCTTTCTAGGGAAGGTACCCCCTTTGAGGTCGTCAGCTTTTCCGATGCCGTTAGCACCTGGTCTATTGTCTGGTGTTGAGGTTGTTGGAGCGAGAAGTCCTGGGTTGTATTTACCGATGGTTTTAGTTTGAATGTGTTTACTATCCAGTTTTTTATTGCCTTCATTCAAGGTTTCCTTTTCGACAAAGTAATTAAATGATTCATTAATATCTAGCTTATTTCGTGAGTCTAGCCATTCATATGCTGTTTCATTCATTGTATACCAACTTCTATCTTCTACAAACTCAAAAATTCGTTTTCTAAGTCTTTTGAGTTCACCTTGTACTTTGTCAAGTTCAGAATCGTTCTCAAATAACATGGTTTGACTGTAAGAATTACTCCAATCACCGTGGATGAACTTCCCAAGCACATCATTCGACTTTTGCCACTTTTCTTGTCTAATTGACTCTGAAATCGTTCTTGCCAACTTTTCATTTCTTTCTTTACTTGCTTCATTTGAAACACGAACGAAAATCGGTAATATTGCATACCCAAGTTCTGAGAGTTCTTCACGTATGTAGTCCATACGTTCGTAATCATCGGTAGGACCGTTTATAACAAGGCATTCACGGTTTCTAATGGCTTCTCTACGTGGATCGGAAGTCTTCTCGGAAAGACGTTTCTTGTCAGCCAAATAGTTAAATGCCTGAATCGTATTTAATTCAGTAAAAGATTCGTGTGGTATTGCCTCACGAATTACAATATCTTTACCGGAACCAGGTCCGCCCGTAACAAATATAGCCTTGAAGTGTGACTTCTCAACTATACCAGTTTTGGCTTCAGATATGGTTCTGAAAAATTCGTTTAATGTTCTTTTCATTCGTCATGTACGTCAAGATGTTTCTTAAGGTGATTTAGTGCGGCTTCGTGACTAAATGCACTTTTAACATCTGAACTACCAGTTCTCTCTTTGAATTTATTATAGATTTCTTGATGATGTTCAGGCTTAACATGCTTTTTAATCAAGTCTGTGACACCATGGAATGAATGAATTTTCTCATGGTCTGCTTTAGCACCAAATAGACGTTTAGCCACTTCTTTAGGGTCTTTAGTTCTATCCGTTTGCTTTGATGGCGGTAGTTTGTTAGCACGATTGCCTAAACCGTACTGTGGTGAAAATACGTGTTTATCTCTACCAGCGGCATTCATAAGAATCTTATGATGAGCCCCTTTGATACCAGCTTTTCTATCATGCCAATTAGAACTATGTGTGAACTGGTCGCCTTTTGATGGCTCATCTTTCTCATAATCGGAACCTTCAAAGTCAATTTGATGCTTTGCTTTGGTTTTATTATGTTGCATGATAGCATGTCTCTGTCCAGCACCTTTCTTTGTGCCTAGTAGCGTATACGGACCGAACTTCTTACCGACATGCTGGTCTAAATGTGCGTGTAACTTATCTAATGTGTGATGCGGTACTTTCAAGTCAACATCACCAGATTCAGGATGTTCTTTACCGGGTTTTGTCATTCCATGATGAAATTCTGTATCGCTAATGTTCTTATCCATTGTATGATGAGTAGAACCAGCAAATGCAGAACCAGTTTTTAGTGCTTTATGCTCTTTACCAAACAAATGCTCACCGTGGGCTTTATGGTAAGAATCTCCTACCGCTTTAGCAACACCATGAATATCTTTTTGAACTGCTTTGCGCTGACCATGGGGAATCTGAATAGGCTCGGCCGCATGACCGTTAGCCTTGATGTTCCCACCTTCTGTTAGAATGAATTGTTTGAATGATAACATGAAATTCCTATGAATTGTAACACACTATGGTTACCGTATTGGTATTTATACGTTTTTTAATCGTTACGTACCGTACCATCAGATGCCACGTAGCATCTTAGACCTAGGACATCCTTTTCTACCACTTTTGCAGGTGGTATCAATTGATAATATACATGCTCTAGGTCTAATCCAGAACTGCAAGCGGTATCAAAAGCACCAGAGTGCATTGCAATAACCTCATCTATCATAGAATAATCGAATGACCAGATTCGTGTATCATACAATTTAAACCCTCTTCCCATCCATGAGTCTACGCTTTTTTTGAATACGTATTTGTCTTTGATTGCAGGATTTGAGATATATTGTATAATATTGAAGTCATCAGTCAATTCTGCTCGACCGGTAATCTTAAATACTCGGTCGATACCTAAAAGATTTAAATTTTTCAGATATGACAATGCATTTTTCATATTATGAATCTCGGCAGGTGTCTGCATACGATACATATTAAGTTGTTCTAATGTAGGATCCTTGACGAATAATACATCATCACATATCTCGGTTAGATGTTCGATCCATTCTTCAGGTACAGGATTAGGTCCAGAATCAGAAAGTAAAATAAAAGAGTTTGATACTTTACTTCTGATTGATTTGATTGTGTTTAGTGTTTGTTCATACCTTTGTTCTTTAGTGAAAACACCCGTATTGGGGCATAATGCAGACGTTACAACAAAGGCATAACTCATGGTTTGAACCACAACCAAACGTCATTAGCGGTAAACATCAAGGATTTTGGATCGATGTTTGCTTCTTTAATGAACTCTTTAAGTGCTTGTGTTACACCAGGAAGACTAAAATCATGTCCAGCATACAAGCCACCAGAGCGAACTTTAGAATAATAGTTTGTGATATCGTGTTTAGCGTTCTCATATGAGTGGTCACCATCAACGAAAATGAAGTCTAATGAACCATCAGGAATCAAATCAAGACCTTCAGCGGCAGTATTGAAAAAGAATTGAACTTTATCTTCGTGACCAGATAGATGAATATTTTCCATCGATTGACGTTTAACATCATCAATAATTTCTTGAGTAATCATTCGATTCCAGTCTTGATATGGTGCGTATGGGTCCATACCATATAATGTCTTGATACCAGGACATTGTTGAAGTATATTTGCAAAGTTTTCACCAGTCCAAACACCTAATTCAAGTCCTACAGTACCTTCGCCAAGTTGGTTGATGTATTGCGGTAAACCTTCGCCTGAAACGTACACTTTTGAAAAATCTTTTGTTGTCATATTAGTCCTTAATTACAATATTCTCTAAACATTACGAATGGATCACTCTCTACTATTCTATGTAGTTCGAATAAATCCGGCTGATACAAAGTTGCTAATAACATCATTGTTTGGTCATCATCAATTAGGTTTGCATCTGTAAGATTCTTAAATGCACCGCTAATTAATTCTCTTAGTCTAGGCCATACGTCCTTATGTGCTACAATCTTAGCACCTAATATGTGAACGTCATTATTGGCAATAATATTCTGTATTGGTTGTCCATTATAATCTTTATAATCGAAGAAGTGAACTTTATCTTCTGTAAAATCATAAGACCATTCCGTTTTACCGTTAAGAGTAGATTCTTCTCTACAATACCCAAAGTCCATCCATGCAACTAAATCGTTAGATGCAAAATTTTCTTTGATTGCATACTCGACAAAGAAAGTCTTTAGATAATTGACGAGAACATAATCAGCAGACCAGTATTCGGGATTCTTAACTTGTTGTGGGCTAATCATCTTTTGAAAATTAGGATCTTTTTGAATCTTGCTAATTACTTCACGTTGCTCTTGAAATTGTCCGTGAAAGTCGATTGCAATGATGTGTGTTGTTGCACTTCTATTAGCACATTTTTCTTTAATTTTGTCAACCAAGTCTTGTGAAGTGAAAACAACTAACTCATTGTCGAGTTTTGCTAGATGACCGAATCTTTCGATATACGTGTCTGTTGTTCTTTGTAGATAATGTGGTAATCCTTTGTCAGGAGTCCAATCACCTCTACCTATATCAAAGAAAGCCGTTACTATTGAAATATTACCCATACTATGCCACCTTGCCTATTGGAAAACTACCATTATTAAAAACTTGTTTAGGTTCGACAAATTCGTCATCATTTATTTTACGTATTATAACATTAATATAACATTTTTTCAATGGTACAGTTCCTGTATATTCATAAAGATTGCCGGCATCATCACCCTCAACATCGTGTAGATATATTGTAAGATTCTCATATTTATTGTCGTGGGCCATAGACTCAAAGAATACTGGACTATAAGAAAAGAATCCGTGATTCGGTTCAATGCACGGCAAAGTACAAATTATAAAACCACCATTCTTACAAGAATCGTGCATGAACTTAAAAGCATTTGTTTGACCGCTCAAGTGTTCTGTTGTACCAAAATTTACTACAAGGTCAAAATAACTTTTGAATTCTGGTTTACAACTATCAGTATTTAAGTCTGTCCTATGCACTTTATCGTCAATCAAATCTAAATCGAAACTCTCGTATGTATGACCCATTGCTTCATGCATTGTTCTTGCGGTCATACCATCCGAGAATTTTTCAGCTATTGATTTGTCGAGTTTAAATGATTCTAAAAGCGTTTCGAAAAAAGAACGGTCATCAAAGTGTACCGTTTGTGCACCAATATCAGCAACTTTAATGTTCTTAGAAAAATCTAAAAGTTGGTTGTCATTAAGTGCTTTGTAGAGTATTAGACTCCCTTTAACCATACCCATGCCTACACCTTATAAGTAAAAAACTCATCAGCATCTTCAATATCGAGTCTTTTCAATATTGCTTTTTTCCATTCCGGCACTCTATCATACTGATGAACGATAGAATATGGTCTTCCTGTTTTTGCAGTTACAACAAATGCATCTTCAGTAATTTCTGGTACTCCACATGTCAAGAATGGTCTAAATTGTTCAATCTGGTCTGGCTTATTTGTCACATGCAAATTACAAGCAAATTCTTCATCTAAATCCGAAACGAAAGATTGACTTCTATATGGCTCATAATTCATCATTACGTTATAAGCGGCTTGGTCTGCAACCCAATCTGCACGATTAGAAGACATATGAAATAACATACCGCATAAGTCTCTTATATATTCCGATTTGCCGGCAAGAGTACCGACATTTAAAACTTCTTCATTTTTAATATTATTGTATGTATAGTCATTAAAACACTTAATAATGTTATCTCTATTCCAAGGTTCGTTTTGTATTGGAATACATTCTGATACAGCAATAAATTTATTAAAAGGATTTTGCATCCTTTTAGCAATATAATCCATAGGATCAGTTTGAAAAATTACATCACGCACATCTGTGGTAAGAATATAACGATAATTTTCACCGTGAGTTTTAAGATAGTCGTATATGTGTAAGAAACGTTCCATGTGAAACATCATATTACCAGGAGTCTGTGATGGTAACACAGTTACACCAGAATCTTGGAGTTTTTGATTTGTTTCAACGGATGAATTGATAGAGATGATTACTTTATCACCTTCAAACCCACATTCGTTTAGTGATTTAACCCAAGGTTCAACTTGTCGAAAAGTGTAACCTTTAAATGCACCGATTATTAAGTCTTTTGTTGCCATGGTAATTTCCCATTATATTGTTTTAACATCAATTCATTTCCTTTTTGAAAGAAACTTGCTTGTACAGAATCTGCTCTGCTTGCAACTCTGTAATTCACCGTATAGTCGTATGTGCAATCAAACTCTTTGAAATTCTGCATCATAAACGGTGATAGAATTCTATCAACTTCTGGTTGCTCTTGAGGATGTCTTGCTCTACGATACCAGTATGGTGAAAAACCTAAAGCGGCTATTCTTGGTATCATATAACAGTTAACATCAATGAACTGGTCATTAATAACCGAAGTCCATTTCCCTAAAGATTCGCAATCATCATTACATATATATTCACCTTCTTGGCTAACAATTTTACGTAATGTGTATGCCCATTTATTACCTTTCTCAATAACTTTTACAAGTTCTTCGATATGATTAGGCTCATACCAGTTGTCTTCATCTAAGAAACAAAGGAAGTCACCTCTAGCAATATAGGTCATAGCACCATAGATTCTATGTCCATTGTATTGGTCTTTACCGGTTGAATAAGGGAGTTTGATTTTGTCAACTTCGGGATAATCATCTAAAATTATCTTAGCGGCACCATAAGGTCCATCTGTGACAACTAGGTGTTGTATGTTATCGTAAGTTTGATTTTTGACTGATTCGATTGCTTTCCGAACTACTTGATTGCCTGTAGTTGGCGTAATGACGGTGACCAAAGGTTTCATAATATTAACGTGTTAGTTGCAGTATTTTCTTTATTTGTTCTTCGATAATTGGTTTACGATTAGGCCAGAAGATATATTCTTTATCTCCTGTACTATGTAGTTTATTTAAGAATGGGACAATAATCTTTTCAACTTCCTTGAGTTTTTTCTGATAGTCCTCAACAGTTTGATTCTTAGTATTCTGAACAACCGCATCGTATTCTTCTTGACTGACTGTGGAAAAGCCGAAATCATCATCTGAGTCCTTATATTCTTGTAGTATTTTATCAAATTCAGTTAAAGCCATTATGATCCTTAAAGATAGTATTTATACCTTAAATCCTTCGAATTTCTTCTTAGGACTTTCAGATTTAAATGGCATACCTGAATCAACGATACCGGTTTGACCTGAATCATCTATATCATACAGTCTCATTTTAGGTTTGTCAATACCTACAACAAATCTTTTGAATTGTGATGGGTCTGTGTATCTATTTTTCAACTGTTTGACCATTATCTGTCCGAGTCCTTCAAGTTCTTCAGAACTAATCAAGGCAAACATCATGTCGGCTGTAGCTGGCAAACCAAAAGACTCACTCGTGTCTTCGAGTCCTGGATCTGAACTACCATATCCTGACCGTGTTGTTTGTGTAGCAGAAACAATTGGTACTCCGAATTCAACGGCAAGACCTCGCAACTCTTCTGCAATGGATTTGACGTAGGTGTAGGAGTTGATATTGGAACCGGGTTTAATTCGAGAAGAACAACAAATATTAAGATAATCAATATAGATGATATCTGGAACAAACGATTTTTTAAGATTAAGTTCATTAAGTAGGGTTCTGAAATGTAGTGATGATGCAGATGCGGTAGGATACTCTTTGATGATTAATTTACCTGTTACTTTGTTCTTAAGATTCGCAACTTTCTTATCATAAGTCTCTTTAGGTAAATCTAACAAATCATCAAGTGTCACATTCAATAGATTTGCATCTATTCTTTCTGCAATACGTTCTTCAGCCATTTCCATAGTGATGTAAAGAACGTTTCTACCCATCGACATATTTCCAGCGGCACAATGACACATAAAAAGGGACTTACCAACACCGGTGCCAGCAAGAGCAATATTAAGAGTCTTAATTGGGAGACCCCCTTTTGTAATCTTGTTAAACATGTCGAGGTCAAATGGGATTCGTTCTTCTTTTCTGTGGTAGAAGTCATATCGGTCATCAGAGTTCTCCAAGTAATCATGCCCAATAGAATTATCAAAACTTACCGATAAGGCATCTGATAATATTTTGGGAATCGCACCTTTGTCATTTGTTTTGTCCTTACCGTCCAAAATAGAAATAGACCCCAATACTGCATTGTATATGGCCCTTTCTTGGCAAAAGGCTTCTGACTTTTCAATGAGCCATTGAATCTTGGATTCTTGTCCCTTAGCCAATTCAATCTCTTGAAGATAATTTTCGGACTTCTCCACTTCAGCATCAGAGAGATTTCTCCTTTCTTTGATGGCTAATCCAATTGCTTCAATCGTTGGTGTAGTGTTGTACTTTGAAACAAATGAGGATAGTTCTTTGAAAATTGTCTTTTCAATCGAATCGGAGAAGTATTCATCTTTGATGAAAGGGAGTACTTTGCGAATGTACTCTTCATTATAAATCAGGTTCCTTAATATCGTCTGCTCTAGTCTCATCAATTATTTCCTCGTCTATATTATCAGTCATTAACTCTACTAATAGGTCACCGACATATTTTGTAAAGTCTTTATCATGTTGTAGTTTTTTAGGTTTCTTCACTTTAGATTCTAACACATCAAAGGAGAAATGTAAATGGGGTCCATCTATTTCTTCCTTTATTTTTACCTTACCAAACTTAAAGACGGTATCTTTATAGTCACCATCTAAAAGTTTGATATGGGTTAATGTCTTATCATCTTTAGGATAGATGAAACAGTAATCAATGCCTTCTATCATTCCGCACCGTTTGAAGTCTCTACTGCAAAGGTTTCTTCAATATCACCACGCATAATATTACCGGTAGATATGCGGTATTTCTGTTTGATGAAGTCTTGGAATGTTTTGTTTCTTAGAATAGGAGTCCAGAATTCTTTCGTATCGGTTTCTTTTAAACGATATTTCTTGTCTTCTACAACACCATCTAAGTCTACTTTAGAATACCATCCATTAGCAGGCTTAATTACATGACCAGATTCAAGAGCGATATCAAGTAAGCCGCTCCACTTGCTAATACCACCATCAAAAGATACATTAACTGGTATTTTAGATTTTTCTTTAACATAACGACTCTTTTCCACATTGATAATGAAATTATAACCTACAATCTCTGTTCCTTCTTTCTCTTGTTGTCTACCAAGAATAAAGATGTTATCAGCAGAATAATAAGAACCTGTACCCCCACCAACAATGTCTTTAGGGAACATACCAATTTCTTTGTAGGTATGATTTACGACAATCATCGGTATATCTTTCATTGTCAAGTGTGGTGTTACCATTCTAAACAATGATTTGACTTGCTTTGCACGAGACATATCGGCAACTGACTTACCTTCTAGTGCATCATCAACTTCTTTCTTAGATGCAAGATTACCGATTGAATCAATAATGATAATCAGTTTATCTTTGCGTTCTAATTGAGACAACTGTTGCATAATATCAAACTTCAACTGTTCAATGTCAGTAAGAGGAGTATGCAGGACACGATTAGTGTTAATGCCGAAGGAATCGAAATAAGATTGAGGAGTGCCAAACTCAGAATCATAAAAAAGAAGTGCCGCATCATCATATTTGTCTAAGTAAGATTTAGCCATTAAGAGACTAAAAGCAGTTTTAAAGTGCTTTGAAGGACCGGCCCACATTGTGAGTCCTGGTGTTAATCCTCCATCAAGTGCACCGCTAAGTGCAACGTTGATGATAGGAATCGAAGTAGGAATCATGTCCTTCTCTGTGAAGAACTTAGATTTAGAAAGAACAGCAGACTCCTTGATGCTACTATTCTTCTTTAATTTTTCAAGTATGCTCATTGATTAGTCTCTTGGTAAAGATGATGCCTCATTGATTAATTCTACTAAGTCTTGAATTGAATTCACAACAATCTTTGCGCTTTTCCAGTCATCTGCACTATCACGTCCAGAGATTTCAAACATAAAACCATTGTCATACATGTTGACAGTAAAACTATCATTCACTTTTGCTAATTTCTCACCAATTGTTGCTTTCTCTAATGCTTTTGCCATAATGTTCTCCTATTAAAATTTACCACTTGCTATGTCTTTTGCTTTTTCAAAGGCAAAAGGAACTGAATAATCATATGTAGTCGATGCGACTCCAGGTGATGCTATATTTGCAATATTCTCTTTATTCACTTGAACTGTCCACAACGGAGGTGTTGATACGTTAGGTGTTACCGGATTTACAACCGTTGTTGGCTTTTGTTCTTCTTTCGTTTCTTCTTTTTTGAACCATTTCTTAACTGCCATCTCATCATATTGTTCTTTGATAGAACGATTAGCGGCAATTAAAAGCAATACTGCTAATGGATCAAACACAATCATTATCAACATAATGACTAGACGAACTGCTTTGTCAATTACATCTCTGTCACCAGAGCCATAGATTAACTCTGCAATATATTTTATCGGCCCAAAATCCGACTCGGCCTTTCTAAGCTCGTTCGCAATCGGTGCTCTCTCAGTATTAAGAACAGTAATCTTCTGTTGCGAAACGGTGATTTCGTTAAGTAGACGGCTACGTTCTGCTTTCTGACTGTTGCGTATGAAATTGGATTTCTCGGCACCTTTTTCTGTATCTGTTCTACCCATAATTTGTTCAACGCTATCATCCATTTGTTTGAGGTTTTTACGGTTAGTTTCAATTTTTTCCCTTTCAATTTTTATGTTCTCATCAATGATTGCCACTTTGTCAACGATAGGACCTAGGTCTGCTGAATGTTCTAAGTGTGCTTTTGATAGATACCCAAAGATACCCATTGAGGTAATAAACATCAAAATAACGACTGCTGTGACAAACGGTGCTTTAAGACTTCTTGGTGCAGTCTCCCAATTTCTATATGTCCATGATATTGTAACAAGTTTTGCTATTTCAAAGACAGAACCCATTACAATAATGGGCCAATAAGAACCAGGGAAAATTGCAGTAAGTCCTATTACTGAATAGTATGCCGCTACACCAGAAAGTGCTAAAGCGGTGAATAAAGTTATAAAAATCATTTAAAGAATCCTTCTAGCGTATTAAGTTTCTCAGCCCTCCAGCCAACGCAATCTAAGATTGTTTGCATAGGTCCTAAGAATGTCTTTTCGAATTGTAACTCATAATCTATATACTTGTCAAGCCCAAACTCGGTAGGAATACGACTAGGAAACGATATTACCGAATCTTTGAACGGATTAGGCTCTTTCAAATAGGTAAACTTAATTTTCTCACCTTCTTTAATCAATTCATACTTTTTGGTAAGTTTCATTTCTTTTAGATAGTGATTATAGAGAATAGCCCCTTTGACATGAATCGGTGTACCTTTAATATACAATTGACTACCCGCATTAGAATAGTTTCGTATACCGTTTACACCTCTTGGGAAAGAAATCTCTTCTGCCGGCATCGCTTTGAATTCTTTCTTGAATTCTTTGATGAACTTTTGAATATCTTTCTCAGTACCTTTCATTATCAATGAAATCATCTCTTTCATCTTAACACGGATAGCGGATGGTGTGGATGATTTAATAACTTCTAGACCCATAATCTTAAGGTCAGGTTCATTATATCTTACACCTTCGTTATCATACACATTAAGAATGTATCGTTTCTTAGCAGTCCACATACCCTTATCGGCAAGTGATTCACGTTTCATCTGCATCTTTTGTGCAAACACTTGCATGTAATCACCCAATTCTTTGTATGACTTATCGATGTATGGTTCAAGTTTATCGCTACAAACTTTATCCATGAAGTCAATTATTTTAGTTTTAGGTAAAGATACTTGTTCATCTACACCATAAACTTTCTTAACTAACTCACCAAGTCTCAAATAGATTGAATCGGTGTCTGATGCAATTACATAATCAGTTTCTGTCTTTAACAGATTGTTCATGTAATCGTTAATCTTATTTTGAATCCAACGAATACTTAATTGACCAGCAGTAGTTACACCAAGAGCCAATCTAAGGTCGAAGAATCTAAAATATTGAGAACCGAGAGCACCATATGCAGAGTTAAGACCAACTTTCTTTGCTAGTTGTAAGTTGTTATATCTTGCAATCTTCTTTTCAATTTCATAATGCTTTGATGCATCCTTTTCATTTTCAAGTTCTTGTTTTGCTTGTAGATATAGTTTCTTAAACTTCTTTCTATCTTCATACATTTCGGCTAACATCTTTGGTAAGAAACCTTGTATATCTTTGCGAAAGAATTGACCGTTTGGTGTCAGAACGACATCTTTAGGTAAAGCAGTCATATCGATGCTCTTTGTTAGCAACGTATCTACATTAACACCTTGTGCAATAACGGCACGCATCTCATCACCGTAATCTTCAGGTTCAATAAGAGTCTCAGGACTAATATTGTATTGCATCATTAAGTGAGGATACAGAGAATTCAAATCGAATGACACAACATATTCATGGAAACCTACTTGCGGTTCTTTTACATAAGCACCTTCAAATGCCATGTTCTTATCTTTGACGATACGTGGCGGTACAATGATATCTTTCTCTTTTAGGTAAGAATAAGTCAATGCATCCCACATACGAGTCTGTGCAAACACATCATCGTAATTTGATTTTGTATCATAGGTCAAAGAGATGGCAAGTTCAAGTAATTTCAACTTCTCTTCAAGTCTCATTACAAGACCAACGTCTTTGATGTTGTATTCAATAAACTTTTGATAGTCAAGTCTGTACAATGTGTGTAGATTATCATATTCATCATAGGATAACTTACCCTCACCCAATTCAACTTGTGCAATAGTTTCTAAACGATAGTTTTCTTGTGACTTACCGTTAGGAGCATACCATTTGTATAAGTCAATATAATCTAGACAAGAAACCCCAAGTAATTCATAATATAGAACTTGTTTACCGTTAATAATAGTCTTACGTTCTTTGATTATGTTCCATGGTGATAATTGTTTTGCAAAATCATCACCCACAATACGTCTAAAACGATTGACCAGATAAGGTACGTCAAAGTCTTTCATGTACCAACCGGATAGAATATCTGGTGGGTCTTCAGCCCATAACATTACGAATCTTTTGCAAAGGTCATATTCGTCTTTACACTTCACATAGATTTCATCACCTTTAGTTGTATAGTCACCACAACCAAACACATACGTCTTACCATTGATCCATTGAATACAAATCGCTGTGATAGGTTCTGTGGCTTCGTATGGGTCAGGAAAACCATTCTCTGAACCGACCTCAATATCGATTACGGCAACTCTAACATGTTCGAAGTCGTAGTCAATCAAACCAGGATAATGGTCTGTAATATAAGCATATTCGAAACGAGCCTGACCATATATCTTAGGTGCATTAGCAACATCTCGCAAACCGTCTAGAAAATCTCTAGCATCACGGATAGTTTCGAATTTTCTTTGCTCTAAGTTTAGGCCTTGTAGGCTTTTGTATTTGGAATCTTTTTTTGTTTCAAGATACAGAGATGGCGAGTATTCAATCTTTTGTCTGACTCTTTTACCATTTCTAATACCTCGAAACATTACGTTATTGCCGATAACGTGAACGCTGGTGTAAAAGTTCATCCTAGGATAATTTCTTTTGGTTTTGGAAGTACGATGCCTGAACCGAAGATTTGATTGTAGTTGTCAATGAAATCTTGTGCCGGTGTATATGAGTATACTACAGATTCAATCAAAAAGTCAACAGTTAAATCTTTGACTGGATCGGCATGTAGTGGAAACGGTGAGAATCCGATGTTCGGCTGACCATCTTTACCACGAACGGCAACGACACCTACCGGATTTTTAATTGTAAAAATTTTATCGGTTTTGGTAATTTCACCTAAAACTTCTTCACCGGTAACTAATTTCAATATTTGAATCATAATAAACCTTATAATGTTGGAGCGTGGTAGGGGAATCGAACCCCTGTCTTGAGCTTGGAAGGCTCTAATTCTACCATTAAACTAACCACGCATAAATAGATAGTTCATCTATTATATATGAATTTTAGTTGGGTGTCAAGTGTTTTATGTTGTTTTTACCATGTATTTATTATTAAGTTTAGGTAATTATCACATAGGATGTAATGGATCCAATTACGCTATTTGCAATGGCAAATGCGGCCGTCTCTGCCGTAAAAAAAGGTTGCCAGCTATACAAAGATATCAAAGGTGCCGCAGGAAATGTTAAGGAAGTATTAGACGACCTTGACAAGCAGTTCCACGCCAATCACAAAGATAAACCTGCTTCAGCCGAGCAGAAAAAAGCCTACATTGAAAAGAAAAATGAAATCATCGAACTCAATAAAAAGGGTGGAGAGACTGATGATATCTATACTGAAATTGGTGAAAAGATTGGTGAATTCTTTGATGCTTTCCACAAGTGCAAAACTGTCCTAGAGGAAGAAGAAAAGTATGCTAAGACACACATCTACGAAGGTGGTGCTAGTATAGGTAAACGTGCACTACAACGTGTTCTAATGAAAAAGAAATTAGAGCAGATGAGTGTCGATTTACGTGAGTTAGTAGTATATCAAAGTCCACCAGAACTTGGTGCTCTATGGACAGATGTGAACAAGATGATGGAAGAACTTGGTGCACAAGAAAAGATTCTTATTGCCAAGCGAATGAAGATGGAAGCGGCTGAGGCAAGAAGAAAAGAACGCTTTATGAAAACATTAAAAGCCGATGCCTATTTCGGTGGACTTTTTTTGTTCTTAATATTTTGCACTGGTTGTATGTTTGCCTATATTGCACACGATGCCGAGAAACGTTATCCCGGACTCAAAGACCACACAAATCAATATGTGTTACAAGAGTTGCGTAAGAAAGAGATACTGGATTATATAGAAAAGTCAAAGAAGCCGACTTTTGAGAGCCCACCAGACGAAGAGTAATACTCCAATTGCAACAAATGTTCCTATTAAAAAGAACAATAATATGAATTGTGCAACGCTTTCGATTGTTTCTATGTATTCTAAAAGTTTTGTTGTGAAGCGCATTTGATTGTTGAAATGAGTCTATTTAAGTGTCCATAAATATTCATTCATCAATGCAAAAAGAGGTTTTAATTGTCTCGTTTATTATTTATCATCCTATTAACGTTTTCACTATTCTGTAATGCAAAGCCATTAACAGCGAAATCATGGCTGTTGGCTGATACTAATGGTACAATCATATCATCTCAAAATATAGATGAAGTACGTCCAATCGCTAGTATCACAAAGTTACTTACCGCAATGGTCGTAATAGATGCTAAACAAGATTTAACACAAGTCTTAACTCTTACTACAGAATTAAGAGATAAATTACCAAGAAAAAATCAAAAGACTACCAGAAAAGATTTAATAGAGATGTCATTAGTATCGTCAGATAACCGTGCCGCTTTAACATTATGTCAGAATTACACCGGTGGTCTTAATGCTTGTATTCAGGCAATCAATGAAAAAGCAATTCAAATTGGTATGCAAAATACTAAGATTGTTGAGCCAACAGGATTAGATAAAGGTAATATTAGTACCGCAAAAGATTTAATGTTACTTGTCAAAGAGACAAAGAATTATCCTCTGATATCAATGAGCAAACAATATAGGACTAAAATCTTAGTTAATGACAATTGGGTAGATTATACAAACACAAACCCACTTACAGAAAAATATACCAATATTCAAGTCAGTAAAACAGGATGGACATTTCCTGCAGGTGGGTGTATTGTAATGCTGATAGATAACAAAATACTTGTAATCTTAGGTAGCAGAAGTACTAAAACAAGAATACAAGAGGCTGAACGAATTTTAGGATATTGAATTATTGTCTGTTGCGTTTACTTCGTGAACTAATTCACCATTTGTATTAAAGATTTTTAATGTATCTGCGTCCGCACTATCGACAAATGATTTTGCAGATTCGAACGTATCGAAAAAGTGTGCAGACGACTCTAAAATACCATTAACCCATTTGTGTTTTTTTACCATGTGATGTGACATTTTAATTCCTTATTTGAAATATTTTAACCATATTCTCAAAGTCTCATCTGTGTAATTAATGAGATTCTTTCTGTTTAGCCATGTATTTATACGAGGCCATTTATAAGCTAACTCTAATGCATCGGCAATACTCTTTGTGCTTGTAGGATCGGCAATAAACGTTTTAGGTGCCCATGGTATCTCTTTTGACCCGATAAACGGTACACATTCAGATACAAAATCAGCACCAACAATATTAAAAGTCTCAGAGAAACTTACCTGTAATCCTATATCCATCTTTGCACACAAATCAGTAAAACTTTCTCTAGGTGTCCATTGATGATTTATCAATTGATGACCACTATCGCTAATCTGTTCAAAGAAAGACCTAAGGTTGTGAATCATTGGTTCGCCTTTCATCTCAATGCGACCAGCATTAACATGAAATCTTAATTTCTTTTTAATTCTATTTGCAAATTGTAAAGCACCTAATGCTTGTGACAAATGATTCTTTAGCGGTCTGACAGCACCAAAACAACCCACATTTACATATTCACCGGTATAAAATTCTGTTTTCTTTTTGAATTCTTGTGGGTAATAATTCGGTAAATATATGACCTCTTCTTCTACTCTACAGATTCTAAAACCAAAATGTTCTTTGACATACTCTCTCATGTCATATAACATTCTAGGAGCATTACAAGCAATCACAACATTTTTATAAGTTGAATATTCGGCAATCCAATCCATAGCAATACCTTCACCTGCCATAAACGGTAACTCAGAATGTAATCTGATAATCCATTTGACTGAAGGGTGTAGTTTTTGCAGTATATCGAATTTTGTTGGGGTTACCCAAAGTGCTTCAATAATAACATGAGTCGGTTTGTAAATATTAACTTCTCTGTCAATATTATTATTATCGGCACACACAACTAATTTTGACTGCACACCATTTTCTTCTAGCATCTTTTGCATAAAAACTGCTGAATTGTAAAGTCCTGTACTTAGACCTACATTTGAATGTGTGATGCTGTTATAATCTTCCCTGCGCTTGAGAAGAAATAAGACTTTTGACATAATCTGTTCACCTAAATTTGAAGTAGTTTGTTTGGTTGCGGGACCAAGATTCGAACGAGGAACTGAGGATTATGAGTCCTCTGTGATACCATTTCACCATCCCGCAATTAGTATATAGTATATTTTATTGTGACACTTTTGTTAATTTTGGAGCGGGTAACGAGAATCGAACTCGTAACTTAACTTTGGCAAAGTCATGTGTTACCACTAGCACCATACCCGCTTAGATTCTTTATTTATACTGGTACGAGTAGAGAGATTCGAACTCTCACGCCTAGGCGTCGGTGCTTAAAACCGGTGCGTCTACCAATTCCGCCATACTCGTATTGGTGCCCTCGGAGAGACTCGAACTCTCAAACTTCGGCTTCTAAGACCGTTGACTTTGCCAATTTGTCCACGAGGGCATTATTTTGGTGGAAGGTTTAGGAATCGAACCTAATTCTTCCGCTCTTCAGGCGGACGCTGAATCACCAGACTAGCTCACCTTCCAAAATTTGGTACCTGGTGAAAGACTCGAACTTTCATCGCTCTCCTTGTAAGGGAGACGTATAACCTCTCTACGCAACCAGGCTTATTATTCAGTTTCAAATACTGCTACAACGTGTTCTACTTTTAAAGTATATAAGTCATCTTTTACTTTAATTGCTCCGTTCCAGTTAACTAGTATTTCATCACCGATAGAAATTTCTTCAACATCAGGACCGATAGAAACAACTTTTGCTCTATCTGGTTCGGGTGAAGATTTGAGTATAATACCGGAAGCGGTTTGATTGACTTTTTCAAGTCGTTGAACGATAATCTTGTCATGCAAGGGTGTGTACATAATATTCCTTTATAATAAATCGGTCAGAAAATCTTTGTTATCTTCAATGAAACCTATCAACGCATGTGCGGTATAGATTACTTGTTCTTCGGTTAATTTAAGATGATAGGTGCTGTCTAGTATGTGCAAAATCTCATGCACTAAAGCAATTTTTTGAGTTTGAGTTGTATGGTCGGTATTGATGCTAATTTCTTGTCTATTGAAATCAGCAAGACCAATATTGCCATTCATTTCTTCATTTGTCTTATGAAGAATCTCATAATAGATACCACCTATTTTCATAATTTTCCTTAACAAAGTTTGGGGAGACTAATGGGAGACGAACCCATTCTACGACTTTCACAGAGTCGGGTGCTAAACCGTTACACTATAGTCTCCATTATTTATTCCTGCTCTGCCAAGATTCTTTTCAATCTGTCAGCACAAAAACTTGCGGCAGGTGCATCTGGTTTCACCATAGGAGTGATATCACATGTACCTTTGATGTACCCTATTGCTTGTTGCACAACGCAAGAAGAACCGAATTCATCAGATTTATTTAAGTCTAAATGCACTTCAACATGGCGGTCTTCTAAGACATCTGCCATTTCTTGAAACAACTCAGATACTTTATATACCTCTGTCATCAAACGCATTGCTGGTTTACTTTTCTTGTGGTCATAATCCAATTCACGGTCTACAAAACCAAAAATCTTACAACCGTGGCAACCATCAATGTGAACAACAACGGCAAGTGCATAGTCAGCATACCATACACCATTAACTCTTAGTCGTTCAGAGTCGGCACCAAGATATACTCTTGTATCAGGTCCTTGAGCCAAAATGAAATCTTTGACTGCTTGTATATCGAAATTTCTCATGTAACACCTTTTTAACAACAATAAATATCTAAACACTACTATTTAAACATCATGGACCTATACAAACTACTGGAATTATCACCAGACTGTACAAGTGAAGATATTAAACATGCTTACAGAACTTTAGCACAAATACACCATCCAGATAAAGGTGGTGATGAAGAAATTTTTAAAAAAATTAAAATGGCTTACGAGATCCTTAGTGATCCGGAAAGACGTTCTAATTATGATAGGACTGGTAACTTTGACCAACCTAGAGATGTCAATGCTGAAGTTATGAACGAACTTGCTAATCTGTTGCACCATTTCATAAACAAAATGGATCCTATTACGGATGATTTAATTATGATGATGAAAGGCGATATCATTGAGGGTATTAAAAATGTCAACAATAACATTGCCGAAATAAGTAAACAAATACACAAATTTGAATTGATTGTTGTACGAATCAAATCAAAGAAAAAAGAAAACATGTTGCAAAAGTTCACACAGAACCATATTGACAACTTGAAGAATACTCGTAAGAACATGGAAAGAAGAATTGAAATTCTCAATCTTATGTCAGAAAATCTTTTAGATTATTTCTATTCGTCTGATGCAATTCAAGATGAAATTAATAGAATACAAGGTCTTCTAAAATAATTGGCCTCCCGCCAGGGAATCGAACCCCGTCCAAGGCTTTTGGAGAACCTTGTGCTACCGGAACACTTGCGAGAGATATTGGTACCTGGAACAAGAATCGAACTTGTAATAAAGGCTTATCAAGCCTCCGTTATACCACTTAACTATCCAGGTATATATCTGGTGCCCTCTGAGTGAATCG
>Ga0316221_1001282_pt1 | contig 27145 bp, 36 predicted proteins | sample TBH18007metaG_FD_206003 | JGI IMG/M metagenome (GOLD analysis project Ga0316221, IMG submission 206003) | Freshwater microbial communities from Trout Bog Lake, Wisconsin, USA - TBH18007 | ecosystem: Environmental > Aquatic > Freshwater > Lake > Hypolimnion/Profundal zone | place: USA: Wisconsin... | reverse complement strand
TATGAGCCTCAATCGCTATGCCGCCAAAAGAGACGCCAACGAACTGCCCATCGTGCACGGTTTGGAGGCCCTCGGGTACTGGGTCATTCGCCTGGACACGCCCGTCGACCTACTGGTCGGCCGCACGGGCCGCCCGCACTTTGCCTTGCTCGAGGTCAAGATGCCGGGCAAAGGGCTGACACCGGATCAGGTCAAGTTTTTTGCGCTCTCAGAGGGCGCGGTGCGTTTTGTTGTTCACAACTTGGAGGAAGCCCAACGTGTCTGCAACGTCTGGATCGACAACTGTGAACCCTGATCGGCGGGCGCGCAGTCACATGGCGCCCGAGATCCAACTGGTGCACCTGCGCCTCGAGGCGTGGTCACGCTGGGCGCGAGATAAGGCGCCGGGCGGTTGGCCGGAGCGCACCATCCTTGGCCGGCTGATCGAGGAGGGGCCGGGCGCCAGTCACGGCACGGGTCAAGTGTCGGACATGCCGGAGCCCGTGGCCATCACCGACCGCGCGGTCGCCCACCTGAGCGGTGAGGATCGCGCCGTCATCCGGGAGTACTACCTCAAGTGGGCGCCGCGTGAGCTGCTCGCACGCCGGCTCAAGCTTTCCTTGCGTCGCTTCGATGCCGTTCTGAACCGCGCTCGCTGGCGAGTGTGTGGATACATTTCGAGTGCAATTTGATTACGGAATCACTTTGTTAGATGGTGGCATCGTGCGAATGAATGTATCGCACTCATACCCCCTCCCGCGTTGTTATGTAACGCGTCTTGAGCCCCGCCATTGAGTGGGGCTTTTTTTTATCTCAGGAGCCCGCAATGGCTGTCGATAAGCATCCTTCCCGGCGCCCGTCGCCGCCCCGCGAAATGCCGGCTTCTGGCCCGGGCGCACCGCCGAAGCTCAAGGCCGAGATCCACGAGGGCTCGGGCCAGCACGGCGTGCCGTACGGCTTTAAGCACGAACTGCGCGTCAGCTCGACGCCGCACAAGTCGGAAATGGCCCACCACTTCCACGACCACCACAAGGGCAAGGCGCCGCACGCCGGCCGCGAGGAAGCGGAAGAGCCGCGCCACCACCACGTCGGCAAGGCGCACCGTCCGGGCGACGAAAAGCACGACGACGAGCCGGGCTAATGTCCTCGCCGCATAAGGGCGACAACCTGGCTAAGTTCATGGGCCGCTTCATGGACGGCGAGGAGTCGACCGTTGGCAAGTACAAGCGCCGCAAGAAGCGCCGCCACGAGGATGAGGCCGAAGACAAGGCGCTCATCCGGCGCGAAGTGAAAACCTCAGCTCTCAAGCATCCATGATCCTCTCGCCCCCGAAGCCGCAGATCCGACAAGAAGGTCTCGACATGCGCGATGGGCGTGTCGAGTGGGTGGACGAGAACATCAAGCCGCTGGGCGATCGGATGATCGTCCGACCGCTCAAGGTCGAGCTGTCGACCACCATCGAGGCCCATTGGCGAGGTCGCACCCTACGCGGTGAGGTTGTCGCCATCGGCCCGGGCGAGTTCCCCAACCGATACAACAGCGACCGCTCCAAGGTCTGGAAGTCAAAAGTCTTTCGCCCCACCGAAGTCAAGGTAGGCGATATCGTGGAACTCGGCGGCTTGGACATCGGTGGTTACGCGTTCCCGCGGATCATGTACCGCGGCGAAGAACACATCATCGCGTCCGAAAAGGACGTGGCAGGAATCCATGCCAGGCAATACCGCGCAGCAGCTGGTTAGCTATCAATTCAAGCCCGGGCAATCGGGCAACCCCGGCGGCAGGCCCGTCGGCGCGCGACTGAAGGTTACAGGGTCATTCCTGAACCGACTCGCGGACGATTTCGAGCAACACGGCAAGCGGGCGATCGAGGCGGCCCGCGAAGAAGACCCCATGGGTTACGTGAAGATGATTGCATCTTTGCTGCCCAAGCAGGTCGAGCCGGCCAAAGCCTTGGAAGACTTGACCGATGACCAACTCACAGCCGGCATCGAGTTCTTACGAAGCCAGCTTGCTATCCGCGCTGATGAAGGAAGCGGATTTACGCAAGCGCCAATCGAGGCTGAAGTCGTACGGCCCGTACCAAAAGCAACGTGACTTCCATGCCGCCGGAGCCAGTAACCGAGAGCGGTTACTCATGGCTGCTAACCAAGTCGGCAAGACCTGGTCAGCCGGCATGGAAGTGGCCATGCACGCCACAGGACAATATCCCGATTGGTGGCAAGGCCGCCGATGGGATCGAGCAACAACTGGCTGGGTTGCCGGCATCACCGGAGAAAGCACCCGAGACAACGTCCAGCGCATTTTGCTGGGACGCCCGGGGCAATTCGGTACCGGTTCGATACCGAAAACGGCGATTGTTGACTACAGCAACACCCGCGGTATCGCCGACCTAGTCGACACGATCAGCGTTCGCCATGCCACCGGCGACATCTCCACAATCGCACTTAAATCGTATGAGAAAGGTCGCGAGAAATGGCAGGGCGAAACGCTGGACTATGTGTGGTTTGACGAAGAGCCGGACAGCGACATCTACATCGAAGGGCTGACCCGCACCAACGCCACGAACGGCATGGTGTTTATGACGTTTACCCCGCTGTTGGGTATGTCGAACGTCGTGCGTCGGTTCATCATTGAGAAAGTCCCCGGCACGTCCGTCACGACCATGACGATTGACGATGCGAGCCATTACTCGGACGAGCAGAAGGCCGCGATCATTGCGTCCTACCCCGAGTTCGAGCGCGATGCCCGTACGCGAGGCATCCCGGCTATGGGCTCGGGCCGCGTGTTCCCGATCGCCCAGGGCGCGATTCAGTGTGAATCGTTCCCGATTCCGCAGCACTGGCCGCAGATCTGCGGTCTGGACTTCGGTTGGGATCACCCTTCGGCGGCCGTCCGCATGGCATGGGATCGGGATGCCGATTGTTTATACGTCATTGCGACGCACCGAGCGCGTGAGCAGACGCCGGCCATGTTCGCCGCCGCGGTCAAGCCGTGGGGCGATTGGTTGCCCTGGTCGTGGCCGCACGACGGTCTACAGCACGACAAGGGCTCGGGCGAGCAGCTGATGGCGCAGTACCGGGCGCAAGGCTTAAAGATGCTTGGCGTCCGCGCCACCTTCGAGGACGGCACCAACGGCTTAGAAGCCGGCGTGTCCGAGCTGCTCGATCGAATGCAGACCGGTCGCTTCAAGGTGTTTGCACACCTGAGCAACTGGTTCGAAGAATTCAACGTCTATCACCGCAAAGAAGGGCTCATCGTCAAAGAGAACGATGACCTGATGAGCGCCACGCGCTACGCGATGATGATGCGCCGCTTTGCAACGACGAAATCGTTCAAGAAACCACAGGCATTTAATCACCAAATGCCATCACCCACAGGTTGGATGACTTAATGGCGTACGCCTCGGACTCAGCCGCCACCAACGACCAAGATCTGATCGTTGAGTGCCAAGAGCGGTACAAGCTTGCGATGGACAGCGAAAGCGCCAATCGCACCGAGGCGTTGACCGACATCAACTTCGCCAACGGCGATCAATGGCCGGTCGACATACGCCGCGACCGCGACACCGACGGCCGTCCGTGCCTGACGATCAACATCACCGACGCGATGGTGCGCCGGGTGACCAACGCTTTGCGCGAGAACCGCCCCCGGATCAAGTTTCACCCCGTGGGCGACGGCGCCGACGTACAGGCGGCCAAGGTCCGCAACGGGCTCATGCGGCACATTGAGTCGGCCTCGAGCGCCGATTACGCCTACGACTGCGCGGTCGAGAGCGCCGTGCGGGGCGGTTGGGGCTACATCCGCGTCGGCAGCCGCTACGTCGACGAGCGCTCGTTCGATCAGGATCTGACGATCGATCCGATCCGCAACCCGTTCACTGTCTATTTCGACCCGACGAGTTCGATGCCGGACGGCTCGGACGCGTCCTGGGCAATCGTCTCGGACATGATGCGCCGTGACGAGTACCGCGTCCGCTACGGCGACGTCGATCCGCTCGGCTGGCAGTACATGGGCTCGGGTGACTCGGTCGCCGACTGGGCCACCAAGGAGCAGATCCGGGTCGCCGAATACTGGCGCGTCCACCGCAAGATGGACACGCTGCACATGCTCTCGGACGGCAGCACCAAGTTCACCGACGAGCTGCCCGAAGAAGACACCCTCGAAGCGGCCGGCATTGAGATCGTCCGCACCCGCCGGGTGATGCGTAAATTCGTCGAATGGTATTTGCTCTCGGCGACGGCCGTCCTCGACCGCCGCGAATGGCCGGGCAAGTACATCCCCATCGTACCGGTGTACGGCCGCGAGGTGGATCTCAACGGCCGGATCGTCCGCAAGGGCATGATCCGCGACCTGCGCGACCCGGCTCGCATGTACAACTACGGTCAGACCACCATGACCGAGGTGGCCGCGCTCCAGCCGAAGGCGCCCTGGCTGATTGCCGAAGGGCAGATGGAAGGCCACGAAGCGGCGTGGCGCGACGCCAACCGCAAGCCGATCGTCGCGTTACCGTACAAGCCGGTCACTGGTCCGAACGGCGAACTGATGCCGCCGCCGCAACGGCAGTCGGCCATGGCGCCGGCCGAAGGGCTGATGCAGTGGATACAGGGCTCGCAGTCCGACTTTATGGCCGTGGCGGGTATGCCGCACGAGCCGGGTCAGGACTCACCGGGCGAAGTGGTCTCGGGCTTGGCGATCAAGCGCCGGCAGGGCCTGTCGGACATCAGTCACTTTGACTTCGCCGACAACCTGACCCGCTCGCTCAAGCACATCGGTGCGATCGTCAGCGACCTGATTCCGCACTTCTACGACACGCAGCGTATCCAGCGCATCATCGGCGACGATGGCACGCCGGACACCACCACGATCAACGAGAAAGTCCGCGACCCGCTGACCCAAGCGGTGGTGCGGATCAAGAACGACCTCACCGGCGGCTTGTACGACACCGTGGTCGACACCGGCCCGGGCTACCAGACCAAGCGCGAGGAGGCCGCGGAGGCCATGCTCGAGCTCTTGGCGACGCCGCTCGGCGAGATGACGGCCAAGGTAGCGGGTGACGTCGTTGTCCGCTCTCTGGACTTCCCAGACGCCGACACGATCGCTGACCGCATGGCCGCGATGATCCCCGGCGCCCAGATCGACAAGGACTCTGACATCCCGCCGAAGGCGCAGATGATGATTAAGGGTCTACAGCAGCAGTTGCAACAGATGCAGCAGTCGCACATGGCGCTCGAACTGGAACTCAAGACCAAGTCGGGCATCGAGCAGATGCGCCAGCAGGGCGAGACGCAGCGTTTGCAGATGAAGGAACAGGCCGAGACGCAGCGCACCCAGATGGAACTCGGGGTGCGGCGCGAGGACGTGCAGACCAAGGCGCACACCTCAATGTTCGACACGCACGTCAAGTCCATCACCGCGCACGACGTGGCCGAGATCCACGCCGCGACGCAGCTGCTTAACACCCACGCCGAGGCCGAACACAACCGGCGTGCGGCGAAAGAACTCGAAAAGTCCGCAGAAAAAGCGGAACGACGGTCCGAATAGTTAATTCGTCTTGCGTGGTCTGGCAGACCCCGCGAGCGGTGACTCTTTGCCCCGCACTTGGCGGTTTCCAAGGGATCAATACGTGGGTAGACCATGGCTATTACGACTGTGACCAACGCAAACCTTGCGGATTACGCAGCGGAACGCACCAAAAGCGTCAATATTCAGACGAACGAACAGCTCGTCGCAGCGGTCGATAAATCGACTGGTACAGACGCCGAAAAAAGCCCGATTGTCGCCACCGGCAGCGAAACGTCGCCGGATGCGCCACCCGAGCCCCAGGGCGAACCCGATGCCCCCAAGAAAGGCGAGAAGAAGGACGTCCAGACTCGCATCAACGAACTGACTCGAGCTCGTAAAGAGGCCGAAGAATTCGCTGAAGACGAGTACAACGCCAAGCTTCGCGCCGAGCGCAGGATAGGCGAGCTGGAAGCACAGCTTGAATCGTTAAAGTCGATCGAACAGCCCAAGACTGAGGCACTCAAAGAGCCCAATCCGGCTGATTATCAGGACATCGCCTCGTTCGCGAAGGCCTTGACGGACTTCAACCGCAAGCTGACCGAACAACAGATCGCTAAAGCCCGTGATGACGAGCGGCAGCGTCTGGCGATGGAACGCCAAAACGAGTTGATGAAGACTCGTGTGGAACTTGCGAAGTCCGAATTTGAGGACTTCGACGAGGTCATTTCAGCCGCCGACCGGGTGAAAGTGGCCGTTCCAGCGCACGTACAGGCCGCGATATTGGAGTCCGAATACGGCCCGCATATCGCGTACCACTTGGCGAAAAATCCAGACGATCAGAAGCGGATCTTTGCGTTGCCCGCGGCGAAGGCGCTGCTCGAGCTCGGCAAGATCGAAACATCGTTTGAGAAATCGGCTGCGGCGGAAGCGAAAGCGGAAGCCAAGCCCAAAACCACTATTGAAACCACTCGCGCACCCGCGCCCGTTGCTTCAATTCGTGGATCTGAAGCCCCTGTAGCCACGAACTCGAGAGAGGCGTTGAGCTTTCAGGACTACAAACGGCTCCGGATGAACGAATTGAGGCAGCGCCGGCGCTAAAGCGCATAGGAGACTGTCTTGTCTAACAACCTTCTGACTATCAGTCAGATCACGAACGAGGGCCTGATGGTCCTCGAAAACGATCTGTGCTTTGCCGATCACGTTAATCGCCAGTACGCCTCGCAATTCGCCCTGTCGGGCGCCAAGGTCGGTTACACCGTCAACGTCCGCAAGCCGCCCCGTTACATCGGTACGACCGGCCCGGCGTTGAACGTGGAAGACACGAACGAGACCTACATTCCGGTCACGCTCACGACCCAGTTCCACGTCGACGTGCAGTTCACGACGGCCGACCTCGCGACCAGCGTCGACATGTTCAAGGAACGCATCATCAACCCGGCCGTGGCCGCGGTCGCGAACAAGATCGACCGCGACGGCGCGACGTATGCGTACCAGAACATCCCGAACGCGGTCGGTACCCCGGGTACGCCGCCGGCGTCGTTCCTGAGCTTCACGCTCGCGGGCGCGATCCTCGACGGTGAAGCCGCGCCTCGCGATGGCGAGCGCGTGGTCATCCTTGACCCGTTCAGCATGGCGTACGCGCAGGACTCCGTGAAGGGCCTGTTCAACCCGCAATCGGGCGTTGCCGAGCAGATCGAGAAGGGCTTGGTCGCCAAGAACTTCGCCGGCTTCGACTGGTACATGGATCAGAACGTGGTGTCCTACACGGTGGGCGCCCAGGGCGGTACGCCGACCTTGTCGAACAACACCTCGAGCGCGTGGCTCTCGTCGGGTTGGGCGTCGTCGGGTCTTATCCAGTCCACGGGCTGGACGGCTTCGGCGGCGGCTCGCCTGACCGTTGGCGACGTGATCACCGTCGCCGGCGTGTACTCGGCCAACCCGCAGAACCGCGGTGCGTACGGCTCCAACCGTCTGCGCCAGTTCGTCGTTATTGCGCCGCCGTCGACGTTGTCGAACGGTACGTACAACAGCACGACCGGTGTCTACAGCTCGTCCTCGGGCGGCGCTCTCGACTTCTACGTCAAGAACGCGGGCATCTACGGTGGCCAGTTCCAGAACGTCACGGCGCAGCCTGCGAGCAACGCCGCGATTCAGGTCTGGGGCTCGGCGTCGGGCGCTTATGCCGGCACGGTGTCGCCGCAGAACATTGCGATGCACCGCGACTGCTTGGCGTTGGCGTTCGCCGACCTCGATCTGCCGGGCGGCGTCGATATGGCCGCGCGTGCGGTCGACGAGGAAGCAGGTATCAACTTCCGCGTTGTTCGTCAGTACACGATCAACAACGATGCCCTGCCCACCCGCTTTGACGTGCTCTACGGATGGGCTTCGCTCTATCCGGAACTGGGCGTCAAGATCGCCGGCTAATCGACGGAGGGGGCGTAACAGCCCCCTCTATCCCCTTCTTTTCCGAGGTACTTTTCAATGGCTAATCCTGGACCGGCCACTATTGGCACGACCAACACCCAGCCGCCGCGGTCGACTTTGCAGACCATTCAGACGATTGCGGTGTCCATCACTCCGACTCAGATTGCGACGGCCAGCTCGGTCGAGCAGTCGTACGGCTTGAACGGCGCGACGTACGCGACCGCGGCGACCGGCATCTTGGCCGGCGACGTGATCCTTGCGATCAACCCGCCCAGCACCGCGGCGAGCTGCTCGATCGGTGGCTTCCGCGTCGACACGTCGACGGCTGACAAGTTCTACATCGACTGGGTGACGTCGGCTGCGACGATCACGCCCCCGTCGGGTACGTACTTGATCACGGTCGCTCGGTACATCTCGAGCGTGTCGACCAGCCCGGGCACGTTCTCGTCGCTGCCGTCGGCGATTACCACCAACTGATCAACGGGGCCGGGTAATACCGGCCCTTTTTAGGAGAAATCAATGCCAGGTGGAACTACTCCCCAAGGCGGCAATTGTAAGTTGCAGGACCTGCTCGCGTTGGCGGTTACGACGCCTTCGGTGACTGCCAACACGTCCAATACCGCCACTTACTCGCTGCCGGGCGTGTTGCCTTACGACATCGTCGACGTTCAGTCGCAGTCCCACGTTGCCGGCCTGTCGGTCGGGTCCTCGTGGTGTTCTACGGCGGGCTCGATCATCGTGCAGTTCGTCAATTCGACGGGCAGCACGATTGGCGCGCAAAGCAACTATCAGATCCTGATTCTCGTTTCTCGTTATGAGAACGCGAATTTGGGCCTGTCAACCTTCCCGTCAGCCATCGTCTAAATAGCAACGCTATACGTCTCGGAATACCGCCAGATTGCGAGCGTACCGTCGGCGACCAATTACGCGCCGATGGCCGGTCAGGCTCCGCAAGAGCCCCCGGTAGCGGAACAGACCATCGCAATCACGGGAAGCAGCACCGCGTTAGCCCAGTTTTCGGGTTACACGGCCATGATTCGCGTGCATTGCGATGCGATCTGTTTGATCAGCATTGGCAACAGTCCAATGGCGACCAACGGCACCTCAAACACTTTGGACGGCACCGACATCATCGCGGCCTACGGCGGCACGCCGGCTGCGAATTCGACGCCTTACGAAGCAACGCTCAACCTTTCGATGATGCGCCTTGGAGGCATGGTTAGATAATGGCTGCAAACAGCACCACCGCAATGGACATCATCACCGGCGCGTTGCGTAACATCAACGCATTGGAAGCCGGCGAAACCCCGAGCGCCGCAGACGCGGCTGACGCCCTGATGGTCCTAAACGACCTCATCGAGGCGTGGTCGATCGACAAGCTGATGATCTTCTCGTCGGTTGAGAACATCCTCACCTTTACGCCAGGGCAATACCAGTACACCGTCGGCAACCCCGTCGGCGGCACGTTCACCGGTACCCTCGTCAGCGGCTCACCCACTATCTCGGGCGTGACCATCCCGTCCAACCTCGTCGTGGGCGGCACGCTCACCGACGTGCAGTCGGCGATCCCCTCCGGCACCACCATCCTGTCGATCGGCACCAACACGGTGACCATGTCGGCGAATGCGACGGCGACGGTGTCGGCGGCCGAGACGATCACCTACACGACCCCGGGCAATTTCCCCATTGGCCGCCCGCTGCGGATCACGAACGCGTTCACCCGCATCACCTCAAGCGGTAACACCGGGCTCGATTACCCCATCGACATCGTCGGTCGCGACAAGTACACCGCCATTGGCCTCAAAGGTCTGGCCGGCCCGTGGCCGATCCTGTGCTATTACGACCCGACGTACCCGATCGGGAACCTGTATTTCTACCCCAATCCGTCGCAAGCGGGCTCGTTGCACCTGTGGACGGACACGATCCTGACGGACTTCGCGAACGTCAATCAGGCGATCAATCTCCCGCAAGGCTTTGCGCGAGCGCTCAAGAAAAACCTCGCCCTCGAGCTCGCCCCCGAGTACGGCAAGACCGCCGGGGCGTTGCTGGTGAAGCAAGCGATGGAATCGAAGGCAGCGATTAAAGCGTTGAACGAGATTCCGGACGTCGAAGCCTTCTTCGACCGCGACATCGTCCGCAGTCGCCGCACCGACGCCGGTTGGATCATGCACGGCGGCTTCGCGTGAGTTACGAGGGCGCTGATTTCGGCCTAGTCGGGGGTGCTTACGAAGCCCCGATGCTGTTGCAGGATGCCCAGCGGCTCATCAATTGGTATCCCGAGATCGATGCCGAGAAGGACGCCAAGGAGCCGATAGCGCTTCTGGGCTGCCCCGGCCTGAATCCCATACTCAGCACCCAGACAGGCCCCGTTCGCGGCTTGTGGGTGCTTCCCGGCGGTTCTACGGCCCTTGCCGTGGTCGGCGCGACGGTCTACCTCATCACGATGACGGTGCCGGCCACGCAGTCGAGCATTGCTCAGTTCTCAACCGCGATGGTCGGGACGCTGAACACCAATTCGGGGCCGGTCTGCATCCGCGACAACGGCGCCATTTTCGGCGGTCTGGGCGGCTACGCCGTCATCGTTGACGGCACCTACGGCTACCTGTATCGCCTGAGCGGCGCCGGCACGGCGACCACGACGGTCACCACGACCGCCGGTAGCAACGTAGTCACCTTCACCGGCTCGCCGAACTACCAATTCATCTGTGGCGCCACCGTCAGCGATTCGGGCGGTGCAATACCGGCCGGAACGACCATTACGGGCGTCAGTTACAACGCCCTGACGTTGACCCTGTCGGCCAACGCGACGGCCACCATCAGCACCTCAGACACCCTGACGGCCACGCTGCCGGCCTTCCAGCAGATCACCGACCCGGCGTGGCTACCCGCCGATCGCGTCGCCTTCATCGAAGGCTGGCTGATCTTCAACAACACCCAGACGCGCACGTTCTTCACCACCGCGCCGGTGCCGTACACGGTCAGCTTCGCGGGCGCCTTCTACGCGCTCAAAGACAGCTCGACCGACAACCTCGTCACGCTGTACGAGAACAACCGCGAGCTGTGGCTGATCGGTGAGCGGACGAGCGAGGTGTGGTTTAACCAGGGCGGCGCCAACTTTGCGTTCAGCCGCCTACCCGGCGTCGGCCCGCAGATCGGCTGCTCGGCCAAGCACTCGATCACCCGCATGGGCCCGGCGTTGGTGTGGCTTGCCCGCAATGAGCAGGGCGAGAACATGGTGGTGGCGACCAATCAGTACACATGGGAGCGCATCAGCACCCACGCGATCGAGCACGCCATCTCGGGCTACCCGTACGTGTCCGACGCGATCGGTTACGCGTACGAGGAGGAGGGGCATATGTTCTATGTCCTGACCTTCCCGACCGCTGACGTGACGTGGGTGTTCGACGCGACCACCAAGATGTGGCACCAGCGGGCGTCGTGGGATTCCACCGCCGGCGTCTACCACCGCCACCGCTCGAACTGCTACATGAACATGCAGGATCTGCGACTGGTCGGTGACTACCAGACCGGCCAGATCCACCAGATGTCGCGTCAGGTCTACACCGACGCGGGGAACATCCTCCGCTGCCAACGGCGCACCCCGCACGTCTGGTCGCGTGAAAACCGCCAGCGCGTGTTCATGGCTGCCATTCAGGTCGAATTCACCCCCGGCGTCGGTCTACAGACCGGGCAGGGCGCCAACCCGCAAGCCATGCTGCGGTGGTCGAACGACGGCGGCTTCAGTTGGGGCAACGAGCATTGGACGAGCATCGGTCTCGTCGGCCAGACCCGCAACCGTGCGACGTGGCGCCGACTGGGCCGCGCTCGCGACCGGGTGTTCGAACTCAACTTTACCGATCCCGTCCCTCGCGACATCGTGGGTGCCACGCTGTGGGCGCAGGGTGAGGCCAACGAAGGAGAAGCGGCTTGACCGTTGCGACCAATAACCTGCCGACGTTCGAGGTCTCGCTGACCGAGGGCAAGCAGACCAACAAGGTCTGGTATTTCTTCTTTAAGTCGTTGCTGAACGGCAACCCGCCGGCGAACGAATACGCGGTCACCCCGGTGCAGTCGCCGTACACCTTCGTGGCTCCGCAGCGCGGTTTTTTGATCGTGAACGGCGGGACGATCTCGCTCATCCAATTCAGCCGGAACGGGTCGACCAATTACACGACCGGGATGACGGCGGGCTGTTTCCCGGTCTCGGCCGGTGACTCGCTGATTATTCGCTACTCGTCGACTCCCCAACTTACTTTCGTACCTCAATGAGGCGCTAAATGGCTTCCGCAGTACCGTACAAATTCACCACGACGTCCAGCACGAACCTTCAGCCGGTACGCGCCGGACAGACGGCCAACGTGACTGGCATCTCGGTCGCTAACGTCGCCACGGCGATCTACATCAAGCTGTATTGGACGAACACCGGCGTGACCGTCGGCACGACCGTCCCGGCCATGACCATCGGCGTGGCGGCGAGCGCCAACGTGCTGCAAATGCTGCCGCCGGTGACGGGCAACGGCGAGCTGTGGGTGGCAGTCACCGGCGCTGCCGCTGACTCCGATTCGACCAGTGCCGCGGCCGGCGCGGTGGTGACGCTGCTTGTCGAGTGAGATCGCCGAGCGTATTGCCGCCTTCCCGGCTTTAATGAACGAAGCCGAGAAGGAGCTGGTCGCGCTCCCTCAAGTTCACGCCGACATCATTCATACCTTCGCCCCGGGCATCTACATGCGCCACGCCGTCATGCCGGCGCAGAGTCTGATGATGGGGCATTCGCACAAGACCGATCATTTAAACCTGCTGTTGCGCGGTACGTTGACCATGTTCAACGCCGACGGCAGCCGGTCGACCTTGTCGGCCCCGTGGCTGTCGATTGGTCAGCCTGGGCGAAAGATGGCGTACACCCACGACGAATGCGTCTGGGTCAACGTCCACTCGACCGACTGTCGGGATGTCGAGCAGCTCGACGAGATGTTCCTCGACATGACCGACCACTGGAAGGCGATTAAAGCGCAACCGGTAGCACCGCGCCTTGAGGACATCGAGGACTTTGAGCGAGTGCTGGGCGAAATCGGATTGACGGCTGAAGAAGTGCAGCACTTCTCACAAACGGATGACGTCATCCCGTTTCCGTACGGCAGTTACAAATGCAAGGTCGCGAATTCGGCGATTGCAGGGCGTGGCTTATTTGCCACGGCTCGCATTGCCGAGGGCGAGATGATTTGTCTGGGACGGATCGGCCAGAACCGTACGCCGGCCGGTCGGTACATCAATCACGGCAAGCACCCGAACGCGAAGATGGTGCTAATGCCCAACAACGACATCGGCGTCTTTGCCATTAAAGACATCACGGGTTCTTGTGGAGGCCACGACGGTGAGGAGATCACCGTGGACTACATACAAGGGCTCAAAGTTAATTTGGAGAGTATGCAATGAGTTCTCTCGTCGGCGGTACAGCGGGCGCAATTTTGGGTGCTGGCCTTATCGGCGGCGGTGTCAGCGCGATCGGCTCAATCATTGGATCGAGTCAGCAAGCGGACGCGTCACAAGCGGCGACGAATGCTCAACAGGGTATGTTCAATACGATGGTCGCCAATCAGGCGCCCTACGTACAGTCTGGCTACGGCGCGCAGAACTACCTCAATTACCTGCTAGGCATCCCCGGCTATAACTCGCCGACGGGACAATCCACTGCCAGCACGCCCAACTACGGCGGCGGCGGTGGCGCTCACGGCCTCGGGGGATATGGCGGTGGCGGGTACATGCAAACGACCGGCCAGAACGGCCCCGGTGGCCCCGGTGGCTTTCTCGGCAACCCTCAATTGCAAGCCGCCCCATCAAGCACCGCCTCGACCGCGGCGCCGGCGTCTTCGTCTGGCCCGGGTGGCTTTGGCTCGTTGCTGACCCCGTTCACGATCGACCAGTTCCACCAGATGTCCCCGGCGTACCAGTTCCAGCTTCAGCAGGGACAGCAAGGCGTATTGAACGGTGACGCTGCCGGCGAAGGTGCGTTGTCGGGTGCGGCTCAGAAGGATCTGATGTCGTTCAATCAGGGCGCTGCGAACACGGCATTTAACAACGCCTTTAATCAGTACCAGACGCAGCAAGGCAACATTTATCAGCGCTTGGGCCAAGTCGCCCAGCTCGGCCAGTCGGCCGCGTCCAACCAAGCCACGGGCGCTTCGTCGTTCGCCAACGGCATCGGTCAGTCGATGACCAACACCGGTACGGCCATCGGTGCCGGCATCGCCGGGGCGGGTAACGCCATCGGCAGCCAGATCAGCAGCGCGTTGCCCTGGTTGTTGGGCAAACCCGGCACTTGATTTCACTTGCAATGAATTGGGTCTCTAAAACAAAGAGCAAACCATGCCAGATATGACGCCTGTCGGAACGATGTTTAAGCCGCCTGATCCGAATGCGGGCTTGAATACGTATTCCAACATCCTCGGAATTCAGAATCAGCAGCAGAATCTTCAGATTCAGCAGCAGCAGCTCAAGCAGCAGCAGATTCAGGCGCAGGAGATGCAAGCCATCTCCGACATCGGCAAGAACCCGCCGATGAAGGATGACGGCAAGGGCAATCAGGTCATTGATCCCGACGCATTTACTCAGCAGCTGTTACAGCGAGCCCCGAACTTTGGCTTGCCGAAGGCGGGCAATCTGCTTGATGCCCTGCAAAAGGGTCTGGATCTAAAGAAGTCGTATCTTGCCCTCGACACCGGCTTGCAGAACGAAGGTAAGCAAATCATCGGCGCATGGAGCGCTCATCCTGATGCGCCGCTGTCAGACTTGGCGTCTCAATTGGAAAATTGGTCGAACGAGCGCAAGGATCATTACCCCGGCGTCGTTGACGTCAAAAACAATTTGCTAAAGATGTTGGCTACCTATCCAGACCCACAACATCAAAAAATGTTTGGGCAGCAGGTTGCGCGTAGCGCCCTCGATCAGGGTGCGCTTACCGGGCCGCAAGGTTTGGCTACCCCGCAACCGGCTCAGGTCGACGCCAACGGTCAAATTATCAACGGCACTCGAGCCCCGGCTTTGGCCGGTGGTGGCTTCACTCAGACGGGCGAACCCATCAAGAAAACGACGGCCCCGTGGCAAACGCCCGAATATGCCGGCCGCGTGGCACAGGCGTCCGCGTCTGGAACTGGCACCGCCAGCGGCGACATTGATCGCAAAAACCAGATCAGCGCCGCCGTTGCGCCGTCGAACAATGCCATCTCGACAATCGCTGAAATGCGGTCGCTCACCCGGCAGATCAGCCAGGGCAGCTTCAGTCAGCAGATTCTCAAGGCGTCGCAAGCCGCCGGCGATTCGTCGCCTGAGATCACCGCTCGGAACTTGCTCAAGAAGGACATGGCCAACCTCAAAACGTCGGTCGGCTCTGCGGCTACGACGGACGCTCAACGGTCGACGATCGACCAGAGCTTCCCCGACCTCGAAAACCCCGACGTACCGACGGTTACCCGTGCGTTGGATCGTATCGAGGGGACGATGCGCCAGAACCTTGTGCGCTCTCGGTCGGCTCAGGACTACCTCAAGAAGCATCCGGACGCCGGTGGATTGCAGCAAGCGGACGATAAGCTGATGTCGGATGCCGATCCGCTCATGCATACCTACAACGCGCTGAAAAGTCCTCAAGATCGTGCCGAATTCCTCAAGCGTCATTTCGACTCGCCCGAGCAGGCGAAAGATTTCATCAATCGCAAACGCGCACACGATCATGTCGGTGGCCTAAATGAGTGATGCAGATGATGCCGCGCTGACGCTTGCGTATGCCAGCACGCCCAAGAGCAGCTCGAAATCATCCAAGCCTTCGGGCGATCCCGATGCCGATGCCCTTGCGGCGGCGTACGCCCCCCAAGACAAGCCCAAGAGCGATCGGCTGACGGGCGAAAGCAAAGAGCAGTTTGCTCATGGCAACTTGAAGTTGCCGTGGCTTGACTTCGGTGTAGGCCCGAAAGCCCCGCCGAAGGTCTATCCGAACGACCCCACTGCGGGTGGCGGTAACCTCAATGTGGCCGGCTACGACACCGGCATTCACATCCCCGAAACGCCGTATCGCTTTTTGGCCGCCGCGGGATACGGAATGAATTCGGCGTTGCAAGGCATCGGTCAGGTTCTAGGCACGGTCTCTCGCGAGGACGTCAAGAACACCCGCGAATTGGCCGAACCGTTGCTTGCCACGCCAGCCGGTAAGCTGGGTAACTTGGTCGGCAGCGGGGTTGCGTATGCACCCGCTGCTATGATCCCCGGCGCAAACACCGCTCTCGGTGGCGCCCTGATCGGCGGCGGTGTTGGCCTACTTGCCCCATCGGCCAGTTCGACGGAAACCGCCGGAAACGTCCTCGGCGGCGTCGTGGGTGGCCCTGTGATTAATCGAGCAGGGGCAGCCTTGGGCGCCAATGCTTCGATGGCTCGAGGTGGCCTAGGCGGTATCGCTCCGTCGCTGACCCAAGGTGCTGCCCATTGGTCGCAACAGCCGACCTCGATGGGTGCCGCGTCGGCGTCGGGTGGCAACGTGGTGGCTGCAAGCCCCGATTTGCAGGAAGCCTATCGAGCCGCCGTGGCGCAGGGGCAGACTCCGAAGCCCGAAGTGCTGTCGCGCCACGCCGAAGCCGATTCGCTCCCGGTACCGATTCGTCTTACCGAAGGTCAGGCGACTCAAAGCCCCGCCATTCTTTCTCGCGAGATGAATCGCCGCGGCGTGACAGGCTTAGGCGATTTCCACAACGCCCAGGACGAAGCGCTCAAGGCGAACTTGCAGCACCTGCGCGATCAGGTCGGCCCCGACGTATTCACGACCAACGCCACCGAGCATGGCGACACGCTCATTCAGGCGTACAAGGATCACGACGCCCCGATCGTCGCCGACATCAACGCCAAGTATCAGGCGCTCAACGATGCCGCTGGCGGCAATTTTCCGGTCGACGGGCAGACGTTTGCCGAGAACGCCCGGGCGGCGCTCAAGAAAAGCCTCAAGAGCAACTTTGTGCCGGCTGGCATTGAGTCGGATCTGAAAGCCTTTGAAAGCGGCGAACCGATGTCGTTCGAGCAGTTCGAAGCCATGCGGACGAACCTCGCGAGCGAAGCCCGCGACAACCCCAGCGGCAACGCTCGGGCCGCGGCGTCGATCATTCGGCAGCAGCTCGAGGACTTGCCGCTTAAAGGTCAGGCCGCCGAGCTGAAGCCGTTGGCCGACGCGGCTCGTTCAGCCGCTCGCAGCCGGTTTGAGGCACTGGAAGCCGACCCGGCCTACCGAGCAGCGGTCGAAGACACGGTGCCACCGGACAAGTTCGTCCCGAAATTCGTCACCGGCGGCAACCGCGATCAGGTGGCACTGATGCGCCAGAACCTTGGCAACAACGATCGGGCGCTGCAAACGATGGGCGTGGCGACGTTGGACGATCTACGCACGGCTGCCGGGATCGACTCGCAGGGCAACAACGCGTTTAACCAAGCGCGGTTCAACAAGCGGTTAGAAGCCTTGTCGCCCAAGATGCAACACCTGCTGCCCGGCGAAGAATCGCAGACCCTGCAAACGCTTGGGAATGTCTCGCGCTACGTCAAAGCGCAGCCGGTCGGTCACGTCATCAACAACAGCAACACCCTCACGGGTGCGCTGGCCGAAGGTGCGGGCAATCTGGCGACCACGATGGTCGACGCCAAGACCGGCGGCCTTGCGTCGTTGGGTCGCAAGGGTTGGCAGATGATCAACAAGGGCAAGGAATTGCAGCAGACCACCAAGCCGTTGGCTGGTGGCTTTGAGGAACCGAAGTAAGCGCGTCAGCTCATTGGTGATTGTTGGTAGAAACCCAGAACAGCACGAACGCCAGTATGACAAGGGCGGTAATCAAAACGACCTTGCGGAACGGTTCGTGAAAGACGGCCAATACCAGCACGACCGACGCAAACATCCAGACCATAGCCAACTCCTTGGCAGGAACACATGACGACTTTAGTACCCTCACTTTTTTACCGCGATTGGGACGCAAATGGAAACCCTCTCGTCGGAGGTCTGGCTTACACGTATTTGGCCGGCACGACAACCCCGGCGGCTACGTATACGGATTCGTCGGGTGTTACCCCCAACACCAACCCGGTCGTACTCAACGCTCGCGGTGAGGCGGCGATCTGGCTGCCGTCGAATATCGGCTACAAGTTCGTGGTCACCGATTCGGTCGGCAACACCATCCGCACGGTCGATAACGTCATCAATTCCACCGCCGGGGGCTTGTACGCCGGCACCTCGACCGGGGCGGCTAACGCCTACCTGCTGACCTATTCGACAAGCTGGTCGGTCTTGTCGGACGGCGTGACGGTGTACTGGCTGCCGTCGGCCACCAACACCGGCGCGTCGACGATTAACGTCAACTCCACCGGCGCGATCGCCATCACCAACCCCGACGGGTCTGCCCTGGTTGCCGGCCAGATCGTCGCCGGGCAAGTCGCGGCGCTCATGTACCGCAATTCGGCGTGGCGACTGCTGCTCACCGGCACGGTGCCGCAGATCCTGCCGGGCTTCACGGCCCTCAATGCCGGCACCACGGTGCCCGATTCGGGCGGTACCGCGTGGCCGGTGGGTTACGCCGGGGTGCCGCAGAACGGCCAGACGGGCGCCTACACGTTGGTCCTGAGTGACGCGAACAAGCACATCTACTACACCGGTGCCTCGTCGGTGGCGTTGACCATCCCGGCCAATGCGTCGGTGGCGTACCCCATCGGTACGGTGCTGACCTTCGTTAACGACGCCTCGGCGGCGGTCTCGATCACGATCGCGATCAACACCGACGTACTGGTCTGGTCGCCGTCGGGCGCCACCGGCACCCGCACCTTGGCGCAATACGGTCGCGCGGTGGCCCAGAAGGTTGCCAGCGCCCGGTGGCTGATCTCGGGAACCGGGCTGACGTGAGCGGCATAGAGGCCATTCTGATGGCCGACCCGAACGTGGTGTTCTCGCCCACGCAGACCGTCTACAGCACGCACGGCACTTACACCGTCACCATCCCCTCGGGCGCCTCGACCATGACCGTCGAGTGCTGGGGGGCGAGCGGCTACGGTGGCCACGGCGTCCCTCGAGGGGGCAGCCAAGGCGGCGGCGGTGCGTCGGGCAGTTACTGCCGGTCGGTCTATTCGGTCGCGGCCAATAACGGCCAGACGCTGACGGCGGTGGTCGGGTATGCGGCCTCGTCGGCCTCGACCGTGACCAATGCGACGTTCTCGACAACGGTGGCCATGAGCGCCCCCGTGGGAGGCAACGGTGGTCTGGGTACTTTTGCTGCTGACGGCATTGGTGGCGTGGCGGGTGCGGCAGCGACGGGCGGCACGGCCGCCAATCTTGCCGGTAACGCCGGGCAGCCCGGCGGCGGCTACGGTTCCGGCACCGGCGCCGGCGGCAACGGCGTGGTCGGCGTCTACGGCACCGGCACCTCCGGCGGCAACGGCACTTTCACCATTGCCAATAGCCCCGGCCAAGACGGCCTCATCATTTTTAACTTCGTCTGAGGTTTCGATGACCACAGTCACTTCGTCCTACGTACCCGTCTGGCGGTTCGCGGACAACAACAACAATCCGTTGGTCGGCGGCAAGGTGTACACGTACTACGCCGGCACCACGACCCCGGCAGCGACGTACACGGACGCCACGGGGTCGACCCCGCTCACCAATCCGATCATCCTGAATGCCCGCGGTGAGACGGCGAATGCGTCGGGCGCGAGCTGCTCGGTGTGGTTCTCGACCACGATCGCCTACAAGATCGTCGTGCAAGACTCGTCGGGCAACCTGATCTGGACGGTCGACAATTACACCATCCCGTCCCAGGCATATTCGGCAGCCTACGCCGACACGTTTACGGCAACGGCGGGGCAGACGGTCTTTACGCTCACGGGTACCGTCGGCTCGCAGAGTGCGCTCGATGTCTCGTTAGACGGTGCGACACTGGTCAACGGTGTTGACTTTACGTGGACGTCGCCCTCGACGCTGACCCTGACGGTGGGCGCTAAAGCCGGTCAGATTCTGTTGGTCAAATACCTGATCGCGCAAGCCATGGGGACGATGGTGGCGGGCGGTACCTCGGGCCAGATCCTTTATAACAACGGTGGCTCGGTGCAGGGCTTCACCATGAGCGGCGACGTGACGGTGGTGCCGACCACGGGGGTGGCGACGGTCAATGCGCCGTCCAGTCACATCACCTACACCCAAGGCGGCACGGGCTCGACATCGAGGACGGTGACGAGCAAGTTGCAGGAGAGCGTGAGCGTTCTGGACTTTGGTGCGGATCCGACGGGAACGAATGATAGTGGGCCGGCATTCAGGTCTGCTATGGCATATGCGTCTGCGGCAGGCGGCGCAAGAATTACAATTCCAACAGGGACGTTTTCGTTTGACACTTGGGATACGTCGTCGTTCTATTCAACAAACTGTTTAGCGTGTTTTTGCGTCCCGTCAAATACTGAACTGGCTGGCGCGGATCAGTTTGCAACAATTCTCAATATTCGGAGTGCCGCTCGATCCGGTATGTACGCTAGCGGCGCGAACAGAACCCATGTCATAGGATTCCGCAGCGGCCAAACCAATCAGTATCTGCGCGATTTTTCGGTCGCGTGGGGCGGCATTGTTCAGCAGGCATCAAATGACTATGCCTACGTTGCCAGAACGGTGTCGGGCGGCGTGACATTTGAGCGCATTTATTCGGTGCAAGCTCCTTGCACCAACATGATTTGCGACTCTAGCGGCGGTAGCGGCGCACCGATCGTCATCCGTTCGTGTTGGTTCCAAGATTGCGGCCCCAACATGACGGGCAATTCGGCCTTAAACGCAGACTTTTCGTTTATTTATTTGCAAGCTGCAAATTGCATTGTTGAGAACAGCAAGTTTTACAACACGTCAAACGCTCTAAATAACTGTGGCGGCGCAGAAATGCACGGCACAAACTTTACGTTCAGAAACAATTTCGTCAAAAACTGTTGGCCTGCCATGTATATAGGTGACGACTATGTGACTCAGGTCATTTATTCGCCGGTGATCGACGGAAATTATTTTGGATACAACAGCACCGGCCTAGAAATTATTTACAAGACGGTCGGTATGCGAATCGTCAACAACTACTTTGAGGCCAACCTTGATTCGGCCAAGCCCGGCAACTTTACGCACATTTTCTGCCCAATTTTGCAGGTCAGCGGTGTCAGCCAGACAACTTTGACGCAAGGCTTGCTCATTGAAAATAACTATTTTGATTCGTCGTTGTTCCGATCTGGCAGCGCCATTAGCGCGCCGTATCAGATGAACGCCGTGCATCTAACTTGTTTGCTCGGCGCTCGCATCGCTAACAACATTTTTTACGCTTGTAATTGCGCGGTTGCGTTGCAGGGATCAATCACAGCGTCTCACAAGGACGTAGTGATTGAAAACAATCTTGCCGTCCAGATGACTGACTTTACGTCGTACTCGACTGGTGCGGTTTCGCTGCTCGGAGACTCAACCGGATGGGCAAGCGGCGCGGTGTTTACGGACATTTACATTCGGAACAATCAGTTCCTGCGAGACAGGTCTTTGTCTGCCGCCACGATGGGTGCGGTTGTCTGCACTCAGAGCGCGTCTCCAGCCACCAGTTATACAAACATCCAGTACGACGGCAGCAACCGAGTCGTCAATCTTTCTGGATCAATTCTTGGCAACGGCACAAGCAACGTCATCACTAGCCAAGCTTTCCCAACGTACGGCCCAACGGTGACGATTGACGCTTCAATTGGAAGCCTGTTTGAAATTTCGGCCAATAACACAACGGCATTCACCATTTCCAACCCCACAAACGGTGTATTGGGAACAGTGCCGTACCTTGGTCAGACACTGACCATTATCATCAAAAACCTTTCTGGTGGCGTTCTGGGTACGGTAACTTGGTCAAGTTCTTACAAAATGTCCGCGTGGACGTCACCGGCCGCCGGAAATCAGCGCAGCATTACTTTCCGATGGAACGGGACTAATTGGTACGAAATAGGCCGCACACCGTCGGATGTTCCGAACTAAGGACACCCCATGACAGCCTCATACAACCTCTCCCAGCTCGGCAGTCACTACAACCAGGGCGGCACTGGCGCTGTTGACCGCACTACGGCGTCGAAGCTGCAAGAGTCGGTCAGCGTTCTGGACTTTGGTGCAGATCCGACAGGGGCTACAAATAGCGCGACGGCAATATCCAATGCGTTCACCGCGTCCCCCGTTGGCCCCGTGTCGTTTCCATACGGCACCTATTTCTCTAGCCAAATCTCCGTGCCAAGCAATGGAACTTTGCGAGGCAATGACTCGCTGGTCAATGCGTCAGCGAACTCAATCACTATCGTTTATGCGACGGGCGGCCCCGGATTAGGTAATACCTACTACCAAGAAATCCGTGACCTAAACATCAGCAACAACAGCAAAACGGGAATCACCGGCTTTGCTGTAGACACGGTCAATCCGGTCGCTAATCTCACGATGTCCAATGTGAAAGTTGAATACGCCGACACGGTGTCATTCAATTTTGGGCAAGTGCAGTTCTGCCGATTCACGAACTTGATCGCCAATGGCGGGACTGGAGTCGGATTCTATTTGTCTCCAATCGTCGCCGGCGGCGGGGCAAACAGCAATGACTTCTATGGACTGATTGCAACGTCAAAGCAAGTCGGTTTGATGATTGATGGCAGCCCGGGCAACTGGGGTTCCATTGCGAACAATTTTTACAACCTGCAAACGAACGGCAACAGTCTTTGCGGCATCGCGATATTTAGTGCGTCTGCGACGTTCTACGGTGGATCGCCTGAAGGCAACTGCCAAAGCGGCCCGACGTCCGCGACGATCCAAGGCAAGACCGTCAAGCAGTGCTCGCTGTACCTCAGTAGCGCGAGCGCTCGATGCGAGGATTTTGTTGTTGAGGAATACGGCGCAACGACTTTTGCAATTTTAGAAAACAGTTCGACGCTGACGTTGGGCAATGTTTCTGGCGGTTCGTCAACCACCGGCAGCTATTTGGTCAAAGCAGATTCGACCAGTGGCGTTGTGTTGACCGGCCGCTTTCAAGGTATCGGCCTGACGCAAAATGTTCTGCGGTGGCCCGACGAAATAAGAATGGCGCAATCGGGCGGAATCACCCAGCAGTGCGTGTTGTACGGAACGCCAATCCTGACCATTGATTCCTCAGTGACTCCGCTACTGGCAGACGCATCGCCGACCATCGGAGCCTATGGCGGATCGGCGGGTACGCTGACTTATGTAGAAGATCCAGAACTCGGCAATTGCGCAAACATCGCTTGCACGTCCGTCGCGGGTGGTTCGGTCAACGTATTTAACATTCCGGGTTTGTTGGCAAACCAAAACATCTTAATTACCTTTTTGATTAAGTCGTCGGTTACCTGCCCCGTAAGCGTCATTTTTTATGACGGAACCAACACTCGCAGAATTGGCACGGATGGCGGGTTGTCGTTGGTGGCCGGACAAACAACGCGAGTTGTCCTATCCGCGGCTGTTTACAACGCTGGATCGTCAGGCTCAGTGCAAATCACGCCATACGACACATCGGCGCCTGTTCTGAAAATCGCCAAAATGCAGGTGTATCAGGGGCCCGTCAACAACGAAAAGACGTTTGCCGACATGGCAACCATCGTCAAAAACGGGTTGTTTAATCCCGGCGTCACGAGAGAAACGGCGACAAATCTGGCGCTTGCATCGGCGACGGTTAATTCGATCAACAAGTATCCCGGCAAGCAGGTATGGGATACCACTAACAATCGAGTCGTTTTCGCGTCTGGTCGAGCAACAACCGCCGTCTGGAAAGACGGTGTTAACAGCACCGTTTACACGCCAGTTTAAGGACACCCCATGATCCACGCCGACTTCAACACCGTCCTCGAGGCGGGTGACCCCGAAGAACTGACGCAGCTCGAGCTGGCCCAGAAGGTCGGTGACGCGCTCAACAAGGCGTACCCGAATCACCGGAAGGAAACATTATGACCTTCGTCCTCCTCGCCACGGTCGCGATCTTGCTGATCGGCGACTGGTTACTCAACGACGATAATTTTCGCCCCCGCCACTAGGAGATTTCAATGGAAGCCCTCTTGTACCTCTTTATCGCCCTCGTCCTCGTTGCGGGTGGTGCTGTTCTCTGGGAAAAGCTCGGTGCCAAAGCCACCGCCGAAGCAAACGCCGTCAAGGCCGCCGCGGACGCCGTAAAAAGCGACATCGGGAAACTGTGACATGGAAGGGTCAGTCAATGAAAAGGTTGCCGACGGCGCAGCCCTGACCGCGTGGATAGGTTGGTTCTTCAGTCACTTAACCGCAGCAAACGAAGTGCTACAGTTCATCGTACTGTGTATCGCTCTGGTTTCCGGCACCTACGCCCTGTTGTTCCATCGTAAACGACTGAAGGCCATGGAATGAGCGCGGAGTTGGACATCGCCTTACCGCGAGTCAAGTCGGCAGAGGGCTTCCGGCCCTCTGTCTACCTCGATACCGTCGGCGTCCAGACCATCGGCTACGGCTGCGCCCTGCAAGACTGGCCCGAACCCTTCGCCAGCGCCGTCGCCAAGATCCAGCTCGAGCAAGCCGAGGCCGAGTGCGCCTCGATCGCCGGCTACCTCGACCTCGATCCCACCCGGCGCTCCGTCCTCATCGAAATGATGTTCAACCTTGGCCCCACCCGGTTGAGCGGCTTCCACGACCTCATGCGGGCCATCCGTGACAAGGACTACACCGCGGCCAAGGAAGCCATGCTCGACAGCAAGTGGGCCATGCAGGTGAAAGGCCGGGCCGTCCGCTTGGCGACCATCATGGAAACAGGAGTCGATCCGCAATGAACAAGCTTAAAGCGTTGGCGCTCTACGCCATCGACCGGGGCAAGGAGCCCTCAAGCTGGGCCGGCGTCGCCGCCATGCTCTCGCTTGCTCACCACAGCCTCACCTCGGAGCAAGCGGCCAATCTCGCCCTGGTGGGCGTCATGGTCGCCGGCGCCGCTGCCGTCATCGCCAAAGGATAGCGACATGATCCCCCAAACGATCCCGCTGCTCGGTCACACCATTCAAGTGTTCGTGGCCAAGCCGGGCGAGTGGGCCTTTGGGGAGGACTGCTGCGGGATCTGGTTGCCGACTTTGCACCAGATCCACATCAGCGGCGAGATCGACCAGTCGCTCCAGCTCCATACCTTCTTCCACGAGATGGTTCACGCCATCTTGGACATGATGAACCACAAGCTCGGCCGCAACGAGGTGTTTGTCGACACCTTGGCCGGGTTACTGCACCAGGCGCTGACCGGTGCCGTTTATCCGAAGCCCGCCCGAAAGCGGGTATCCAAGAAATGATGTGCGACGTCACCTCATAATTCCCGATGCCCAAATCAGGCCGGGATCCGATACCACCCACATAGACTGGGCCGCCGAAGCCATTGTCGAATACCGACCCGACGTCATCGTCGTGATCGGCGACTGGTGGGATCTGCCCAGCCTGTCCATGCACGACGCACCCGGCTCTAAAGAAGCCGAAGGGCGGCGGGTCATGCCCGACATCGAGGCCGGCAACGAAGCGTTCGACCGCCTCGTGAGGCCGATGGAAGACGAGCGGATGCGCCTCGCCAAAGGGCGGCGCAAGATGTGGAGCCCCGAGTGTCATTTCCTGTTCGGAAACCACGAACACCGGCTCACCCGAGCGATCTTCCGCGACCCCAAGTGGGAAGGCATCATCAGCCTCGATAGCCTCAAGACGCCGTGGTTTACCCGCCACGAGTTCCTGAAGATCGTTGAGATCGACGGGGTGAAGTACAGCCACTACTTCCCCAACCCTTACAGCGGTCGCCCCATCGGCGGCACGATCGTCTCGCGCCTCAACAACATCGGCTCGAGCTTCGTCCAAGGCCACCAGCAGGGCTTCCTGTACGCCTCCAAGCAGTATCCGGATCACGTCAAGCACGGTCTGGTCTGCGGACGGTTCTACCTCGACAACGAACATTACCGACCCGCCGACGTCCAGAATTCCGAGTGGAACGGCATCGTCATCCTTAACGAAGTCGAGAACGGCACATACGACCTGATGCCGCTCTCGATGACTTATCTCAGGCGCAAATATGGACAACGACCCCAAAGCGGACTACGGCGACCACGTCATGGTGCTGTCGAATCTGTACGCCTACCGACAGCGGCCGTTGCCGCGGTTCGGTAAGTATTCCGTCGATGACAAGCTCGTCATCATTCACAAGCAGCTCGATGAGCTGTACGGCATGGTTGAGGTGATCAAATGCGCTTTAAACGACCTGTGGAAGATAGTCGACCCATCGAAATCCCCGACCCGATAAACGACCCCGAGCACTACCGCCAAGGCATGATCGACTGCATCACGGCCATCGAGGCGCAGCTCACGGCTGAGGAGTTTCGCGGCTACCTGAAAGGCAATATTGCCAAGTACGTGTGGCGCGAACGCAAGAAGGGTGGGGGAGAGTCGCTGCGCAAGGCGCAGTGGTACCTGAACACCCTCTTGGACAAGACGCCGTGATCTGGCTCGCCCTGCTGCGTCGCTTCTGGTGGGCCGTCCCGTTGCTCGGCCTACTCGGCACGATCGGCGTTTTGCACCACGAACGGGACAGTGCCAGGGCGAAAGTGGTCGCGCTCGAGGACACCCTCAAGGCCATTCAAGCGGCCCACACCGCGGCCATTAAGGTCGCCACCACCGAGAAGGAAAACGCCGATGCCGCGTATACGTCGAGCAGCCATGCTGCTGCCCTGTTGGGCGATAGTCTGTCTCACCGGGTGCGTGACTACGAAAACCGTCTACGTACCCGTCCCGTGCAAGACCCCGGTCAGCCTGTCGCAACCGTCGGAAGCGTTGCCGCTCCTGAAGCAGCTCGACCTGACGTTGAAGCCCTCCTCGGTGACGTTGTCGCCGCCTGTACCCGCGACGCTACCCGACTCCAAAATGCCGTGGACTGGGCCGCGACAGTAGCCCATGACAGCGCCCCAGTTACCCGTCCCTAAATGGGCTTCAGACGTCCTGAGACGGCTTGACGAGCTGCCGTCTATCCTTCGGCAGCAAGAGACGATCGGGCGGCTCCTGACGGTTATACGGGCGCTGACGGACGAGAAGGATGCGCTGATTAAGGCGCTGGCCGACAGCCGCAATCAATTGGCGGCGGCAAAGGCGGAGATCGACGAGCTGCAACAGGTCATTATCAAGCGTTTGTCCGGCAAACCCTGATGGGCCACGCCGTCCTACTGATCTTGT
>Ga0316221_1001277_pt1 | contig 27255 bp, 24 predicted proteins | sample TBH18007metaG_FD_206003 | JGI IMG/M metagenome (GOLD analysis project Ga0316221, IMG submission 206003) | Freshwater microbial communities from Trout Bog Lake, Wisconsin, USA - TBH18007 | ecosystem: Environmental > Aquatic > Freshwater > Lake > Hypolimnion/Profundal zone | place: USA: Wisconsin... | reverse complement strand
TCATCTCAGGCTCCCGCTTTCTCGGCGGCGCGCAGGGCACGCTTCAGGTCGTCCAGCAAATCGTCGGCTTCCTCCAGCCCGATCGATAAGCGAATCGTGCCCTGGCTGATGCCGCCCTTGGCCAGCGCCTCGTCGTCCATGCGAAAGTGGGTGGTGCTGGCCGGGTGGATCACCAGGCTGCGGCAGTCGCCCACATTGGCGAGGTGGCTGAACACCTTGAGCGCTTCCACAAAGGCTTTTCCTTGCGTGCGTGAGCCCTTGATGTCAAAGCTGAACACCGAACCAGCGCCACGTGGCAGCAGCTTTTGCGCCAAGGCGTGGTCGGGGTGGCTCTCCAGCATGGGGTGGCCCACACGTGACACCAGTGGATGGCTGGCCAGAAATTCCACCACGCGCTGGGTGTTGCGCATATGGCGTTCCATGCGCAGCGACAGCGTTTCAATGCCCTGCAAAATCAGCCAGGCCGAGTGCGGGCTGAGACAGGCGCCAAAGTCGCGCAAGCCCTCGCGCCGAGCACGCAGTAAAAAGGCTCCGACCGTGGCCTCTTCGGTAAACACCATGTTGTGAAAGCCCTCGTAGGGCGCAGACAGCTCCGGGAACTTGCCAGACTTGTCCCAGTCAAAGCTGCCACCATCCACCACCAGCCCGCCAATCACCGTGCCGTGGCCGCTCAGAAATTTGGTCGCTGAGTGATACACCAAATCGGCGCCCTGCGTGAAGGGCTTGACCAACCAGGGTGAGGTCAGCGTGGAGTCCACCAGCAAGGGTACGCCGTTCTCATGCGCAATAGCCGAGACCTCGGGGGTGTTGAGCACATCCAGACCGGGGTTGCCCACGGTCTCGCCGAAGAACAGTTTGGTGTTGGGTCGCACGGCGGCGCGCCAGCCATCCAGGTCGCCCGGCGTCACAAACGTAGTCTCAATGCCAAAGCGGCGCAGGGTGTAGTGCAGCAGGTTCTGGGAGCCGCCATAGAGCGCGGTGGAAGCCACGATATGGCTGCCGGCGCCCATCAGCGTGGCAACGCTCAGGTGCAGCGCGGCCTGGCCGCTGGCAACCGTTATCGCGCCAACTCCACCTTCCAGCGCCGAGATGCGCTGCTCCAGCACCGCGTTGGTCGGGTTGCTGATGCGCGAATACACATGGCCGGCGCGCTCCAGGTTAAAGAGGGAAGCGGCATGGTCGCTGGACTCAAACACAAAGGAGGTGGTGAGGTGAATCGGTACCGCGCGTGCGCCAGTGGCGTCGGGCGTGGCACCGGCGTGCAGTGCGAGGGTGTCGAATCCGGGGTCGGCGTAGCCTGCCATGGTGATCTCTATCTTGAAGTAGGGGTGAATCGGGTTGTCATTCCATTGCCAATTCAATCGTGCACTTTGTTCGAATGCCCTGCCGTGTGTCTAACACTGTGTGTGGCGGGCATTCGCGTGCACGTTTGATTTGGAAACGGAGATACAGGGAGGTTCGGCATCCTGGCGCACCAGAGTTGCGCGGCAAGGCGTCACGCGTCTTTCTTGTCCGCCCGACGGGCCAGCCAGTCGCCCAGCATTTGCACGATCTGCACCAGCACCACCAGCGCCACCACGGTGGCCACCATCACATCGGTCTGGTAGCGGTAGTAACCAAAGCGGATCGCCAGGTCACCGACACCGCCGCCGCCCACAATGCCGGCCATGGCCGAGAAGCCAATCAGGCTGATCAGCGTGACGGTAAAACCGCGTACAAAGCCGGGCAAGGCCTCCGGGCAGAGCACGGTGCAGATGATGCGTAAGGGGCTGGCACCAAATGCCTGTGACGCTTCAATGATGCCGGGGTCGACCTCGCACAGCGAGGCCTCCACCAGGCGGGCGTAAAACACAATCGCCGCCACCGACAGCGGCACCGCGGCCGCCGTGGGGCCTATGGTGGTGCCCAGTAGCCACTGCGTCAGCGGCAGCAGCAGCACCAGCAAGATCACAAAGGGCACCGAGCGCACCACGTTGACCAGGAAATTGCCGCTGACATGGGCCAGGCGATTGGCCCAGAACAATTTGCGGCTGGTGACGTGCAGCAAAAAACCCAGCGGCAACCCGACCACGACGGACAGCACGGCGGAGATGCCAACCATCAGAAATGTTTCGCCAAAGGCAGACACGAGGTCGGTGGCAAGAACTGTCCAGTCAATGGGCATGGAGTACCTCTACGTGGGTTGCGTTTTCGCGAATAAATTCGACAGCGGCCTGCAGGCGCGCGTCCGGCGCGCTGGCATAGTGGGCCGCCAGTGCGGGCGGCATGGCATCCAGCGGCATGTCGGCCAGGCGCACCACCAGCAAGCCCATGGCGTGGTTGCCGATGTATTCGATCTTGCCGTGCAGGATGTCGACGGACACACCAAAGCGCACCGACACCGCTGAGAGCACCGAGTCCTCGGCCTTGTCACCCAGAAACAGCAGCTTCAGCACCAGACCCGGGATGTTCGTGACCAAGTGCTCGGGGATGTCGAGGTTGAGGGTGTGGGCCACCAGCTGGCGCGTGAAGTCGGCTTTGGGTGTGGCGAAAATTTCGAAGGCCGAACCCTCTTCCACTACCTTGCCCGCGTCCATGACGGCGACCCGGTCGCACACCTTCTTGATGACATCCATCTCATGCGAGATCAGCACGATGGTGATGCCGAGTTGCTGGTTGATCTCTTTGAGCAACTCCAGAATCGCCGCCGAAGTCTCCATGTCCAGTGCCGAAGTGGGCTCGTCACACAGCAGCACCGCCGGGCGATTGGCCACAGCGCGGGCAATGCCCACCCGCTGCTTCTGCCCGCCGGAGAGCTGCGAGGGATAGGCCTGGGCCTTGTCCTCCAGGCCGACCAGTTTGAGAATTTCCGGAACGCGCTGCTGGATTTCCGCCTCGCTCTTGCCGGCCACGCGCAGGGCAAAGGCTGCATTGTCGAACACGGTGCGGTTGAGCATCAGGTTGAAGTGCTGAAAGATCATGCCGATCTTGTGGCGCTGCTGCCGAAGTGCCTTTCCGCTCAGGCGGCTAATGTCTTCGCCATCGACCACCACCCGGCCCGCGCTGGGGCACTCCAGCAGGTTGATGGTGCGCAACAAGGTACTTTTACCAGCGCCGCTGGTGCCGACAATGCCAAACACCTCGCCGCGGCGGATGTGCAGCGACACCCCATCGACGGCCCGGAGGGCGCGGGTCTCTTGGCCACGCAGTGCGAATGTGACCGATATGTTTTCTAGTTTGATCATCTTGTCCGGAGGCAGGGGTACAAAGCAAAACGGACCAGGCCTCAGGCCCGGTCCATCCGTTGAAAGAAGCCGTATCGGGATTACTTCTTGCCGGCCTTGCCCGCCTTGGCAGCCAGCCACTCGGGTTTCTGGAAGTCCTTGAAGGGATACTTGGGATCTTCCACAGTGGTCAAAAATTCGGGTGACTCGATCACCTGCTTGATGTCCTGCACAAAGGGCTTGTTCAGATCGGCGGTCTTCACCGCAACCAGGTTCTTGATGCCTTCATCCAGCGTTTCGAGTTTGAGTGCATCGGCCAGCTTGAGACCCGCTGCGATTGCGAAGTTGCCATTCACAACGGCCAGGGTGGCACTGTCCAGCGTGCGTGGCAACTGCGCGGCTTCCAGTGGCTTGAACACCAAACCACGCGGGTTGCCATCGATATCTTTCTCGGACGCCTGCACCGGATCTATATCCTTCTTGAACGTCAGCAAGCCTTCCTTGGCCAGAAAACGCAGGGCGCGTGCCAGGTTGGTCGGGTCGTTGGCCAGCGTGACCACGTCGCCCTTCTTCAACTGGTCTAGCGATGTGATCTTGTGCGAGTAGATGCCCAGTCCGGCGGTGGGCACGTTGATCACCGGCGACAGTTGCAAGCCCTTGTCGGCCGAAAACTTCTCCAAATACAGGCGGTGCTGGAACAGGTTGGCATCGATGCTGTTGTTGGATAGCGCCAGGTTGGGCTGCACGTAATCGCTGAATTCCTTGAGCACCACCTTGTAACCTTTTTTCTCCAGGCCGGGCTGAATCGCCGTCTTGATCAGGTCGCCGTAAGGGCCGGGAGCGACGCCAAAGACAATCGTCTTGGGCGTGATCTGGGCCGAAGCGGCGCTAACGCCCACGGCAAGTACGGCCAGGACGCGGGTGGCTGTAGAGAGAAGGTGTTTGAAACGCATAAGGGTATTTATCTATGTGCAAAATTGAAATTCGATAGTAAACCGCGAGACGCCAATCCCCAAATACGAAATCCAAATTAGCTTATGGCTCAGGCCCAGACGCCGGTGCGCCGGTCTTCCACACGTTTGGCCTTGTGGGTTTCGCGTGGCAGGGTGTCGGGCGGCAGGATGCGTACCGTGGCTGCCACTCCCGTCACCGACTTCAGATGCCCATTGAAGCGGGCCGCCAGCTCTTCATCACTGCCCGTGAACCGGGCCGAGCGTTCGACCTCCACCGTAAGCACGTCCAGGTGGTTGACCCGTTCCACAATCAGCTTGTATTCGCCGGAAAAATCGTGGTCCTTGCGGGCAATGGCTTCGACGTCGCTGGGAAACAGGTTGACGCCTTTGATGATCAGCATGTCATCCAGCCGCCCGTGCACCCCCTTGAGCCGGATCGAGGTGCGCCCACAACTGCAGGGCGCGGAAGTGAAGGAAACGATGTCGCCGGAGCGGAAGCGAACCATGGGCCGGGCGGTTTTCTTCAGCGTGGTCAGCACCATTTCGCCACGCTCGCCCTCGGCCACCGGCGCGCCGGTGTTCGGGTCCAGCACCTCCACCAGAATGTGGTCTTCGGCCCAGTGAAGGCCGTCTTGCGCCTCACACATGCCGGCGCAGGAGCCAAAAATATCGGACAGGCCGTAATAGTCGTAAACCTTGGCGCCCCACAGCGCTTCAATGCGCTGGCGGGTTTCCGGGATCGAGCCGCCTGGTTCCCCAGCCACGAAAATGCGCCGGATTCTGAGGTCTTTTTTCGGGTCAATGCCCTGCTTGAGGGCGGTTTCTCCCAGGTACCAGGCATAGGACGGTGTCGTCCACATGGCCGTGGCCTGAAACTGGCCGATGATGGTGAGCAGGCGCTCGGACGGCACCGTGCCGGCGTGAATGGACAGGGCACCGACCTTTTGCGCCCCGAGCACGCAGGGGCCGCCAACAAACAGCGAGAAGTTCAGCGAATGGCAGTAGCGGTCTTCCGGCCGCAGCCCGGAAGACCAGAACTGGCGCGCCTCGTAGTCCATCCAGTCCTCAAAGTCCTGCGCCGTGAAGGGTGAAGCGGTGGGCACGCCGGTGGAACCACTCGAAGCCGAGATGTACACAATGTCGCGCTCCGGTACGGCAACGATGTCGCCAAATGGCGGCACGGCCAACTGCCGCTCGCGCAGCGTCTGCTTGGTCAGAAAGGGAAAGTGCCGGATGTCGTCCAAGCCCTGGACCTGGTCGGGGTGCACACCCGCTGCGTCGAAAGTGGCGCGGTAATAGGGAGAGTTTTGATAAGCGTGCTCCAGATGCGTTTTGAGTAACCGCAACTTCAGGGCGTCCCAGTCGGCGCGGGACTGGGTTTCGAGTGCCGGGTCCCAATAGGCTTGGTCACTGGGCAGGCTGTGTCGGGGAGCGGGGCGCATTTCAATTCTCGCGGTTCGGTCGCAGGGAGTGCGGCTTGCAGAGCAAGCCATGGGTGCGAATTGTCATGCGTAGGCTGTGCTCGGCAGAGATTCATTTCGCATTAGCTTATGTGAGTGATAGCTGGGCCGCTGTCGGCGCAATACCCAAACCAGCTTGCTGATGCGCTTTGCCAAAGCGCTCCTGTTGCCTGTGCAACAGTACTCCGCCCGCCCACTGTTGTGCTGGCAACAGCAGCCTCGTGCATTGCAACAGTACATCGGCTTTTCGCCTAGTTTGCCCCCAGATTGCCCTGGTTTTTCGTGGCATGGGCTTTGCGATAAGCCTTGGAAGTACACCACCAACCGAAAGCCACCATGTCCGAATCCCTTGCCAGCAATACCCCCTCCGTACTAAGCGAGCACGCCCGCGCATTTGTAGAGCAAACCCTGAAGAACGCACAGATCGCCTTTGACGCGCTGCGCAGCACAGGCAGTCTCACGGCCAATGGAACGGTGGGCTTTGTTGAGCGCATTCCCGGCGAAGAGAAGCTGGTCATCGTCAACGATCCCGGCCCCTTCAAGCCCGGCCAGCCCTTGCAAGCCGCTGTGTTCGGCTTTGACGGCAAGAGCTATCTGGGTCAGGGCCAGGGCGGTGGCGGGCGCTACCTCAAGCTGTTCCAGAACCACCCGGATGTGACCACCATCTCGCATGTGCATTCACCCGCGTTGGGCGCCTGGGCGCAAACGCACCGCACACTGCCGATACGCTATGTGCCGGTGCAGCGCTTCAAGCTGTTCCGTGAACTGCCGGTATACATCGACCGACGCCAGGCCGAGGTGGATTTCATTCTCAACGAGATCGAGAAGAACCCCTACACCACCGCCATATTGGAAGCCAATGGTGGCTCCACAGTGTGGGGCAAGCAGGGCCTACTCAAGACTGCTGAATTCATTTTGCTGCTGGAGGAGGGAGCCAAGATCCAGATCGCAGCAGAGGCCATTGGCGGCTCGCGCGATTTCGGCCCTGGCGTGCTGCGCCAGCAATGGAAGATGAGCAACCTGTTTGAGCAGGCACGCGAACTCTCGCTGCTGCCTGCCACCGATCTGTGATCGGCTGGCCATGACGTTTTGCCGAAAGCCCGCGCTACGCGCCGCCCCTGCACCGGGCCCTCTCTCGCCCACGCGCCGTGCGCTGTGGCTCACGCCCTTTTTGTTGCCGCTGCAGTCGGCCTGGGCTGCCGACAGCGCATTGCCAACGGCTTTGCGCATTGCCACCGTGGCCCGCGTGGGTGCGGCGGGCAAGACGTACTTCACCGGCTCCACGCTCACCGTCATTGAAGACAAGTGGCTGGAGACGGAACTGGGCAAACTGGGCGTCAAGCTCGAGTGGGTGCCGGCTACAGTGAATGCGGTCGCGGCGCAGGTGAACGAGGCTTTCGCTTCCAAGTCCATCGACTTTGCCGCCTATGGTGACTTGCCCTCCATCATTGCCAACGCTTCGGGCTTGCACACGCAACTCATCGTGCCCGGTGGCAGCCTGAACAACACCTATCTGGTGGTTCCGGCTAACTCCACAGCGCAGAGCATCAAGGACCTGAAGGGCAAGCGCATTGCCTTGCACCGTGGCCGCCCCTGGGAGTACCAGTTCTCCCAACTGCTGGAGGCCAACGGCCTGACGCTGGCCGACGTGAAGGTTCTGAATCTCAACCCGCAGGCCGGGGCCGCTGCGGTGGCCACGGGGGGCGCAGATGCCTTCTTCACACTCAGCGACGCCTACGTGTTGGAAGACAAGAAGGTGGGTCGGATCATCTGGTCCAGCAAGAAGCCGCCGCAGGATTGGAAGATGCGTGCCGAGCTCTGGGGCGATGCCGGTTTTGTTGGGAAATACCCGCAACTCACGCAATTAGTGGCCACCGCCTTTGTGCGCGCCCACTACCAGCTCTCCGCCGACAACGGCCGTGAGGCCTATATCCAGAATGAAGCCGAATCCGGACAGACCGAGAGCGTGGTACGCCGCGAACTGGCCGATGACGGCACACCCTGGAAAGACCGCTGGTCGCCCCAGCTCACGGCCGGTGTGCGCCAGCATTACGCCGATCTGGCCGCCTACGCCGCGCGCGCCAAGCTGATCAACAAGCCGGTGCAGGTGGAGGCTCTGTTTGCGCCGCAGTTTGTCAAACAGTCGCTGGCGCAACTCAAGATCAATACCTACTGGACGTCCTGAGGCGCACCCAATCACGCCATGCGCACTGCACTGCAATCTACCTATACCCCGTCGGTGGCACCCAAGGCGGCCCCGCCTGCCGCATCCTTTGCCGCAGCAACCCCTGTACGCCCAGTGCCTCAGTTGGTGGAAACGCCTGCACCCAGCACTGGCGCACCGCGCAAAAGTTTGGTGGAGCGCTGGCTGGCCAGCCGCTGGTCTGGCTGGCTGTCGCCCGTCCTGTTCCTGGTCCTGTGGTCAACGGCTACCTATTTGGAGTGGATGCCGGAGCAAATTCTGGTGTCACCCTTGCAGGTGCTAGAGACCGGTTGGGAGATGACGCTGAGCGGCGAGCTGTGGGAAAACCTGGGCGTTAGCCTGTACCGGTTGTTTGCCGGTTTTGGTATTGGCAGCATTGCCGGCCTGGTGTTTGGCGTGCTGCTTGGCCTGTCCAGCAGTCTGCGTGCCTATGTAGAGCCCACCTTCAACGTGCTGCGCCAGTTGCCCACGGTGGCGCTGATTCCGCTATTTATCTTGGTATTTGGCATTGGCGAAACGTTCAAGGTGTTTATCGTCATCAAGGCCACCTTCTTTGTGGTCGGGCTGGCGGTGCATGACGCGGTGCGCGCCATGTCCAGCCGCTATGCAGAGGTGGCACAAATCTACTGCTTCACACGCTGGCAGGTGATTCGCAGCATCGTTCTGCCCAGCATTATTCCGGCCACGCTGACCGGCGTGCGGATTGCCTTGAGCCGGGCCTGGATGGTGCTGGTGGGGGCCGAGTTGCTGGCCGCCGAATCGGGCCTGGGCCAGATGATGGAGCTGGGCCGCCAGATGTTTCGCCTGGACATCGTGATGCTGGGCGTGGTGCTGACTGGCGTCATTGGCTTCAGCCTGGACCGGGGCTTTCGCTGGCTGGAGCGCCACTTGATGCGCTGGAAGCGGAGCTAAGGCCATGGCAATACAAACGCTTCTACACAAGGCCAAAGGCCTGCTACTGCCGCTGGTCTTGCTGGCGGCCTGGGAATGGGCCTCGCGTCAGGGCGCGTCAGCTGCCTATGTATTCGTCTCGCTCGCCACCATGTTCCAGACCCTGCTGCATCTCGCCTCATCGGGTGAGTTGTGGCTGCATCTGCACACCAGCCTGGCGCGCACGCTCACCGGGCTGGCCATGGGCGCCTCCATTGGCATTGCCGTGGGCACTCTGATGGCGCAGTCGCGCGTGGCCGAGCGCCTGATCGGCCCGCTGTACCACAGCATCCGCCAGGTACCGCTGCTGGGCCTCATCCCGCTCTTGGGTCTGTGGGTGGGAAATGGCAACAGCGCCAAGCTGCTGGTGATTGCGCTGGCGGCCTTCTACCCCACAGTGCTCAACACCAGCGAGGGTATTCGACAGGTAGAGACGCGTTTTCGCGAAGTGGGGCATATGCTCACCCTGGGGCGAACACAGACCTTTCTCAAAATTTTGCTGCCCGCCGCACTGCCCAGCATCGTCACCGGCATCTCGCACGCACTGGCTTTTTCCTGGCTGGCCTGCATGGGCGGCGAGCTGCTGTTTTCTGCCGGGCCGGGCCTGGGCTCCATGCTGCTCAATGGCGAGGTGACTGGTCAGATGGACCAGGTGCTGCTGGCCGTGGTGCTGATTGCGCTGCTGGCGCAAGGCATGAACGCGCTATTCAACCGCCTGGCGCGGCTGCTGGTGCGCGGGCGTTCGACCTGATGTCATGAGCCTGCTGCGCACACCGGCGGAAGTACGTCGTTTTTTGTTGGGCTTTGTCGGTCTCACGCTGCTGTCGGGTCTGACCATCGGCATGAATAAGGTACTGGCCACGCTCTTGGGGCTGCACCTACAGGTGAGCAATCTGCAATTGGCCACCATCAGCAGTGCTGAGACCTTTGCTATGGCGCTGGGCACCATACCTGCCGGCTTCATTCTGTCGCGCGGCAACCCCAAGATTCTGTATGCTGCGGTCAGCCTGACGCTGGCGCTGTTCTTTTGCCTGCTGCCCTGGCTGCCGCAGTGGCAGTGGGTGGCACTAGTGATGTTTCTGGTGGGCCTGTGCATCTCGCTGCGCGTAGTGGCCATGAGCACGGTGTTTTTGGTGCGCCTGCCTGAGATCGGGCAGGGCAAGGCCGGCTGGTACAAGGGCACGCTCACCCTGGGCATTCAGTTTTTGGGGCCACTGACCGGTAACTACGCGATTGCGCAACTCGGTTTGAACGCCGGCTTCCTGGTATCTGCGGCCATGTTTGCGCTGCTGGCAGTGGTGGGCTGGAATGTGCTGCCCAGTACCACCGGGCACAAAAAGAATGCCGCCACGGAAGCCAGCAGCTGGCGCGAACTACTGCGCCTGCCTGCGGTGCGCGTGACCTATGTGTTTGAAGTGCTGGCCAGCTTCACCGCGTCCAGCGTGGGCGTGTTTTCCATTCTGCTGGCGCTGCGTGTGCTGCACTGGCCCAAAGAACATGCGGTGTGGCTGATGGCGGTGCAGGGCCTGAGCTTTGTGCTGGTGCTATTTGGCCTGGGCAATGTGGTGGTGATGAGCCCGCATCGTGACCGTCTGTATGGTGCCGCGCACCTGACCGTCATCGTCGCCCTGCTGACGCTGGGCCTGTTTCCTGTCAGTGTGGCCTATCTGTCAGCGTCCGTGCTGCTGGGCTTTGGTTTGGGCGTGAACAACCTAGTGAACATGGACCGCATCTCGCGCGCGCCGGTGGATAAGGCCAAGGTTTCGTCGCACCTCACGCTACTGGGCATGGCTGGTGGCACGCTGGGCGCGCTGACCGTGGGCCAGTTGTCGGACCGGCTGGGCCTGCAACCGGTGTTCCTAATCCTGACCCTGCCGTGGATCACGGCCTGGCTGCTGTACCACGGAAGCGCACTGATGCCGCAGTGGCGCGGCGCACCACGGGCACAGGCTACTGCTTCCATTTCTTCTCCTGTTTCCGATTGATTCGCTGCGCCTTGCGTTCAGCAGAAAGTTGTATATGTCCGCACCCGTGATACCGCTCGAACGCCCGCCATTCAAACCGGAAGCAACGCACTCTCGCCAGCGTACAGGTGGCCTGGAGATCGCGCATGTCAGCAAATCCTTTGATCTCAAGGGTGAGCAGTTGCGTGTGTTGGAAGATGTTTCCTTCAGCGTGGCCCCGGGCGAGTTTGTTGCGATTGTCGGCGCATCGGGTTGTGGCAAATCCACGCTGTTGCGTTTGCTGGCCGGGCTTGACAACGACTACGAAGGCCAGTTGCTGCACAACGGCTCACAGATTCGCGGTACCGATCTGCATCGTGGCCTGGTGTTCCAGGACCACCGCTTGTTCCCCTGGCTGACGGTGGAGCAGAACGTCAGTCTGTCGTTCACCAACACCGATGTGCCGCTGGCCGAGCGTCGCGAACGGGTGGCTGCCGAGATCCATCGCGTCGGGCTTGATGGTTTTGACCATGCCTACCCGCACCAACTGTCCGGCGGCATGTCGCAACGCGCGGCGATTGCGCGCGCCCTGGTGTCGCGACCCGATGTGCTGCTGCTGGACGAGCCCCTGGGTGCGCTGGATGCCCTTACGCGCCTGCGCATGCAGCAGGAGCTGCGCCGCCTGTGGCAGGAGGAGGGCATCACCATGGTTATGGTGACGCATGACATTGATGAAGCGGTCTATCTGGCCGACCGCATTGTGGTACTAGAGTCGCGCCCGGGTCGCATCCGTCGCATCCAGAGCGTTCCGATTGCGCATCCGCGACAACGCGGACGCGTAGACCTTGTGGCGATCCGCGATGGGCTACATGCCGACTTTGTGCAAATCGAAGCGGGGCTGGAGCCACTGCCCGCTGCGCCAGAGGTGGGTGAACGCGCACCGTGGGACGGTGCCGAATGGGCGCGCCGCTTGGCAGTCTGAACGCACGCGAGGTGCTGCTGCTGATGTCTCAACACAAGCGCTGTCTGGTTCTCAGCAAGAAGGTGCTTCTGACGATGGGTTTTACAACAGTTGGGGTACAAAACAGCGCCGAAAGTGCCTGATTGCGCTGGCATCCAATTTGCAAACAAAGGGTCTGCAACTTTCATTTTTCCTCTTATTTGGAGACCCCCATGACACAAGCCCTAGACACCCTTTGGTACACCCGCTGCCCCGTTCCTACTGGCCTGGGCATTGCCCTGCAAAAGGGCTGGCTGGAGCAGGCCTTCAATGCCAAGAACACCAATGTCCAGTCGCTACGTGAATCCAGCGACAAGGCGGTGCGCGAATCGCACTTTGACCACACGCTGCAGAACTCGGTGCGCCACGGCGGCAACATTCCCGCCATCTGGGCACGTTCAGTAGGCCGCGAGACCCGCGTGCTTGGCCTGTCCTGGGCTGATGAAACCCAGCGCATCCTGACGCTGCCCGAAAGCGGCATCCGTAGCGTGCGCGACCTCAAAGGCCGCCGCTTCGGCCTCCCCAAGTGGGTGAACGCACAAATTGACTTTTCGCGCGCGCAGGCCATTCGCGGCCTGGAGAACGCACTGAAGCTCGAAGGATTGGAAGTCAGTGATGTGGAGCTGGTGGACTATGTGATCGAGGCCGGTCAAAGCGATGCACCCGCCGTATCCACGGCCGGCACCAACGTGTTTGGCGGGCTGCGCCGCGGCGGTCAGAGCGCAGAGCTGGTAGCCCTGCTGCGCGGCGAGGTGGATGCCATCTTCCTCAAGGGCGCACAGGCCGCACATGCCGCCCACCAGTTTGGTCTGCACACGGTCATCGATACCGGCATCCACCCGGACCCGCTGATTCGCGCCAACAACGGGACGCCGCGCACACTCACGGTGGACCTGAACTTGCTCAATAAATACTTTGACGCGGCGGTGGACATCGTCGATCAGGTGCTGCAGGCCGAGACCTGGGCCCATGCCAATCCGGACGAGACGCGTCGTTTTCTGGCCCGTGAATCTAACACCAGTGAGTACTGGGTGACACAAGCCTATGGTGCTGATGCACATCTGCGCCTGCGCACCAACCTGAGCGAGACCAACATCGCTGGCCTGCAGGACTTCGCCGACTTTCTGTTCCGCTGGAACTTCCTGCCCAACGCGGTTAGCGTCAACGACTGGATTGACGGCCGCGCCTTCGAGGCGGCACAAGCGCTTGTCAAGCGTGCGGCTTGAGCACAGGAGCAGCGCAATGCACTATTACGCACTAACTGCGATAGCGCAGTTACAGCACATGCGTGCGCAGGGGCAACAACCGCCTGCCCATGCATCCTCAAATAGCTCTCTGCCGTCTGCTAGGCGCTGGCGCTTGTGGGTGCTGGCCATCCTGTCGCTGGTGCTGACTTGGGGCGTTCACAACCTGGCCTGGGCCCAGGCGGAGAAGAGCGTGCTGCGTATTGCCACCACCGCATTTAGCGACGGTGGCAAGGCTTCCATCAGTGGCACGCCCTACCGCGTGCAGCAGGAGGGCTGGTTGGAGCAGGAGCTTGGCAAGCGCGGCATTGCACTGGAGTGGTTCCCGGTTACCGGGGATACCGGCGCCACCATGAATGAAGCCTTTGCCAGCGGCCGAATCCAGTTCGCCAGTTATGGTGATCTGCCCTCAGTGATTCTGAATGCCGGTGGTGTACGCACGCAGGTGGTGGTGCCTGCCGGTCGCGGCACCGACATGTTTCTGATGGTGCCGCCCAATTCCACTGCCAAATCGCTTGCAGATCTCAAGGGAAAGAAAATTAGTGTGCACCGCGGTCGCCCCTGGGAGCTGGGTCTGCTGCATTTGATTGAGGACAGCAAGTTCTCGCCCAAGGACTTCAAGTTGGTCAATATGGACATCAAGCCCGGTACTGCGGCGTTGGCTACGGGGGCGGTCGATGCCATCTTCCTGATTGGAGCTTACCCAATTGAAGACAAGGGCATAGGCCGCATCATCTGGAGCAGCAAGGGCAAGCCTGACCGCAAGATGCGCGCCGAGCTATGGGCCAAGAAGGACTTTATCCAGGCCAACCCCGAAGTGACCGATCTGGTTGTGACGGCCTGGCTCAAGGCGCAATATTGGGCGTCGCTGGACGCCAACCGCGAATCCGTTATCAAGGACGGCACGCGCAGCGGTGTGCCCGAGAGCGTGGTGCGCCGCAGCTATGACGACCCGTCACTTATCTGGAAAGACCGCTTCAACCCGGCCTATGACGCCGTGGTCTACCAGCACTATCGCAGCGTGCTGGCGTTTGCCCGCAACCAAAAGCTGATCAACAAGGATCTCAAGGCCGAAGAGTTGCTAGAGCCCAAATACGTGACAGCCGCACTCAAGAAACTTGACCTCACCGGCTACTGGAGCAGCGTCAAGGCCCCAGCCTTGGCCGCCGCCAACTGACCTTTAAACCTATCCCCAACCCTAAGGAATATCTATGACACATACAAGTAACGCGTCCGCTGCGGTGGACACGATCTGGTTCACCCGCTGCCCAGTGCCCACCGCCACCGGCTTGGCCTACAAGCTGGGCTGGCTGGACGAGGACTTTGCCCAGGACGCTATTCAGGTAAAGACCCTGCAGGAGGTGGGCGGCGACTTGGCGCGCCACCATTACGACCACGAGCTCAAGACCCTGGTGCGTGAAGGCGGCAATCTGTTGGCTTTGCCCGCCAAGGCACAGGGCGCAGCCACCAAGCTAGTGGGCTTGACCTGGATCGATGAGCTGCAGGCGATCTTGGTGCGCCCCGGCTCTGACATCACAAGTCCCGCGCACTTAGTGGGTAAACGTTTGGCACTGCCAGCCTTTCGCGCCGAAGACATTGCCAACAACCGCCGCGGCCGCAGCATTGCGCGCGGCATGAGCCTGGCGGGTTACAAAGGCGCGCTGGCCTCGGTGGGTCGCACACTGGATGATGTGCATCTGGTGGAACTTGGCGGCAAGACAGGCACTGGAGGCAATGGCAATCTAGCACAAGCCAACGACAATCTGGGAACCAATCTGTGGGAAGGCCTGGAGCCACTGATCCGTGGCGATGTGGACGCCATTTATGTCAAGGGCGCCTCCGCCGTGGATGCAGCACGCAAGGCCGGGGCGGTTGTCGGAATTAACCTAGACAAGCTGCCGGAGAAGCGCTTTCGCGTGAACAACGGCACACCGCGTCCTATTACCGTGCACGAGGACCTGATCGATAAGCACTTTGAACTGCTGGTGCGCTTTCTCTATCAGACCCTGCGCGCGGCCGACTGGGCTAAGACACATAAAGAGGACGTGCTGCAGATTCTGCAAGGCGAGACCCGTGCCGGAAGCGAAGGCGTGGCCGAGGCTTATCGAGATGGCTTTCACTTGTCGCTGGCGCCCGACCTGTCGAGCGAACGCGTGGAATTGTTCCGTCAGCAAAAGAACTTCCAGCTGGTGCATGGTTTTCTGGATCGCGACTTTGACTTCGATGCGTGGATCGATCCGCGCCCGCTTGCCGAAGCCCAACGTCGACTGGAACTGAGCTACCGGGCCGCTGCTTGATGCTCTTTGATACAAGACAACATTTTGTGTATTTGCATACTCCAAATGCGTAGTTAACAGCGCGCGCCATCGTCGCTACATTGCAGTACATACACTGCAAGGAGAACCACGATGACGCGCGTACTCACACTACCGGATTCACAAAACCAGATTCTTTCAATACGAGCCAAAGCGCTCGTATTTGACGATCCATCCTCGCAGGCATTGCTGGAGCAGGCTGATCGCATCGCTGGCAGCGACGCCAATGTGCTCATCATCGGCGAGACCGGCACCGGCAAGGAATTGATTGCCCGCCATGTGCACAATCAGAGCGGACGCAGTGGTCCGTTTGTGGCAGTGAACTGCGGCGCATTTAGCGAAAACCTGGTGGAGGCCGAACTGTTTGGTCATGAGGCCGGCGCCTACACCGGCGCCACGGGTTCACGTATAGGTTGGTTTGAAGCGGCCAACAACGGCACGCTGTTTCTCGATGAAATTGGCGACCTGCCGTCCTCGGTGCAAGTGAAGCTGCTGCGCGTGTTGCAGGAGCGTCAAGTGGTACGCCTTGGCTCCCGAAAGCCCACCGATGTAAATGTGCGCCTGGTGGCTGCGACCAACGTGCGATTGGAGCAAGCGGTGGCTGCCGGCCACTTTCGCTCCGACCTCTACTACCGCCTGAATGTTGCGGTACTGGAGCTGCTGCCGCTGGCGCAGCGCCCCGGTGACATACTGGCACTGGCCGACCACTTTGTGAACGTCTATAGCAAGCGCCTGGGTCTTCGCAATGTGCGATTAAGCGATGAGGCCCGCCATGCACTTTTGAGTTACAGCTGGCCGGGAAATATCCGCGAGCTGGAAAACGTCCTGCACTACGCGCTCATCGTTAACAGCGATGGTGTGATTGTGGTGGCCGATCTGCGCTTGCGCGGTGTCTATACGCCGCCCACCAGCACAGCACCGGCGTTTGCGCAATCGGCCACTACGGAGGCACCCGCACGCGTGGAAGCGGCAGCAACTCCAGCGCCGCCCGCCGATCCACTGGAGCTGGTGGCCGCGGCACTGCCGAAATTGTTCGCGCAGCCGGGAGACGCCTTATATGAACGCCTGGAGTCACTGGTGATTCAAAGCGCCTATGCGCATTGCCTGCGCAACCAGGTGCACACCGCCGCATTGCTTGGAATCTCGCGCAATGTGCTGCGCACGCAGCTCAAGCGTTTCGGCATGCTCACTGAGCCCAAAGCCGACAGCACCAACAACAGCGACTGTTTGGATCGCACCAGTGCTGTTGAATTGGCGCCAGTCGAAGCCTGATTTCTTTGGAAAAACCGCGTTTTACATGGCACGCCAATTGCAAAGTTCATTTACCTATTCCATTGAAAGCCACGCCATGACGACTGCCCAAGTGTTGAGCTCACGGCCCTTTGCCGAGCCACTGCCATCGCGAACAGGACGCCTGCGTTTGCTGAAAGCGGTTGCGGCAAAGCAGGCCCTGACTTTGCCGGCGGCACCTGATGCCCGGGGGGCTCAACGCGCTGGGCTGGAGGGTTTTCTGTGGGTTCTGCTGGCTGCAGGCATTCACGCGTCTATGGTCCTTGCAGTCTGGAACCGCGAAACACCGACGCCCACGCCGCGCGCACCGCAAGAGATCGAGCTGTTGCGTCCGGCAACGCCCGAGCCCCAGCGCATTGAGCCACCTCCGCCCAAACGCATAGTTCCCACCAAGGCGGTAGAACCGCAGAAAATCGTTTCCACGCCGCCAGCTGCGTTGCGTACACCGGTCGCTGAAGCGCCCCAAGCTAACACGCTGACGGTGGCTGAAAACCTAACTGCACCCAAAACCAGCGGCCCTGTCGTAGCTATTCAGACACCGCCTCCTGCGCCAACCGCACGAGTGGAAGAGCCGGTGACTGAGCCCACTGGTTATGCGGGCTATCTCAACAACCCGGCGCCCCTGTATCCCAAGGCGGCGCAGCGTCTGGGTATGCAGGGGCGAGTGATGCTGCGTGTGCGTGTGCTGGCCAGTGGCCAGGTGGGCGACGTCGAAATCCGACAGAGCAGCGGCAAGGCGTTGCTCGATGAAGCAGCGCTGGCAGCAGTCAAGGGTTGGACCTTTGCCCCTGCCAAGCGGGGCAACACTGCCATTGATGCCTGGACCCAGGTTCCCATTGAATTCAAGCTCGCGCAGTAGCGCTGCTCGTTCCTTTTTTCTTTCAACTTCTTCTATTCAAGCAAAGGCGGATTTATGTCCCTTTCTACTGACCTCATTGTTCCGGCGACCCTGTGGACGCTGGTGGGCTTCTCGGTGGCCACTTGGTCCCTGATCTTGATCAAGGCGGTGCAGCACATCCGCCTGTCACGCGACAACAAGCGCTTCACGTTGGCCTTCTGGCATGCACCCAATTTGCAGGCTGCGGCCGACCTGTCGCTGGAGGCGCAAGGCCCGGCGGCGCGCCTGAGTGCTGCCGGCTTGCAGGTATTGCGTGATGATTCGGCCGATGATGGTGCTGACCTAGAGCACACCGGGGATCGCCAGGATCTGCTGGAGCGTGCGCTGCGCCAGCAGATCCAAAAAGAACGCCGCAAGCTGGAAAGCGGCTTGGCAGTATTGGCCAGCATTGGCAGCACCTCACCTTTTGTCGGCTTGTTTGGCACGGTGTGGGGCATCATGCATGCGCTCACCGACATCAGCAAGGCCGGCTCGGCCAGCCTGGAAGTTGTGGCTGGCCCCATTGGTGAAGCGCTGGTGGCCACCGGTATCGGCATTGCCGTGGCCGTGCCTGCGGTGCTGGCCTACAACGTGTTTTTGCGCCGCCTGAAAATCACCAACGCTGATTTGGACGAGTTGGGTGCTGACTTGATTTCACTGTCACGCAAGAACCGATTCCGTATCGCCCGCAGCAAGCCGGTGGCTGCAGTGCCCAGCGATCGCCACGCGGTCGTACCCAGGCACACCAGTGAAAAGAACCTGCTAACCGCAGGCACGCAACCCGCCTGAGCACGGAGCACTGTATGGCCTTTTCAACAACAAGCGAAGACGGCGATGTGCTGTCGGAGATCAATATCACGCCGCTTGTGGATGTGATGCTGGTGCTAGTGGTGGCGCTGATTGTCACCGCGCCCCTGCTCAGCAACGCCATCAAGCTCAACCTACCAAAAACCGTGGCAACGCAGCCACCAGACACGCGCAAGCCGGTCAGCGTGAGTGTAGATGCCAAGGGTCTGGTCTATGTGGACCGCGAGCAAATCAGCCTGCCCGCGCTCGAAGGCAAGCTGCAACTGCTGCGCGCAGCACAACCTGATGTCAGCGTGCACCTGAGCTCGGACGAAGCGGTGAACTATGGCAGTGTGGCCAAGGTGATGGCGTTGATCGAGCATGCCGGCATCACGCGTGTGGCGGTGTTGACCAGTCCTCAGTGAGGGACATTGTCTGGCTCTATAGTGGTCTTCATGAACAAATTGCTTTCGACCGTATTGCTGGCCCTTAGCGTATGCGGGGCTGTGCAAGCCGATGACGAGCTGCGACAAGCCATTGCAAATACGACGCGTACACCTGCTTTTGCCGCGCGCGACATCTGGCGCCACCCTTACGAGACGCTGGTATTTCTTGGGCTGCGGCCCGAAAGTGCAGTAGTTGAGATCAGCCCGGGCGGCGGCTGGTACACGGAAATATTAGCGCCCTACCTGCGCGCTAGAGGAAACCTGATTCTCGCGGCCGACGACCCGGATTCAACCAAGCTGGAAACCGTCAAGAGTCTGGAGCGGCTCAAGGCCAAGCTGAGCGCGCAACCTGAGCTGTATGACCGGGTCCGCCTGGGTGTCTTTGCGCCTCCGTCCAAGCTGGACTATGCCGTTCCTGGCAGTGCTGATCTGGTTCTAACTTTTCGCAATGTGCACAACTGGATGGATCAGGGCGACTCCGGTGTGCGCTCAGTGTTCGCGAGTGCCTACCGCAGCCTGAAGTCCGGCGGCGTGTTGGGCGTGGTGGAGCACCGGCTTCCGGCTGAAAAGGTTCAGGACGCCAGCAGCAGCAGTGGCTATGTGCACCAGTCATATGTAACCCGTATCGCGCAGGACGTTGGATTCAGGTTGGAGGCCAGCTCAGAGATCAATGCCAACCCAAAAGACACGGCCGACCATCAGGGCGGAGTCTGGGCATTGCCGCCTTCCTATGTCAACAAGTACGTCGACAGGGAGTGGTACCAGGCCATCGGAGAGAGTGATCGTATGACTCTGAAGTTTGTGAAGCCATGAGCGACTAAGCCAGCATCACGCCGTGCGGTTCGAAGCGAATTGAGCGTTGATGCGCCAGTGAGAGCGTTGACAGCTGTGTGTTGTACACAGCGCTTGCAGGTCACCCGGAAAACCAAAGGACGACTAACTTCTCGTGTCTACTGCATCTCGAGGCGGGTTCCCTGTAAGGGTCTGCTCGTTGGCCAAAAAGCTGGGTTAACGTAAAACTGCTAGTTTCAAATATGCTACCTACTACTAATCGCAAAATCTGAAGCTTACAGTATTAACATACGTGATTTGATGCAACGGCGGGCCCGGGAAGTGAAATATTGCCTGATCCGCAGTTGCTCTCACTAACACATTCTAAATAATATAGTCAGGCAACTTTGCGGTGAAAGCCTTTTCATACAGGAAGGCTTCAATCTCGGTACCAGTGGCCGGCCTAGCCAACTTCACCGACTTGAGAAATGACTTGGATTCACGTTTCGACTTAAATACCATGATTTTATTGCCAGATTTTTTAATGATAAAACCGCCAAAATAGTATAAAGCACCGAGCGATTCTGCAAGTTCAGTAGCATGATCAAGTAAAGGCATAGGCAAAGTCCAAGCAATATCGTAGGCCATCCTTGTCATCACCGCATTGAAGGACTTAGAGCAAATGAGTGTAAGCACCAAAACGCTTGTAACAAGTTGGAATCCATTTTCCCAAATCTCCTTGGGCGCAATTTCCCTGTCGTTGTGCAAACTGTCGTAATGCTTAATCTCATCCCAAGGGCTACACTTTACGGTGTGATCAGGACTTGAGATTTTTGACTCATTCAGGGTTTTAGCAGACTTCTTCATAACAAATTCTCCAAAAACTAGTTTCGTGGAAATCACCTTACTAGTCTGATAATTGGATCACTGCTGTGAAAAATGTTTTGGTGGCGTTGACCGTGATTACCACGCTTATCAGAAGAAAAGTTGATAAGGGTACACGTTGCGCCAGGTCCTCATTCTTGGCTTGGCTTACCAGTGTTTAATCAGCCATATCGGAATAAAAGGTAAGTGTTTTCGTTGACCAGCCAGACATCTTGCATGTATTAAAGCTAATTCAATTCCTGTAAACACATGTGTGCCGATGGGGCTCAGCTGACTCTTGGCTTGCAATGTTTCGGCCATTCATGTTCATCAGCACGGAAATCAGTTCTCCAGGTCTCCGCGCGACGAATGGCGTGTCCAAAGCAGGTGCTATTACTCCGTCGTCCAAAGTTCAAGGGTTTCAGGTTGAGTAAACAGATCCTCGGCAACACGAACAGCACTATTTATGTTGAAGTTATCCGGGCGAAAGCAAAATGCTTGAATAACAGTAAACACGGCCCGCCCAGATTGGTTGATGAACTTTTCCACCGAGACCGCTATATTTACTACAAGGTGCATACTTGATGCAACTTTGAGTCGGTCAAAGATGCCTACAGTTGCAACTTCTAGAGAAAGGGTCTTGTCGTATTCGCGAACGTTGTCTTGAAACATCTGAAAATGGCGGAGCTGTGGAATGTGATCAATGCTCACTCGGACAGTCATCTTTCCTGAAGAGGATGAATCAAAGCTAAGGATACCAACGCGCAGACCAATTGGCTGCACTAGCGGAAGTAAATGCTTGATTCCACCACTTTGGGGCCAGATAAGAATACCGCCATCTGAAGCAACAGGCCGCCAAGAGGGTAAAGCTGTGAAAATCAATTGCCTTGTCAAGTCAGGTGCAGGACTCGTTTGGATGCACGATTCCACTTCATCGTAGAAGCTAATATGGCTGTTGTAATATGACTCCAGTGTAGTAATCGCAATTAAAGTTGCTTGTTCTCTGGTTTGGGCTTCAAGTTGCAAGTTCGTAGGGAGACTTCTTTGCAAATGCTGAGTATTCTGTTCCGTAGTTTGTTCATTGATGGACTGGATGACATTCATAGACGTTGTATCAATAGACTTCTCGCTTGCATGAATATCAGGATCGCTTTTGGCGGTTGCATCTAATGCCGAATTGGAGTTAGTCGTTTCAGCAGTACGATAGTCCTTTTGATAGTCATCGGCACTCGTTGCTTTCGAATTTATAGAGGTATGCGCTTCCTTTTCCAATGCGAGAACAGTAGAGCATGTCAAAAAATTTACTGGTATTTCCAATACAGTAGCCCAGTGCGTATCAATTTCGTAGCCAGCTTCAATCTGACTGGATACTCTTTGAAGCTCTCGTATCAAATCATGAAGTAAGACTGTATTTGAATTGACCATGCGGAGATTGGCCAAATTTAAATTGAGGATGATTCCCCCTTTAGCCTCTTTGTCAATGCGACCATGACGGCAAGCTTCAAGTACTTCCCACTTTTGCATACTATTTCTCCTTGAGGTTTAATAAAAGTTTTTGAACATGAACGGCAGTTCGTGTGAGCGTTGTCAGATGAGTCATCAGAACTTCGGATGGGCCATGTCCAGGCGGGACAATGCGAACGCGTATGCCATTCGCGATGTGTTTGCGCGTATCTAAACCGGTCACCCTTGGTAAGGCACTCAATTTGAGGATCAAGTTGCCATCAAGTGGGCCCTGTGGCCAGCACAATTGCAATTTGAGCGTGGACGGAATTGCTGATAGAGCCAGTTGCACATCATTGAATGTGACACTGGGGCATTCGTTTGTTAACAGTGCGTCGAGGGCAAGTAGGGCTGCTTTAGAACTAGATTGGATGAAATTGAATATTTCGCGAGTTTCTGCCAAACTGACATCTCGTACTGAAGTGCGTTTCGGGCGGTCCTGCTTATCATTTCTGCCAGGAGTGCGTTTGTGAAGCCACTTGTAAGAGGGGGAAAATCGCAGCAATTTGTCAATCTCATTTGCTTCTGTACGTGTCAAGCGAGCCTCATGCTCAGCTGCTGCTTTGTCAATTTGAAGCAATGAATAGACACCATATAGCAGGGGGCTGATTGGGTCAGTTCGACCTTGAGTGCGGGTCACATCAAGTAAATTGGTTTCTGTTGATGCGACCGTTGAAGAACCTATGCGCTTTGATCGCAAGGGCAATAGAGACCAGTTCCACTCATCAAAATTGAGTTTCCCAAAACGTGATCGCTCCTGACGACGTAACTGATCGCTCTTAAGCGGAATAGTGTCAATAAGCGTGGAATGCGGCCGCTCATCGGCCTGCGTGACGCGCATGGCTGCTGCATAAAGGTATGGCCAAATTGGGAAATAAGACTCTGCAGGCGTGCGCTGCGAGGCATGACCGCTATGTACAAAACATGTTGCAAGATGACGAGGGTCCGATCCAGCGAAGGAATTTATGAGCGATTCGGCATGGCAAATAGGGAAGTAGCCATCTCTGAAGATGGAGACCAAATGCCTTTCATAATTTGGAGCTGCTTGTAATTGCAGGCCTGTACCACGGAGTGTGTGGTACACAAACCTTGAATCCCCGGTACTCAGCCGAAACAAGTCAACCAGCACGGATTGCATCGCTCGACCTATGGAAAGGTGGACGCGAGTGTGATCTTGTGAGAACAACATGGTCGGCGGTTCAGGCAGTTTCCCTAGAAGGTCTTTCAAATGAGTGAGTTCAATTTTGAGATCTTGGTCCAACTGCCCCAGGCGTCTGGAGCCCTCAGTTTTGATTTGACTGAATCCACTCGTAGTGAGAGCTGCGACGTCGCATCCGAGATGGTCTACTCGCATGGCATTGGCTTCGTCGGACCGCAGGCATGCTTTTATGGTCATCCCAAGCATTCCGCGCATCTGCGCCTTGCTAATTTCCCACTCTCTATAAAGATGATCAATACAGACTTTGACGTCAGCGATATCCCTTTCACTCACGAATACCCTGGAGGCAGACTGACACCAAGCGCGGCTGCTAGCTGGAGGGAGATCAAGTAAAACGTTGTCTGGTATTGCGAAATTTTCCGCATTCATCAACGTTGAAAAAATGCGACTCAGCGCAATCTTTCTGTTACTCAAGGTATTGCTTCGTTTTTCCTCGAGTACATCATCAACATTTAGAATCCAAGCGACAAAGGCAAGCCAGTCTCCCTTCCTCCATTCATCGAAATTGCCGAAGGTTCCTGCGAATGAACTGGCACGGTGCAGAACGCGCATTAAGTATTCATAGATCACAGCAACTTCAATGGGATTCTTTCCTCCTTGAATATTCAGTGATAACTCAATGTGAATCCATGTTAAAAAGAACTCAGCGAATGGATGGCAGTCGTGTTCATCAAATTCAAGGAGCAGCGCTTCCTTAAGTTTTTTTGATCTTTTTAATTCCTCTCCTTTACTTTCGTCGCCGTCTTTGATCCGATGAACTGTTTTACTCAGTCGTTGTAAGTCAGAGGAGCGATCAAAAGAGCGACCGCGTCGACGTGTTAGCTCCTCAATATTAGAAAATCGATTGAGTGAATCCTGACTGTCACTGAAAATACGACCAATGGATTTCTTGTTGAATGTCGCGGCCGTCGTTGAGGGGTCCATGCAGAAGATCAAAAAGGGAGAGACTTTCAATCTCACCCAGCGACAGGTCAACCAACATAGAGCATTTAGCACTCCCTCGGCAGTTATAGGCCAGACTACATTGGGCAGTATCGCCTCTAGCTTTTTCTTCAAACTAAGTAGGACATCGTTCAACGGTCTCATTTCTTTGATTCGAGAGAAATGAATTCTTGTGGACGGTTGGGATGGAATCTGAATATCTTGACCAGATGACCTTGTCCAACTGAGATGGGTCATTGCCGGCTGACCAATTTGCTCGCCAAGCTGAGTCCAAATGAGGCGAACATCTTGATGGTGTGTGATGCCGTCACTTACTATGATGCTCAGGAGTGTTTTCTCACTTTCATCCTCTTTTTCTGCATGCAATAGTTCAGATCGGATCTTGTCTACAGATGCAATCGACGGCAAAGAAGTCTCATTGCAATATGTCTGCGGCATGTCGCGACCGATACCTGACTGTTGGCTCTTTCTGTTGTCCATTCCTTTCAAATGAATAGTTGGCTCAAGCAGACCGACCATGGGATTCTTGATGCCCGCATACGGGTCAAGCTGAAGCGAATCAAGTGTTTGTCGTACGAAATCACGGACTGCATTGATTAAGCTGGACGGTGCTACAGAAGTACACCACGAGCCTGCTATGGCCAGCTTCCTGCCGTGGCCCAACAAAACGCGTTCAGCCCAGATGAAGTCAGAATTCCCGGCACACTTGGACCCCCAGAAATGCCGAGCGGAATTGTTTGCTAGGCCCAATTCTGGAGGAATGGCCGCTTTGACTGTCTCTAGTTGGATTGGGCGCGCACCAACCTTGGATAGGTCTGCATCCCTTGATTTATGAAGGAACAGTTCAATAAAAAATGGAGAGTAAGATCTTGGATTTCTAAGGAGGTTTGTGATATTCGTCTCAGTAAAGCCTAGCTCTTCAAGTCGATTATTTGCCGACTTCAATAGTCGACTTTGTGCACAAATTACTCCATCAAGTTCTGCCGTTCTTGGAGTTAATCTTACGCTGCTCGGTTGTGTCTTCTTGTCGAAGGTATATACATAATCTGCATGAGACAGCACATCGCGGCGAGTGGGGTGATTCATCAATTGCATACGTGCCCCGGTTGGCATGCGATAGGCCCACGCATTTGCCGCGCTACCTTTATTAAACTCGACGATAAGTTCCTCAATATCCTTAGCCTTTCGTACAGATTTAATTGCTGATGCGCTGTTTGTACTTTGATGCTGCCAAGCTTGGCGGTACTCCTGATCAGTTGGACAACTTGCACTACCTACCCATTCGGGATCATCTTCATCAGAATCTATTTCACCTAAATCTAAAAATAGGGCAACTTTTTCACGGATGGATTTCAAGTGGGCGTATTCGAATCGGAGGTAGTTCAGACTTGAATCACCACACAGATGTGGCGTGAGTGTGTCGAACGCAGCTAATTCGGGTGAGGCTCCCACATGCATGTAGACCAAACCTAAGCTGTGTACAAGGCGACCGGACCTTGATTTGTGCGCCTGGTCTCCCGATTCAATTAAATAGCGTTCTGTTTTTGCCAGCCATTCACCAACATTAACGATTTCAAAAAGCTCTATAAGATTTGCTGCCGCTGGGTTTTGCGCTATGGCACGTTTTATAAATGTTCTGAGCTTGCGAGGTAAGGAAATCTTGATGATGTCCGTTGGGGTGTGAACGGCTTGCAGTTTCCGTTTAAATCCGGTGTCGGCAGCCTGCAGTGCGCATTTACCGGCTGAGCCCGCCAGCTTCTTTGAACTTCCTTTGAATCGAATTGGGGTGCCCGTTCTGTAGGGCACGGATGAGGCCTGGACGAGCGTGCTTTGGACGGGGGTGGCGGGCGTGAGCCAGTGCAGGGACTTGGCACCGCTTTGGACTTTGCGTTACAAACGCCCAAGCCTGTGTAAGAAGCAGGCGCGACAGTGGCAATAACTTAGCCGGTCAACCCACTGCCGCGCCCCGAGACCCCCACTCTGGAGGGCGACGTTGCGCATGTAGTATTTCACGAAGCGAGCGTGGCTGTCCAGAGCTTGGTTTCACGCATGGGCCTGAACGCCCATGCCAACCACTCAGCCGCCGCCCAGGCTCTTTCTCTGCGCCCGCTGTCGCAGCGCTGTCGCCATCTGCAGCCACTGCGACCGGGGTCAGCGCTATTGCAGCGCGGCTTGTTCGCGCCAGGCCAGAAGTTGTGCTCAACGCGCTGCTGCCAAGCGCTACCAGGCCAGCCGCAAAGGCCGTCATGCGCATGCCCGGCGCCAGGGTCAATGGAGGGCGCGCAAACGAATAGTGACGCATCAGGGTAGCCCACCACCGCCCTGTGCGGATGTACTCCCACCAGACGAAGCAACAGCCCCGCAAACCGGCGCGCATCAGAGCTGCCAATGCCACATCTGTGGCCGCAAGGTATCCGTTTTTGTGCGCCAGGGTTTTTTGGGCTGCCGCTTTCGTCACCCATCGAACCGAACCTTAAGGAGTGCCGATTTACATGACCATTGCCCCTGATCTGACAGCGCAAATCCTGCGCTACCACCACGCCGAGCTCTGGCCGGTGGGAACGATTTCGTCCCAACTGAATGTGCACCGTGAGACCGTCATTCGCGTTCTCACCCAGGCCGGCGCCAAGCCCCTCATTCCCGCACAGCGCCCCTCGGGCGTGACCCCCTATCTGCCCTTCATCGAGCAGACCTTAAAGCAGTTCCCCAATCTCGCTGCCAGCCGCTTGCACGCCATGGTCGTGGAGCGTGGCTATGGCGGTCGCCCCGACCATTTCCGCCACCTCATCGCCAGGCACCGCCCACGCCCCCCAGCCGAGGCCTACTTGCGCCTACGCACCTTGCCCGGTGAACAGTGCCAATGCGATTGGGGTCACTTTGGTCACATCCAGGTCGGCCAAGCCAAGCGCCCACTCATGGCCTTTGTGATGGTCCTGTCCTGGTCCAGACGCATCTTCTTGCGCTTCTTCCTGGGCGCACACATGGAGAACTTCCTGCGCGGCCATGTCCAGGCCTTTGAATCCTGGGGCTCGGTTCCCAGGGTCACTTTGTACGACAACTTGAAGAGCGCCGTACTCGAGCGCAAGGGACAGGCCATCCGCTTCAACCCCACCGTGCTGGCACTCGCGGCGCATTACCATTTCGAGCCACGCCCTGTGGCACCAGCACGGGGCAATCAGAAGGACTGCGTTGCATACTGCACCTCATAGGGTCGATGTGGATAAAGTTTCGTTGATGGGATTTGATTCCGCGGCGAATTTGTCTCGGTGCTGATACTTGAGCGGAGTGTTGGTATCGGGTGGCTCG
>Ga0316221_1001274_pt1 | contig 27312 bp, 27 predicted proteins | sample TBH18007metaG_FD_206003 | JGI IMG/M metagenome (GOLD analysis project Ga0316221, IMG submission 206003) | Freshwater microbial communities from Trout Bog Lake, Wisconsin, USA - TBH18007 | ecosystem: Environmental > Aquatic > Freshwater > Lake > Hypolimnion/Profundal zone | place: USA: Wisconsin... | reverse complement strand
CAGTCAATCTATTTTGTCGCTTCAGCCGGTGCGGAAGCAGCAGGCTCAGCCAAAACGGCAGCCGGCGCAGGTTTTACTTCCTCAACCTGCACAGTCGGCGTGGCCACGCCCGGAGCAAACACAACATGCGCAGGCACTGCTTTTTCCATCGGCAGCAACGGCACCAGCAGCAATGCAACGATGTTGATAATTTTGATCAGGGGATTGATCGCAGGACCGGCGGTATCCTTGTAAGGATCACCAACGGTGTCGCCCGTCACAGCGGCTTTGTGCGCTTCAGAACCCTTGCCACCAAAATTACCGTCTTCAATGTACTTCTTGGCGTTATCCCAGGCACCACCACCGGTGGTCATGGAAATGGCGACAAACAAACCGGTCACGATGGTACCCATCAATAAGCCACCCAGCGCTGCAGGTCCGAGAATCAGACCAACCAGAACCGGTACCACGACGGGCAACAGGGAAGGAATAATCATTTCCTTGATGGCAGAACTGGTCAGCATGTCGACAGCCTTGTCATACTCAGGCTTGCCGGTACCATCCATGATGCCCTTGATTTCCTTGAACTGACGGCGTACTTCCACCACCACTGCACCGGCGGCACGACCAACTGCTTCCATGGCCAACGCACCGAACAGGTAAGGAATCAGACCGCCGATAAACAGGCCAACGATCACTTTGGGGTTGGACAGATCAAAGGTGACATTGAGTCCCACTGATTCCAGCGCATGGGTATAGTCGGCAAACAAAACCAGCGCAGCCAGACCGGCAGAACCGATGGCATAACCCTTGGTCACTGCTTTGGTGGTATTGCCAACCGCATCCAGAGGATCGGTTACGGCACGCACTGATTCAGGCATTTCTGACATTTCCGCAATACCGCCGGCATTGTCAGTAATCGGACCATACGCATCCAGCGCCACCACAATACCTGCCATCGACAACATCGAAGTCGCCGCAATCGCAATGCCGTACAGACCGGCCAGATTGAATGAAACCAGAATCGCCACGCACACTGCCAGTACCGGATAGGCTGTCGATTTCATCGATACACCCAGACCGGCAATGATGTTGGTACCATGTCCGGTTGTGGACGCTTCGGCAATGTGACGAACCGGGAAAAAATCGGTACCGGTATAGTATTCAGTGATGTAGACCATCAGGCCAGTCAGAACAATACCCACGACAGTCGACAACATCATTGGCATGAACTGATCTTCAGGCATCGCATAACGCGTCACAAACGCAAATCCGATCAACGACAGACCGGCTGCCCACCACAGGCCGGTGTACAGTGCCGACATGATTTTTTTGCCAGGTTTGGCTTTCACCATTGAGCAGCCAACGATCGAACCGATGATCGATACTGCACCCAGCAATAAAGGATACATGGCAGCCTGCGCACTCATTTGCGGCATCAGCAAGGCGCCCAGCAGCATGGTGGCGATCAGCGTGACCACATAGGTCTCAAACAGATCGGCTGCCATACCGGCACAGTCACCGACGTTGTCGCCAACGTTATCGGCGATTACGGCCGGATTGCGTGGATCATCTTCCGGAATACCGGCTTCAACCTTGCCGACCAGATCTGCGCCAACGTCAGCACCCTTGGTGAAAATACCGCCACCCAGACGCGCGAAAATCGAAATCAGCGAAGCACCGAATGCCAGCCCGATCATCGGTTTGAGCATGTCGTGCTGGGTCACGGTTGCGCCGGCCGGTGCCGATTGCATCAGCAGCCAGTAAAACAGCGTTACACCCAGCAAACCCAGTCCCACCACCAGCATGCCGGTGATCGCGCCGCCCTTGAAGGCGACGTCCAGTGCAGGATTGACACCCTTGGTCGCAGCCTGTGCCGTACGCACATTGGCCCGCACTGACACGTTCATGCCGATGAAGCCGCATGCGCCGGACAACACTGCGCCGATCAGGAAACCGAAGGCAGTCATTGTGCCGAGCAAGACTGCAATGATGATAAACAAAATCACGCCAACAATCGCAATAGTGCGATATTGACGCGCCAGATAGGCTGATGCACCCTGCTGAATCGCAGCAGCAATTTCCTGCATGCGCGCGTTACCCGCATCCTGTTTTAAAATCCAGGCGCGTGAAACCAGACCATACAGCACTGCCAGCAATCCACATCCAACCACAAACCACAAACTTGTTACCATTGCAAATCTCCTTTTTATTATGAATAAACGACGATTTTCCAGCCAGCTAACAGGTGCAATTTATACTACCGAACACGAACTCAAACTCTACGTATATCTGACTATTGAAGTACAGAAAACAACAACGTAACAAAAACCGGACAAAAAAAAGGCGGACCCTGAAGTCCGCCGATCTTAACTTTCCAACGCCAGAAACGCTTTGTCCCTGATCAATTCAACCGCACCTACACCATCAATCTTGCGGTATTTCGGTGCGCCGGGCCGACCCGACTTTGCCCATTCACCGTAATAATTGACCAGCACTTTGGTCTGATCATGGTAGATGGTCAGACGTTTGATGACGGTTTCTTCCTTGTCGTCATCACGCTGGATCAGGTCGTCACCGGTGACATCGTCTTTACCGGCGACTTTGGGTGGATTGAATTTGACATGATAGGTACGACCTGAGGCCGGATGGACACGTCGGCCGCTCATGCGTTCAACGATCGCGCTGTCCGGCACATCGATTTCCAGCACGTAGTCAATACCGACGCCGGCGTCTTTCATGGCATCTGCCTGTGGCGTGGTGCGCGGAAAGCCGTCAAACAGGTAACCGTTGGCACAGTCACTTTCTTTCAGTCGATCTTTGACCAGGCCGATGATGAGGTCATCTGACACCAGTCCACCTGCATCCATGACTTTTTTGGCAGCCAGACCCAGCGGTGTGCCTGCCTTGACTGCTGCACGTAACATGTCGCCGGTGGAAATTTGGGGAATGCCGAATTTTTCTTTGATGTAGTTCGCTTGCGTACCTTTACCTGCTCCAGGTGGGCCTAACAAAATAAGACGCATGGTTTTTTTCCTTAATACAGTAATAAATTCGTCAGCAGTAAATTCGGTCGTTTCGGGTGCAATGCGTATTTTTCTTATATTTTTCTGCCATTTGCATTATTGGTCGTTTCAGTCACGCACCTGGCAGCGACAAAACTTACCATAAAAACCCGGTGAAAAATTATTTATCAGAACAACTGCAACAGCTGCATTATGAATCTTAATCTTTTGAAACCGTTATTTTTTGCAACCATTGTTGATCGGCGTCAGAAACCTAACCTCTTTTTACAATAAACGCAAGACTGGCAGTCAGTCTAAATCCTGCCGGTATCGCGGTAATACTGCTGAACCCGCAGCAAATCTTCAGGGGTATCAACGCCGGCCAGCGGCACCTCAGGGGTGACATGGACAGCGATCGGATAGCCATTCCAGAGCACGCGCAACTGTTCGAGCACCTCACTCTTTTCCAGCGGGGCGACTTCAAGGGTGGAATATTTCTGCAAAAACGCGTTGGTATAGGCATAGATGCCGATATGGCGAAATACCTTGTAATCGGGATCGGACGGCAATACGGACTTTGATACGGCGAACGCATCTCGGTTCCAGGGAATCGCGGCGCGCGAAAAATACAGCGCACGACCGGATTTATCCAGCACCACTTTAACCACGTTCGGATTAAACGCTTCTTCAGCGCTGAGGATGGGATGGGCGGCAGTTGCCATTGGCACGCCGGCACGGATCTGCGCAGCAGTGGCCGTAATCAACGCCGGTTCAATCAGGGGTTCGTCACCCTGCACATTGACAATCACGGCCTCTGGTGGCAAGCCCAGCAGCTGCGCGACTTCGGCGATCCGGTCGGTACCCGACTGATGATCCGTTCTGGTCAAATACGCAGTCACACCGTGCTGTTTGCAGGCGTCAAGAATGGCAACATCGTCACAGGCCACCACGACCAGTTCGGCACCGGACAGGCGGGCCTGCTCGGCAACCCGGACCACCATGGGCTTGCCGGCCAGATCGGCCAGCGGTTTGTTCGGCAGGCGGGTCGACGCCAGACGGGCCGGAATGATGACGTAAAAACTGTTATGACCATTGAAGGTGGTGGTGTGCAGCACCGTCATTTGCCGTGCTGCCCGGTATTTGCATCATTGAGGTCACGGGCCTGATCTGCCCACATGACAGGGATATCATCCCTGATCGGATAAGCGAGCCGGTCGCCCTTGCAGATCAGCTCCTGCGCGGCCTTGTCATACACCAGCGGACCTTTGCACAGCGGGCAAACCAAAATTTCCAGTAATCGGGGGTTCACGTTCATCTCCATAGGTAATTCAGTTAATGGTGTAGGCTGGGATGCGTCGTAGGCTGGGATGCTTCGTAGGCTGGGATGCAATCCCAGCATTTCAACCGTTGATGCTGGGATTGCATCCCAGCCTACGAAGCATCCCAGCCTACGATGCATCCCAACCTACACCGCCAACAAATGCAGTATGCGTTTCACAAGATCCGGTTCCAGTTCAGCTTCCACCGGCACAACCCAGATGCGCGCATCGGCGGCAATTTCTTTCGACTGCCTGCATTTTACTGCATCCTTTTCAGTAATCAGGATCAAATCCGCAGTTAAATTTGCAAACGGGTTGCTGGCAAAGTCGAAATGATCCGGCAGGCTCAGTGCTGAAAACTGCAGTCCGCGCGCGCGCAGCATGGCAAAAAACCGGTCCGGATTACCAATACCGGCCGCTGCGACGATCTGCAGCCCGGATTCAAAGCGATCAAGCGATCTGCGCAGTGCAGGATTCATCAGCTGCACCGCACTGCTGCCGACAAGTTGCATGCGCACCGTGTCCCCAGGCAGCGCTGCGTTGATCGATTCACCGGCATTCAGATTGACAATGGTGATATCGCGCCGTCGGGTGAGTGGTTCGCGCAATGGACCGGCCGGCAACAGCCAGCCATTGCCGGGCCCGCGTGAATCGAACAGCATGATTTCCACATCCCGATACAGGGCCAGATGCTGCAAGCCATCGTCTGACACGATTACATTCACTTCAGGGAAATTGGCCAGCAGGGTCAGTCCTGCCTGAACCCGGTTGGAACCCACCACGACCGGACAACCGCTGTTCTGTGCAATCAGTATCGGCTCATCACCAACGTCCTGTGCCTGCGCCTGATCGGTGACGATGCGCACAACGTCATGCTGCGCACCATAACCGCGTGAAATGACGCCCGGCCGGTATCCGGCCCGTCTGAGCTGTTCCAGCAGCCAGAGCGTCAATGGCGTTTTGCCGGTACCGCCAACGAAAATATTGCCGACCACAATGACGGGCACCGGCAATCTGTGCTGTTTCTTCCAGCCGCAGCGATATAAAAAAACTCGTGCCGTGAGCAGCAACCAAAACACCAGCGACAGCGGACTGAGCAGCCAGGCCAGCCAGGAACGCTGCAGCCAGGCCTGCATCAGCGTGCTGGCCAGTTTGCTCCGGTTCATGCAATGACCGTGCCGCGCCGCAAGGCCAACGACAGTTGCTGATTACTGGACATGGCTTTGCGCTGCAAAAGTGATTTTGGATATGCCGGCGATGCGCGAGGCTTCCAGAATATCAATCACCGACTGGTGACTGGCTGAGCCATCGGCATTGATGATGATGATCGGGTCAACCTGATCTGCGCCTGACGACATCTCGGCGACGGCTTTTTTCAGGCTCTCGGCCAGATCATTGACATCGATTTTGGCTACCGGTTTTTGATTGATTTTGTAATTGCCGCGGCTGTCGACACCGATCTGAATTTCATGCGGCCGTTGCTGCGCCACGTTTGCGTCAGCCGTGGGCAAATTGATCTGCAACTCGGTAAATCGACTGTAGGTGGTGGTGACCATCAAAAAAATCAGAATCACCAGCAGCACGTCAATAAACGGGATCAGATTGATTTCAGGTTCCGAGCGGAATTTGCTGCCTTTTCGAAAATCCATTTTTAACCCTGACCTGTCACTTGCGGTTACCGTGCACGATGTCCACAAACTTCACGGCCTGTTGCTCCATGTCGATAATAAAACCATCGACCAGCGAACAGAAGTGGCGATAAAAGAAGATGGTCGGCATGGCGATCAGGATGCCGAATGCCGTGTTGTACAGTGCGACTGAAATGCCATGTGCCAGCTGTACCGGATTGGCGCCGGTCGCATTTTGCGCACCAAATATTTCAATCATGCCGACCACGGTGCCGAACAGCCCCATCAACGTTGCCAGTGAAGAGATCGTACCAAGCGTGGTCAGAAACCGGCCCAGGTCATGGGCTGCGGCGCGACCGGCTTCTTCGATGGCTTCCCTCATTACATCGCGCGGCGCGTTGACATTGCGCAGTCCGGCGGCCAGAACGCGTCCCAGCGGAGAATTCTGTTCCAGCTTTTCGACCACATCCTTACTGACCTTGCCATTGTGATACACGCGTATCACTTCTTCGAGCAGTGTTTTGGGTAATATGTTTTTTGCCCGTAAGGACAGTGTGCGCTCGATGATCAATGCCAGAGCAACGATGGACGCGATCAGTAAAAAGTAAATTGGCCAGCCAGCCGATTGTAATATTGCGAACAATGCACACTCCCAAATCATTATTTAAAAACACAAGCCCGCAATGTATCTTGTTGTGGGTATCTGGGCAAGTGCCTTGCAAGGCTGACCGGGTTGCAGGTTTTGCACAGTCCGTGTGGGTAACTTTGTGTGCAACTCACTGCCAACGGTCTCAACTGCTTGATTTGCATTGCGATTTTACAGACTGCCTGCAAACTGGGCAGTCTGGCTATTCTGACACCAGGTTATGCACACAAATTGTTGATAACTTTGTGGGCAAGCCGGGTATAGGATGGCAACAGATTGATTTTAATCAGTAAATTCAAAATGGTCAGATTCGTGGCAGTTCAAATTCTGTGGATATAAATTTGCCGGTACGTGCTGTATTGGCAACGTCTCGTATTCTCTGCGCACCGGTTTGGTCCGATTGCCACGCAATTGCTATATCATCTGAGCTCACAAAATTTCCACAATTATGCCGACCGACACTCCTTTTACCCGACCACAGATTATCAGCGTGACAGAATTAAACCAGACTGTTGCGCGTCTGCTGGAACGCAGTATTCCACTGTGCTGGATCTGCGGTGAGGTTTCCAATTTCACCCGGGCCAGTTCCGGGCACTGGTATTTCACGCTCAAAGATGCGCAGGCGCAGGTGCGCGCGGTGATGTTTAAAAGCCGGGCCATGGGCGCAGATTTCCTGCCACGCGAAGGTGAAAAAGTGGAAGTGCGCGCCACGGTCAGTCTGTATGCACCGCGTGGTGATTATCAGATCAATGTGGAAGCAATCCGGCGTGCCGGCCTGGGCAATCTGTACGAAGCCTTTCTGCAACTGAAACAGAAATTGAGTGACGCAGGTCTGTTCGATACCGCACGCAAACAGAGCCTGCCCCCCTTTCCGCACTGTATCGGCATCGTAACCAGTCGAGAGGCTGCGGCCCTGAGAGACATTCTGATTACGCTCAGACGGCGCGCACCGCATGTCAACATCATCATTTACCCGACCCCGGTTCAGGGTAACGGGGCAGCAGCCAAAATTGCCCTGGCAATTCAGACAGCCATGGCACGCAACGAGTGCGATGTACTTATTCTGGCGCGCGGCGGCGGCAGCATTGAAGACCTGTGGGCGTTTAATGACGAACAGCTTGCGCAGGTCATTGCCGCTTGCCCGATACCGGTCATTGCCGGCATCGGCCACGAAACCGACTTCACCATTGCCGATTTTGTGGCGGATGTGCGCGCCGCTACGCCCACGGCCGCGGCCGAGATGGCGGTAACCGAGAGATCCGATCTGATACGCCAGATTGAACAGAATGCCACCAGATTGAGACGTACTTTACGTCATTATCTCGATCAGGAAAATCAGACGCTGGATCATTTTTCGCGCCGCCTGATCAGTCCACTGGCTTATTTGCGCAGTGAGCGGGCCCGACTGCTTGGGCTGCAAATGCAAATGAATCACAACGTCAAGACGGCGCAGCGGCTGGCGTTATTCAAATTTGAACAACTGAAACAGCGCCTGATGTCACGTTCACCTGACGTGATCCAGTCTGGCCGGCAGCTGCAGCGCGTGTCCCAACAAATCCAGTCCCAGACCCGGCAATTACTGAGTCAGCAACGTCAAAAACTGAACAACCTGCACACGCAGCTGGAAATGTTGAATCCCCAGCGCACTCTGGAACGCGGTTACGCGATTGTTTCAGATAAAAAAGGACAGGTACTTGTGCACCCGAAGCAATTCCATGCGCCCGACACAATCACATTAAGAATGGCCGCAGGTGAAATCGATCTGGGCATCATCAGTGTTCAGGAAAAAATCGGATAGCTGGTGCAAACAAATCTCAATAACATTACAATACGCAGTTCGTTGTCGTCATTCATCCGCCAGCACCAAGCTCATTGATTCATCACCCCGCTTCATCACAGAGGAACCAAAATGGAACATACCTTACCAGCCCTGCCTTATGCCATGGACGCACTGGCACCCCATATTTCCAAAGAAACCCTGGAATACCACTACGGCAAACATCATCAAACCTATGTGACCAATCTGAACAATCTGATCAAAGGCACCGAGTTTGAAAATTCAACCCTGGAAGACATCGTCAAAAAATCATCCGCCGGTATTTTTAACAATGCGGCGCAAATCTGGAATCACACGTTTTACTGGAATGGCTTGACACCAAACGGGCTCGGCGCTCCAACTGGTGCACTGGCAGCTGCCATCAATGCAAAATGGGGTTCGTTTGACGCCTTCAAAGAAGCATTCACCAAATCATGCATCGGCAATTTCGGTTCCAGCTGGACCTGGCTGGTCAAGAAGGCCGATGGCTCGCTGGATATCGTCAACACCTCCAACGCTGCCACACCACTGACGACCACTGACAAGCCATTGCTGACCTGTGATCTGTGGGAACATGCCTATTACATCGACTACCGCAATGCACGTCCAAAATATGTTGAATCGTTCTGGCAACTGGCTAACTGGGATTTTGCTGCAGCCAATTTTTCCTGATCTTGCGCAGGCAACAATATTTGACGGGAATAAATCCGTAACCCGAAAAATATATTCGTAACTCCTGACTTTTCAAAAAAAAGGGCATTCTGGGACACCAGCATGCCCTTTGGTCTTTTGCTATGGCACACCACGCAATCGTTTGCGCGAATCAGGTACAAAACCAGCCTATGTTCGCTATCGAACAGAGGAGTGGCCGATAACCAGTTATAGGTATGACGAGTCCGCAATTCGCCCCATCTTTCAGTATCGCAATGGATGTGACTGGATACCACGTCACAACCAGGAAGTCATTCAAATCATGTATGGTATAAGCCGCGAATTGACAGATCGCCCGGAACTGCTGGCACTGGTGCTTCTCGTGTTTGGGCTGTTTATTACCCGGTGGAGCGCGGACCGGGCACCGGCTACGCGCCTTTTCGTGCGCCTTCCCACGTTTTTATTGTTTACCTATTTTCTGTTTCAGGCACATCAGGTTCCGTACCTCCAGACGATGGCATCAAGCGATGCGTTTGGGCGTATTGTCAGCGACGGACTGAGAGCAGTCTGGTGGTTTTGGGGCGCCTCAATCGCGGCCAATGCAATCCGCAACCTGTCCTACCGAAGCGCTCACCATACTGGCCAGAAATTCTTCATTGATTTGTGTGTGGCAGGCATTTACCTGTTTGCGTTTATCGGGTTAATTGCCTTTGTTCTCAATTTTCCGGTACAGGGAATACTGGTGACATCGGGCGCGGTGGCAGTTGTGCTCGGACTGGCACTGCAAAGCTCGTTGAGCGATGTCTTTTATGGCATTGTGCTCAATATGGGAAAACCGTATCGCGAAGGCGATTGGATTGTTCTCGACAATGGCGTTGATGGACGCGTACTCGAGATGAACTGGCGCGCAACCCATATTCTGACGATCAGCCAGGACGTCGTCATTATTCCCAACAGCCTGGTCGGCAAATCAAAAATAATCAATTCCAGTTTTCCATCCAGGGTACATGGTACGACGATCCAGATTCTGCTGGCCCCGGCCACATTTCCAATGGCAGCGTGCCGAATTCTCAGGGAGGCAATTCATGGCTGCCACATGGTATTACTGACACCGGCACCTCTGATCGTGGTCCGGTCGATGAGTCTGGAGGCGATTACACTCGATGTCACATTTTTTACCTCAGAAATCAAACAGAGTTTTGAGGCGCAAAATCAGGTTTTTGAAAAAATATATCGTAGCCTCGGCGTATCAGGGATCGAATTCGGGACCAAAACCACTGCTTTTCAGAGCGTTGCTGGTCTGAATATCCAGTCAGCCAATGACAGCATCGACAGGCTCATCGCATTCACGCCGGTATTTTCAAGGCTGCCTGTACAGGAACGATCAGCAATCGCAGCGTCCATGGTCCGTGAAACGTTTGACGCAGGGAAAACGATCATCGAATGCGGCGTGAACTCCGAAGCAATGTATTTGGTGAGTTCGGGGATTCTGTCACTGACCCGAACCCTTGAAGGCCACGAAGTCGAAATGGCGCGCCTGAGCGCCTCAGATCATTTTGGTGCCGGCGGTCTATTGGGTGACACACCAACCCTGGCAAAAGTGATCACGTTGACGCCCTCTGTCGTATACAAACTCGAGAAAAACGAATTGATGCGACTGGTCAAGGACCGACCGGGTTTTGCCACGTTGATGAATCAGGAACTGGCTGCGCGCAAGATAATGGCCAACAGCGCTATCGAATCTCACGAACATGTCGATCTTTCGGAAGATCACCTCGCTGCCTGGTTTTCCGGCATTTTTCGGCGGCCGGAAAACTAGACTGACTAATCCTGACTGCCTTCCCAAACTGCAGGCTCCTAACGAATATGCGCGCGGGTGGCGTCCAGCTCAATCTGCAGCGCATCGATGCGATATAACAACTTGAGAGCCAACACCATGCCATGACTGTCGAGTTCGAAATCGTCTCGCAGTCTGCGTGCCCGATTGACGGTGGCGATGCAGAACAAGGGAAATGACGATGGTTGTAAACTGTCATCAACGGGAACGATGACGTCATTGTCGATGAGTTCGTTAATTTCATCATCGGACAGGCCTGACACTTCAGTCAGAAATTGTGCTGAACACACCCCATGTTCATCAAGACTTATCCATTCAGACTGATTGACTTTCATTGTGAGCCCTATTTAATTGTGCGCGGATTGAATTCTGAAACCGCAGCCAGTCGGACATATAACTCCTGTTCCGCCTTGGACACTTTTGCAGGAACCTCTATTTGCAACACGGCATACAGATCACCTTGACTGCCCTTGGCGCGCGGCAGACCACGACCAGTCAGACGCAGGTGCTGCCCGGCTGTGGAGCCCGGTTTGACTTTCAGCTCCACGGCGCCACCCGGCGTTGTTATCTTGACGCTAGCGCCCAGCACCGCTTCCCATGGTGACAATTTCAGGTCCAGATACAGATCCCGTCCACTGATACGGTACAGCGGGTGTGGCGTAATCTTCAGAATGACATACAGATCGCCCGGTTTTCCGCCGTGAATGCCCGGTCCGCCCTTACCGGCCAGTCGCATGCGCTGACCATCAGCGGCATCTTTGGGCACGGTGATACGAAAGGTATGCGCGACGCGATGCGGCAGGCCATGTTCGTCATAGTCAGGCAGTTCAACTGCGACATCGATCTCGCCACCGGCGTAAATTTTTTCAATCGACACGGCGGCAGGTATCTCGTAGTCTTCACCTCGTTCGGAGAACCGGCCAGACGCATGACCGGCACCGTTTCTGCCAGAGCGGAACGCATTCAGAATATCGGACAGATCCACATCATCGAACGACGACGGTCCGGCCCCATATTGCTGCTGCCATTCCGGCGGCGGCGTAAACTGCTCCCCCTCCGAACGGCTGCCGAGCTTGTCATATTCCTGGCGCTTCTCAGTATTTTTCAGCGTGGCATAGGCTTCTGCGACTTCCTTGAATTTCTCCTCGCCTTTCGGATCCTTGGACACATCAGGATGATATTGGTGCGCGAGTTTGCGGTATGCCTTCTTGATCTGATCCGTCGTGGCAGACCGCTCAACCCCGAGAGCCTGGTAGTAGTCTTTGTATTTCATTGGAATCCTGAGTTACGAGTTGCGTCGAATGAAATACCTATTCAGCTGCAACTTTTACAGAAAGGAGTTCTCTCGCATGCCCCACTTCATCCGCAGTGCCATGCACCATCAGTACGTATTTGTCTGCCCTCAGAGAAGCTTCATATTCAATAATCTGGTCTTCAGAAATTCCGGAGGTAGTCAGGGCGGCACCGAGAGCAGATACACTGCCAACGACAACGGCCCCTTCAACTGCGCCGACAAGCATTGCAACGATTGGACCGGCCATGGCCACAAGCCCAATACCAGGCAGTAAAAAAACCGCAGGGGCAAACAACAGCCCCCAAATTCCACCCCAAAATGCGCCACGCGTACCCCATGCCTTGATTCTGTCTCCGGAAGTGTAAAAACCAACGGCATGTTCTTCGCTGTGGTAGCCCTTACCGATCAACGACAGTTTCTTCACATCAAAACCAGATCTGGTCAAGGTGCGGATGGCACTTTCCGCGGCAGTGTGCGTGTTGAAAATAAAAACCGGCGAGTTCATTTGATTCATGATAGTTCCTGGAATAGTTTCAATAAATTGCTCCGACCTGATTTCAGTATTGGCATGCAATACCAACCCGGTCTTGGGGCACCACGTCAATTCTGTTTTAGAGAATAAGATTTTGATCTTGAAGGGCTAACGATTCTGTTCGGCAGCGAACACTCCCGAATCAATTGATGACATTCCTGACTTTCTTATCGATTCATTGATCCAGCTCAAAAGTGGATCGTATAGAAACAGCTTCCAGTTCCATGTAACCGGCAGTTTAAAAAATCCTTGCAATTGACGATCTGGAAGTTCAGTCCATGTCAGTGGACTGCCCGTTTTATTCAAAACCATCGCGTACCTGATTTACCTCTCACATCAATCCATGCGCCTGAAATCATGCAGCGCCGGCAAACAATGTTCCAATGCCCGCCGTCACGCCCATGGCCATCGCACTCCAAAACGTCACACGCAGAATACCGCGTGTCACATTGGCGCCGCCAGCCTGCGCAGCCAGGCCACCCAGCAGCGCCAGAAAAAATAGTGATGCTGCTGCCATCGTCACAATTAAATGGTCAGACGGCGCTAAAAATGCAACTGACAAGGGCAGCGCAGCACCAAGTGCAAAACTGATTGCTGACGCCAGAGCCGCAGACAGCGGTTGTGCGCGCAGTGTTTCGGTAATGCCGAGTTCATAACGAGCATGCGCACCCAATGCATCATGTTCCATTAACTGTGTTGCGACCTGTTTGGCCAGTGCGGGCGCCAGTCCGCGTTGAATATAGATGCCTGCGAGCTCCCGATGCTCGCCTTCATCATCGCTATGCAATTCGGTCGATTCTCTGGCAAGCTCAGCCTGTTCATTATCGGCCTGGGACTGAACCGACACGTACTCACCAGTGGCCATGGACATGGCTCCTGCAACCAGGCTGGCAATACCAGAAACAAGAATGCTGTGGTGTGTCGCATGTGACGCGGCAACCCCGAGGATCAGACTCGATGTCGAGACGATGCCATCGTTTGCACCCAATACGGCGGCACGCAGCCATCCGAAGCTGCCCAGTCGGTGATATTCCTTACGGTTTAATTTGTTTGCCTTCATTAAAAGGAGATACAACTCATCGAAAAGTTTGGCTTCATTGGTCAGTTTGAAATTTACAGGTCAATCAAATTGTTCGACGACTGCAGCCTGCATTATTTGGCGGGAAGAATTCGTCGATACAGAATCTGCTTCGTGAATACTGGGGTCAGTTCGGTAGCGAACACATTAGGACAAATAATTTTTTTCACCATGGCTGACGATCATCCTTCCAAACTGCAACTTCTGGCGGTTTCCAGAAAATATTTTATGAACGTGAGCTAGTAGTCAGTCAACCTAATTTCTATAGCTATAAATCGTGTCTTTTTTCGCCTGGCTTCGTTGCTCGTCCTTGCTTAGCTAGCTAAGCGGCGTCCTCACGGTGTAGCAGGGGTTTCGCAGTGCATGCACTGCGCCTGCGTAACGGACTGCACTTGCAAGTGCAGTCTCCCCAGCACCAAAGGCCTTTTTGCCTTGCCAGACAAAAAAATCCATCAATTTCTAACTACAGAAATTAGGTTGACTGACTACTAGGGTTGCGAATATCTTCTCACCAAACAGACAGCGCAAAAAAAACCCTTGAAAATCTGTGATTTTCAAGGGCTTTTCTGTATGTGCTGTCTTATCTGGATTGTGTAACACCACCGAGTAATTTGATTTTTAATGGGCCGTCCACCGGATTTTCACCAATCCAGATTCTGAGCAATGCATTGAAAAATCCGGGGTCAGTAAAGGTATCACCAATTCTCTTGCCATTGATCAGAACGTAGCAGCCGACATTCGGTACCGATTCAATCGAAATCACATCACCCTTGTTGATCTCGGCCACCGTCGAAAACAGCTGGCCAAACTTGATAAACTGGTCGGCCAGTCTGGTTCTCTCGGCGATTTCTGTATTCTTTTTAACCCCATCCATAAATGCCTGCGCCAGAGTGTCACTGCTAATTTCCCGCAACATGGTGAGCGTAATTTTTTTGGGACCGTTCAAAGCCAGAATGCTCTCTGTCGTACTTTTGTTTTCAGTCAGGTACAGTGCAGCGACATAGACTTTAAAAAATACCTTGTAGCGGATTCCGGCCCCGTTCAATTTCAAAGCAGCATTGGCAACCTGTGCGGTTTCATCAATTTTGGCGCCTGCAATTTCTACAGCCTGAACTGTATGCATCAAAGATAGAGCCAAACCGAAAAGTAGTGCTTTAATAGGTAAATTCACGTCTCACCAGTACTTTCTATGCAATCAGTTTAAATGGGGGATTCAATGCAATGCGCGGATTTTATCCCACAAACAGACTGTATGGCGCGTCATAAAAAAGATGGCGTGATTTTAATCAAATCACGCCACCATTTGCTTACTGACTTATTTTCTTACTTACCAAGAAAACTTTTCACTTTTTCCATCCAGGATTTACTTTGAGGACTGTGTTTAGACCCACCTTCAGCAGTGAGTTTCTCAAAATCCCGCAATAAATCTTTTTGCTTTTCAGTTAACTTGACCGGTGTTTCAATAACAACATGGCAGAATAAATCGCCCGGATAACCTGAGCGCACACCCTTGATACCTTTGCTGCGCAAGCGGAAGGTTTTACCGGTCTGGGTGCCTTCAGGAATGGTAAAGCTGGCTTTGCCATTCAATGTCGGCACTTCAATTTCGCCACCCAGAGTCGCCTTGGCAAAGGAAATCGGCATTTCGCAATGCAGATCGTCGCCTTCACGCTGAAATACCGCGTGCGGTTTGGTGTGGATTTCCACATACAGGTCGCCCGGAGGTCCACCATTCATGCCGGGCTCACCGTTGCCGGAAGAGCGAATTCGCATACCGTCATCAATACCGGCTGGGATTTTGACTTCCAGCGTTTTGTTGCGTTTGATTCGTCCGACACCGGCACAACTGGTGCAAGGGTCCTGAATGGTCTTTCCGGTACCGTGACACTTCGGACAGGTTTGCTGAATACTGAACAAACCCTGCTGCATTCTCACCTGACCGTGTCCGGCACAGGTAGCACAGGTAACCGGTGTCGTACCCGGCTTGGCGCCGGTTCCGTGACAGGGTTCACATTCATCCCAGGAAGGAACACGGATCGTGGTATCGAAACCATTGGCGGCCTGTTCCAGAGAAATTTCCAGGTTGTAGCGCAAATCGGCACCACGGTACACTTGCGGACCGGAACTGCGTCCGCGCCCGCCACCAAAAATGTCGCCGAAAATGTCGCCGAAGGCATCGGCAAAACCACCGGCGCCTGGCCCGCCCTGACCACCGCCGCCCATGTTGGGGTCGACACCGGCGTGACCGTAACGGTCATAGGCTTCCCGCTTTTTAGGATCGGTCAGCATTTCGTACGCTTCCTTGGCTTCCTTGAATTTATCCTCAGCCTGCTTACTGTCAGGGTTGCGATCCGGATGATGTTTCATCGCCATTTTGCGATACGATTTTTTAATCTCGTCATCGGTGGCATTTTTCGCAACACCTAATATTTCATAAAAATCACGCTTCGCCATTTTTTTGGCACCTTCTAAGTCAATTCAAAATCGATACGAAAAAAGCCGAGCAGGTTTGCCGTAACTACGGCGCCCCTTTCTCGGCGAGTTATAACGAGCTGTTTACTCGCCCAACCTTATTTATCTTTAACTTCTTTAAAGTCTGCATCCACGACATCGTCTTCCTGACGTTTGGCTTCGGATGCACCGGCATTGCCCGCCTGAGCACCTGCACCGTCAGCAGAACCGGCACCTGCCGCCTGCTGTGCCTGCATGTCAGCGTACATTTTTTCGCCCAATTTCTGAGAGGCAGCCGACAAGGCAGCAATCTTTTCGTCGATCGCAGCTTTATCTCCGCTTTTCAGCGCTTCTTCCAGATCCTTGATGGACGCTTCGATTTTCTCTTTTTCAGCGGCATCCAGTTTGTCACCGTATTCGGTCAATGATTTCTTGGTTGAGTGCGCCAGTGCATCGCCCTGATTGCGCGATTCAGCCAGTTCTTTGACCTTTTTATCTTCTTCCGCGTTCAGTTCGGCATCTTTCACCATTTTCTGAATTTCTTCTTCAGTCAAACCGGAGTTTGCCTTAATGGTGATTTTGTTTTCCTTGCCGGTCGCTTTATCTTTGGCGCCCACATGCAAAATACCGTTGGCATCAATATCAAAAGTCACTTCGATCTGTGGTGTACCGCGTGCTGATGGCGGGATACCTTCCAGATTGAATTCGCCCAGGCCTTTGTTACCGGCGGCGATTTCACGTTCACCCTGAAACACCTTGATCGTCACAGCCGGCTGATTGTCATCGGCCGTTGAAAACACCTGACTGAACTTGGTCGGGATCGTGGTATTTTTCTGAATCATTTTGGTCATGACGCCGCCCAGGGTTTCAATACCCAGCGACAATGGTGTCACGTCCAGCAGCAACAGATCTTTACGGTCACCCGACAACACGGAACCCTGAATAGCCGCGCCAACAGCAACAGCTTCATCAGGATTGACGTCTCTGCGCGGATCCTTGCCGAAAAATTCTTTGACCACTTCCAGCACTTTGGGCATACGGGTCATACCGCCGACCAGAATAATGTCGTTGATATCGCTGGTTTTCACGCCGGCATCTTTAATCGCGGTACGGCATGGTCCGATCGTCGCGTTAATCAGTTCCTCAACCAGCGACTCCAGTTTGGCGCGTGTCATTTTCATGTTCAGATGAACTGGCGCGCCATTTGCCATGGCAATGTACGGTTCGTTGATTTCGGTTTGCTGCGAGCTCGATAATTCAATCTTGGCGCGTTCTGCCGAAGCCTTGATCCGTTGCAGAGCAATCGGATCTTTGGACAGATCGAGGCCATTGATTTTTTTGAATTCATCAATGATGTAATCAATAATGCGCTGATCAAAATCTTCACCGCCCAGGAATGTGTCGCCGTTGGTGGACAACACTTCAAACTGCATTTCGCCATCGACGTCAGCGATTTCAATAATCGAAATATCGAAGGTCCCGCCGCCCAGATCGTACACGGCAATTTTACGGTCGCCGCGTTCAGCCTTGTCCAGACCAAAGGCCAGTGCGGCAGCAGTCGGTTCATTGATAATGCGTTTTACTTCCAGACCTGCAATACGGCCGGCGTCTTTGGTCGCCTGACGCTGCGCATCGTTGAAATAGGCTGGCACAGTAATGACGGCTTCAGTGACTTCTTCACCGAGATAATCTTCGGCAGTCTTTTTCATTTTGCGCAGGACTTCCGCGGAAATCTGTGGCGGCGCCATTTTTTTGTCGCGTACGCTCACCCATGCGTCACCGTTGTCCGCTTTAACGATGGAGAAAGGCATCAGACCAATATCTTTCTGCACTTCTTTTTCATCAAATTTGCGACCGATCAGACGCTTGACTGCGTACAGGGTATTTTTAGGATTGGTCACTGCCTGACGCTTGGCCGATGCACCAACCAGAATTTCACCATCTTCCTGATAAGCGATGATGGAAGGGGTAGTACGTGCGCCTTCTGCGTTTTCGATTACTTTAGGTTGGCCGTTTTCTACAACTGACACACATGAATTGGTCGTTCCCAAGTCGATACCGATGATTCTGCCCATGATAATTCCTTTTAAATTTTATAATTTCAAAAATAATGTGATGAATACGAATAAATAACTTTTACTGCAAATCTGTACTGTCTGCTGCGCATATGCGGCGAATGTGGCTGTTTTCAAGCAGCCCGCTGTTTAATGACATTCACCTATCTGGGCTGCGCCACCGTCACCAGAGCCGGACGCAGCAACCGGTCCGCGATCGTGTATCCTTTTTGCAGAACTTCGACCACCGTATTGGCTTCCTGCTCGGCCGGCACCATCGTCACAGCCTGATGTTTGGCGGGATCAAGTTTTTCACCTTTGGCCGGATTGATTTCCAGCAGCCGATTTTTTTCGAAGGCACTCGACAGCTGACGCAATGTCATTTCAGTGCCTTCTTTGAGTGCTTCAATTGAAATCGTTTCAATCTTCAGCGCCATTTCCAGACTGTCCTTAACCGGAATCATGGATTCGGCAAAACTTTCGACGGCATATTTATGGGCCTTGCTGATATCTTCCTGCGCACGGCGGCGAATGTTTTCACCGTCGGCTTTTGCTCTCAAATACGCATCCTGCAATTCGGCCAGCTTGGCTTCGGTCTGCAGCAGCTTTTCTTCAAAGTCAGAATCCACTGCCACCATGACTGGTTGGGCTTCCTGCTGAGCCGTGTCATTTAGTTCATTTTGTGCAGTCGGTTGCGTTTCTTGTTGCCCATCCTGCTTATCCTGGTCTTGCATTCCTTACCTCCAATGATCGAACATGTTTAAAACAATGTAGTCGAAGTGGGGATTTGGCGGGACATTTCAAGTGCGGAAATGCTGATTTAAAGCAAAAAGTGCGAATTAACTCGAGAAACAGGTCAAAATTCACGTCCTTTTGGCCGTTTTTTGGAAATGGTCCATTTCAGATATTGGTGAATAATCATTTTTTTGTTTTTTAGTATCTGGGATTGAGCGATCAATGACGTTATTCTCAACTGCCCTGCCATCAGGCAGGCGCAAGAAAGTTAGTCATTTAACTTGCAGTATTGGCATCTTCAGCAAATTTATTTACGTTGCAGCCACCCAATCATTTTGAGTGGGAGGATAATGGGCAGCTACAAGAATGACAGCACGAATTGGGTTCGTGCTTATTTTTTACACTTTTTGGGAAGCAATGTATTTTGAACATGAAGAGAATGAAACGCTGGACTGGGGACACTTCAAAGCTGCCTGCAGCTTATTTGAAAAATGTCATTGAAAAAATGCTTGCCTACGGAGAAAACGTACAGTTTTCAGGAAGCGGCACGATTGAGGGTCCCAACTTCCAGGTAATCAATGCAGCCGGAAAAAAAATCTGTTTCAACAGCAGCTACCTGTTGATTCACGTCGATGAAAAAGAATTCGCCGGCAAAAATTCCGCGCTCGTTTATACGCTGGAACAAATGCAAACCCAGCTGGTTAAACTGACCACCCCGACCGTGAAAACGCCTGCGGCCAAACGCAAGGTGGCCGGTACGGCCTCCCCACGGGGCGGTTCGGCACTGGCAAAAGCCAAAGAGGCCATTGCCATTCAAAAATACGAATACTACAAAAACAATCGGGCCGAACTGCCTTCAGATATCCGGGAACATTCAGAAGAAATTACACGCATGATGGAAAGCGGAATGTCAGCTGAATCTGCTTTTAACGAAGCAAAAAAATTATGTTTTGAACATACCTGACAGTACCGAAAAAAAAGGGGCCTGGGCCCCTTTTTCATATCAGGCCAAAATGTCCGCCATGGCCTGCGCAGTCGCTTCCACATTCCCCGAATTCAATCCCGCCACACACATGCGTCCCGAGCGCAGAATATAGACGCCAAATTCCTTTTTGAGCCGTTCACACTGGTCCGGATTCAAACCGGTATAACTGAACATGCCACGCTGGGTGAGAAAATAACTGAAATCCCTGCCCGGCAATTTGGCGTTCAACACGTCAAACAAACGTCGCCGCATGGCAGCGATACGCTCACGCATGGCCACAACCTCAGCCTCCCACATGGCACGCAGCACCGGGTCGGTGAGCACGCGCGCCACAATCTGACCGCCATGCATGGGCGGATTGGAATAATTGCGCCGCACATTGGCCTTTAACTGACCCAGTACGTTGACGGCCTGCGCTGCATCCGGACAGACGATACTCAAAGCGCCACAACGCTCGCCGTACAGACTCATACTTTTTGAAAATGAATTGGCGACCAGAAAACTGATGCCGGATTCGGCAAACAGTCGCACCGCAGCGGCATCCTCTTCGATCCCGGCGCCATAACCCTGATAGGCCAGATCCAGAAACGGGATTAACTCGCGTTCTTTCAAAACAGGCAGCAACTGTTGCCACTGCGCCATGGTCAGATCAACGCCGGTCGGGTTGTGGCAGCAGGCATGCAGCAATATAACGCTGTGTTTATCAGCCCTGGAAATGGCGCAAAGCATGGCATCAAACCGAAGCCCGCCCGTAGCAGCATCGTAATAAGGATAGGTTTCAACTTTCAGACCGGCGCCTTCAAACACGGCCTTGTGATTGTCCCAGGTCGGGTCGCTCACCATGACGGCAGCATCGGGAAAATAACGCTTGATGAAATCAGCACCGACTTTCAGACCGCCGCTGGAGCCAACCGACTGGATTGTCACTACCCGGGCGGCTTTGACGGCAGCACTGTCGGCACCAAACAGGAGCTGTTGCACTGCACTTCTGAAATTGGCGGCGCCTTCCATGGGCAGATAAGGACGTGCTCCGGCCTCTGCAACAACCTTCAGTTCGGCTGCACGCACTGAAGGCAGCATGGGAATTTTGCCTGCATCGTCGAAATAAATGCCGATAGAAAGGTTAATTTTATTGCTGCGCGGATCTTTCCCAAATTCCTCATTCAAAGACAAAATCGGGTCGCCAGCATACGGTTCTACATGGTGAAACATAACAATCTCCGGTTCAAAAATGCCAAGCCAGCATGGTACACCACATCACTTTCCAACAATGACAGAGCACGAAAACCATTTTATTCATTCAGGATGATGGGCTGGCAGGAACGCAACAACACTGTTTATATTTACAGTTACTGTTTGCATATACAGTATTTTTGAATTAAGATGATCTCACTGCAGTCAAACACCTTTGGAGAAATTCATGGCTTATCTGAATACCGCTTTTCAATCCCAGCCTCTTTTGAGCAATGCATTTCTGCTGCGTATCGGTCAGCGTGAAATCAGTGTCTGCAAAGATTTTCGCAAACGTTTTTATCAAACCAATCCTGTGATTGAATGCCGTGCCGGTGTCAATCCAGGTCATGTTGAAGTTTTATTGTTGAGAAGCTGGCTGATCGTTTTCTCAAGGGCGCATCAACGGCAATTCAATTGATTGAACTTAAAAAGTTATCCAGCTCGACCTTCATTTGTTCGAATAAAAGTTGGCTTTTTTCTTCATCCAGGTCCAGTTTGCTCAGTACCGATGGACGTTCTTCCCAGTTTATTTTTTGCGGAGAACTTTCATCGAAATGCGCATCCAGCATATCCGCTGCGAAAATGGCATCCGTCAAATCCACCGTCCCACGATGCACATAGTCAGAATTCCTGAAATTCCTGACCGCATTCTGAATATCCTCGGAAACAGACCAGTTTTCCAGAATTGCTGCACCAATATCGGAATGCCAGGCATCGACCAGATTCCAGAGGGCCCGCTTTGAAGTGAACAAGGCTTGATACTGATTGGCGCGATTTAATATGTAAAACTTGCCAACATCATGCAGCAAGCCCGCCAGCAGGGCGCTGTCCGGATTAAGCCGGGTCAGATTTTTGGCCAGTACGCAGGAAAACGAGGCAACCCGCACGCTGCGGTTCCACAAACCTTCCATCAATTGCGCAATTTCTTTATTGAGATCCTTGTGTTCAGTCAGCTGTTTCATGCCCACAGCAATGGTTAAATTTTTTACCCTGGCATAACCAAGACGCATGGTGGCGGTTTTTAATTCCGTATTGATTTTGCTGCTTGAATTAAACGCTGCCGAGTTGCTCAGCTTTAAAATCTGGGCGGACAGCACCGGTTCCGTTCCTATAATGCGTGCCAATGTATCGTTTGAGATATCATCCTGAAGAATTGCCCGTCTGATATTCATCGTCGCGCTCAAGGACGTTGGAAATATCAGAACCGGGGCAGAAAGATCTGCCGTCAGTCCCTGAATAAATTCAAATTCCTTGTTCGTTTCAGCCGATGCCATTATCCAGATTCCTCGCGTCCCAAAAATGATGTTTTGTTTGCATTGCAGACCTCAATCCACTCAGTTTAGGTGAATAATTTATTTGATGCAGTTTTTATGAAAGTAAAATTTGTTTACAGGTTGACCTGCTTGTATTTGGCGTTTTTTGCACCATCTGTTACTCCAGTTTTACCCCTGTCTCCCGTTGTTACTCCAAAAGGAAAAATCATGTCCGTATCAATTTATGACGCTTCAGTCCCGGTTTTCAAACAGATGTTGACCAGTATGAGTCATGTTTTGGCCAAAGCCGAAAGTCATGCCAATGATAAAAAAATTGCACCTGAAGCTTACCTGCAGGCGCGCCTGTTTCCGGATATGTTTCCCCTGATCCGTCAGGTCCAGATCGCTGCCGATTTTGCCAAATGGGTCAGTGCAAGACTGGCCAATGTTGACGTTCCGGCCTATGAAGACACTGAGCAAAATTTTACAGATCTGCAGGAACGTATCAAAAAAACACTGCATTTTATTGAATCACTCACACCAACACAATTTGATGGCGCAAAAGAGCGTGACATTGTCCTTCGTCCAGGAACCCCGAAAGAAAAAACATTTACCGGCACTGCCTATCTGCTCAGTTACGCGCTGCCACAATTTTTCTTTCACACCACGACCACGTATGCGATCCTGCGCCACAATGGCATTGAAATTGGCAAGGGTGACTTTATGGGCCTGAAATAATTTAAGTCCGGTGATAATCAGGAACTGACCAGACCGGCGGCGATATTGATGGACAACCCCAGTATCGCCATATTGAACCAGAAACTTAACACTGACTGCGCCAGGGCCGTCTTTCGAATGGAGCGGGTAGTCAAAGCGATATCTGACGTTTGCGCCGCTACCGCAATAGTGAATGAAAAGTAGAGGAAATCCCAGTAATTTGGCTGTGGATGCAGATCCGGGAACAGCAACGCGCGCTGCTCTTTGGGCGAACGGTAATATAACTTTGCATAATGAAACGTGAAAATCGTACCGATAAACAGCCACGATCCCGATACGGTTGCTGCCGTAACCAGATAATGAACACCCTTTTGAAACTGGGTTAAATCCTTCACCGTTGCCAATTCCAGAATAATCGCAGCCAGACTGGCCGCGGAAGCAATCGACATAAACGCAATAATCGCCAATTCGGCCCGGTCTTCCTGCTCTGCCAGCTGAGCGACTTTAGCGGTAGTTGCATGGCCCATCATCCAGGCCATAAACAGCAAATAACACCACACTGACACGTTCCATCCCAACAAAAATCGGGACACCCAGTCCCATTCCAGAGGCAGCAATTCAATTGCCAAACCCAGTGAAAATGCCAGAAATAATCGGATATGGCTTTTTATAATCTGAATGAACATAGTTTGTCTTTTTAGAATTAAAAACAGTGTAAGGGATGTAAAACACGGGCTGTTCAAGGTATATCATGCTGCCGTTTTGACCTATGATAGGCCTGCTTGATCAGTACTTTATTTATTTTTACTGTTAATTTCACGTTATTTTTCCTATCATTAAGCAGTCAATCACATCGTGAACGACTTCATTCTGTATTGATCGATGACGTCATTAACAGCGGCATTTTAATCACCAACCATGACTGAATTGAGGTCGCAGTGGAATTACTGAATATCTTTGCGCATTCCGGTTTCAGTGTGCGCAACTTACAGCTTTTTAAAGACATTGATGATAAAAATCTGGTCGCGGTAAATAACCTGATTTCCACCTGCTCTGTCATGCAGATCAAAGCCGATCAGAATATCATCACGGCCCACTCCGCCGATAACCGACTCTATGTGGTTTTAAGCGGCACGCTCGAAGTGCAGTCGCATGAAAATATTACCAGTGGCTCGACTGTCGGCAACGTTCAATACACAGCCGGCGAATGCGTCGGGGAACTGTCTGTTCTTGATGATGAAGATCAGCCGCATACGATCAAGGCGGTATGTGACAGCGACTTGCTGGTGATTGAACCTGAAACCCTTTGGCGGCTGATTGATGAATCCAACGGTGTAGCGAGAAATCTGTTAAAGCTGCTTTCATTTCGGATCCGCACCACCAATGCCTTGTTGCGCCGCCGGCATCGGGTTGGCGAATTTTATCGCCAGATGTCGATGATAGACGGACTGACCGGCATACATAATCGGGCCTGGCTGCAAAGTCAGTTGCCGCAATTGATTGAACATGCCCATGGCACCGGCACCCCCCTGTCAATCATCATGGCCGACCTCGATCACTTTAAACAATTCAACGACACATACGGACATATCGTCGGTGATGATGCTATTCAAAGTGCTGCCAAAGTATTGAATTCAACGTTGCGCCCGTCTGATTTTTCAGTGCGATTCGGTGGTGAAGAAATGCTGGTCATCCTGCCCGATACCTCCGCACACGCGTGCCTGACTGTCGCTCAACGATTGTGCGACAAGTTTGCTCAGACCACGGTCTTCAAGGATAACAGAATGCCCTTACCGCACATTACAGCGTCCTTCGGCATTGCCAGTCTGGCCGCCGGACAGGACAGTTCCACCTTTATCGCTGCTGCAGATGCCGCTCTGTACCGGGCAAAAAACTCGGGACGAAACCGGGTCTCACAATAACAGAGGTGTTTGCCCAAACGAAAAAGCCGTTCACTGATGAACGGCTTTTTTTTCTGGCCCGGCTCTGCTCTTAAAAACGATAGCCGACTGAAACCTGGGTGACAACTGGATTCAATGTCGTATTAATGTACTGACCTGTGGATAGAGTAGTCGTGGTTTTAGCGATGGATTTATTCACTGAAACGTCGACATACCATTGTTTGTTGATTGACTCGGTAAAGCCAATCTGAGGTGTAATTCCCCAGGTATCTTTTACCGAAAATGTGGTTGGTGGACCGCCTGGATTTGTGATCGCGGTTAAGACGCCACTACCTGTTTCATCCTGAAAATGGACATAGGTAATTCCCAATCCGACATAGGGACGAAACATGGCATTGGGATCGAAAAAACGATACTGCCCAAACAAGGTAGGTGGTAACTGTTTAACGGTACCAATCACGCCAACTCCCTGGAGTGAACCTGCTGCCACCATATTGTGTTTTAACGGAATTCCACCATACAATTCAGCCGAAATGTGATCAGTGAACATGTACGTCGCTGTCAAAATGGCCGTAGTAGCCGGGTTCACGTCCACTTTTACGCCCCCAATACTGGGTGCGCTCAAATCGCCACTGCCGACTATCGGGTCGAAATACGCGACACCAATTTTCGCCTCCCACGTTCCGGCTTCCTGGGCCATGACGAGCGCACTCATTGTCATGAACAATGCGCTACCAAGCAATTTCACTAGATTTTTCATTTTATCTCCGATTCTTTTAATTTCGCACCGGGACTTCGCAGTCCCGGCAGCCTGTTATGTTCCGCGCTTACAGCCAACCCTTGATCGCCATCTGACTGGCAACGTAACGGGCAATGAGGCTGTTGCCATACGGCGTTGGATGCACAAGATCGGCAAACTCGTAATGGCTGATATCGCCGGCAATGACGTTGGATGCGTTGCAGACCAGAGAGGTTCCGGATTCGGGACTGCCCTGCGTTGCGAACGGATTGGCCGGGTAATTCAGGTTACAGGCAGGATCGGTCACGTTGCTCAAACCATACTGAGCAGGATGCATGATCTGGTCAGTCGATACGGTATTGATATCGACCAGCAGCACATCCGGACTGGTCAGGCCAGCCTTGAGCTGGCTGTTGAACGTTGTGACCATGGTATTGATCAGCGTTGAAGTGCCCGCTGCACCAGGCTGCGCATTGATAAAGTTGGCAAACGGTGTCGTGCTCAGGTCAGGCAGATTCAGCACCACGACGTGTTTGGCGCCGGCCGCCAGAACATAATTGTTGATTTCACCGGCCAGCGTGGCACCTGCAATTCCCATTGCAGTGACCGCATTCGTTGCGGCTGCATTCACACCCTGGGAGGGAGCAAAGCCCAGAAAAATCATGGTATTCAAAATTCCATCGTTGCCACCGGCCAGAACAAACACAACTTCATTGCCTGTGTATTTGCCGTGAACGGTCAGATGTTCCTGCATCTGCGTGCCGATTGAACGGGTCAGCTGACCCAACGTCGGGCTGCCGTCGACCGGATTATTGACGTTGCCGATACCAAACTCCGCAGACACGACATTTCCTGGGGTTGGATAACCGGGAACAATGTAAGTATTCACCAGAGCGCCGCCCATGGCATATGAGGTACAGGTCGGTGTCGTCACCGGTCCGTAACTGAATGCACTGCCATTCAAACCGACTTCATACGGGCAAGGCGCAGGCAAATTCAATTGGGCTGACAGCAGTTCTGTCCAGTTGGACTTGACCGGAGCCGTACCGGTAAAGGCGTTAACGGTATAGCGGCCGCCGCCCAGAGCCAGCAGTCCTGGCAAACCTGAAGGTGAAGTGTTGGACGGCGTCGCATAAGTACCGACATCACTCAGGCTGTCGCCAAAAACGACTGCCGAGCTGTATTGAATTTTTGGGGACTGATTCCCGCTGGCGCTGCCGCTTCCGCCGCACCCCGCCAGCAAGGCAGCTGCCAGTGATGCTGCCAGAACCAATGAATATTTCGTTTGAAGCATTATGATCTCCTGTTTTAACTATTTTATTTAAGGTTATTTTTAAAAGGCGGATTCAATCTCGAAGTGCAACCACATGTTGATGCGATTGTAGCTGTTTCATAAATACTTGGTGAGGCGTTTTGAAGCCGAGACATTTTCTGGGTCGATGATTTAAATTATTCATTG
>Ga0316221_1001270_pt1 | contig 27371 bp, 28 predicted proteins | sample TBH18007metaG_FD_206003 | JGI IMG/M metagenome (GOLD analysis project Ga0316221, IMG submission 206003) | Freshwater microbial communities from Trout Bog Lake, Wisconsin, USA - TBH18007 | ecosystem: Environmental > Aquatic > Freshwater > Lake > Hypolimnion/Profundal zone | place: USA: Wisconsin... | reverse complement strand
CAAATTCTCGACCAACATCAATGCGACTTTACGGGTCAAGCAGTTATTGAATGATCCTGATGCGCATCTGGCCAACGCCACCAAACTGGTTCTGGCCGATCCGCTGTTTTCGGCCCGCACTGTGGCCATCGCCAATTCGGCGGCTTACAACCGCTCCGGCACCAAAATCAATAATGTGACTACCGCAGTCATGCGATTGGGGTTTGGCACACTGCGCTCCCTGGCTGTGTCGCTCATCGTACGCCAGATGGGTGACGGACTGACCACGCCGGCGATCCGGAAAAAATCGGCGGAACTCTGGGAACACACGGCCTGCGTGGCGGCACTGGCGCAGGTGATCGCGCGTCGCATGACGAAAATCGATCCGGATACCGCCATGTTCGCCGGCATAGTGCATGAGGTGGGTGGCTTCTATTTATTGTCCCGTGCCGAAGAATTTCCCGGTCTGCTCGACGGGGAACTGGAAGGCTGGATGGAGTACGGTGAAAAAATCATCGGACGCGGGGTGCTCAAAGCGCTGGATATGCCGGAAACCATCTGCGAAGCGATCGAGTATCTGTGGCATGGTGTGGGTGCGCAACCTCCCGTTACGCTGGGCGATATTCTGATTCTGGCCAACGATCTGGCCACGACGCTGTCGCCATTGCAGCCACCTTCCGAAGTGGCCATTCATGATGCCAATTCCAGGGTTGATTTCATGGTTGGTGACGAGTCGCTCAGTTCCATCATGGATGATGCAACCGAACAGATTGAGTCCCTGCGCGAAGCGCTGCTGGGCTGAAGTTAACCTTATAAAAATCCACCTGACCATGAAAATTGATTTCGTCTCTGACATTGCCTGTCCCTGGTGTGCCGTCGGTCTGAATGCACTGGAGCGCGCGCTGGAAAAAACCGCCGCCGAAATTCCGGTTGAACTGCATTTTCACCCCTTTGAACTTAATCCGGACATGGGCGGTGAGGGTGCTGACAGCGGCGACTATCTGCGTCAAAAGTATGGAATGAGTAAAGAGCAGCTCGCACAAAGTCGCCATGATTTGCATGCGCGTGGTGCCGCAGTGGGTTTCTTGTTTGGCGATGTAACGCGCATCTGGAATACCTTTGATGCGCATCGTCTGCTGCACTGGGCCGGTCTGCAGGGGCCCGATCTGCAGCGCAAACTCAAGCATGCATTCCTGAATGCCTATCACGGTGCCGGACGCGATCCGTGCGACCCGGCACTGATGCTGGAGCTGGCCGTGCAGGCCGGGTTGGACAGGGATGGCGCGCAGGCAGTCATAGCCAGCGATCGTTATGCAGCGGAAGTACGTGCTGAAGAACGCTACTGGAAAGAGGCCGGCATCAGTGCGGTACCGTCCATCATCCTCAATGATCAACATTTGATCACCGGCGGACAGTCGCCTGAAGTGTTTGAACGGATATTGCGCGAGATTGCCGCCGAATCTGCCGGCAATTAAAAAACTCTCAGGAGCAGATATGAAGGGTAACTCAATCACCGCACACCCCGTGCATCTGGGCCTGCTGGCCAGCGCCGTAGCCGAACCGTTGTTTACGGGTGCAATGGCATGGTACGAAGATTATGCACAACGCCATCTGTCTGATGGCATCGAAGGCCGTCTGGTCAGTATGCATACCTTTGATCAACCCTGGGATAGCTGGGAAATGCATCCTGGCGGCAGCGAACTGGTGCTGTGTACCGCTGGCTCCATCACCCTTTTTCAGCAGCAACCGGATGGCAGTGCAAATACGGTAGTGCTCACTGCCGGGCAGTATGCAATCAATCCGCCTGGCGTGTGGCATACCGCCGACGTGCAGGAATCGGCAACGGTCCTTTTTATTACAGCCGGTATGGGCACGCAGCAGCGTGCCCGTTCACAATGAGGGCAGCAGTGCAGACAATGCCCAGATGACTCTTGAAGAAATCAAGGCGGTGGTCAGTGCGGCGCATGATTACGATATGACCGTGGCAGCACATGCGCATGGCGCAGAAGGAATCCGGCGTGCCATCCTGGGCGGCGTGGATTCAATTGAGCACGGCACTTTCATGAACGATGAAGACATCAGGCTGATGAAGGAGCACGGCACCTGGCTGGTGCCAACCATCATTGCCGGCAAATATGTGGAAGAAAAAGCCACTGCCGTGAGTTCAGCTGAAGAATATGTGCCGGGAATGCGGAATATTGAATATGTTAATTAATTGGGTCATAGTTAATGGCATTTTTTTGTGGTTTAAGTACTTATATGTTGATATCCATTCATGAATTTAGGTTGAATCTGGCTAAATACATCGCCGAGGCACAATCTGGAAACGTCATCGAACTGACTTCTCGCCGAAAAGTGGTTGCCAGGATTGCCGGCGTTCCAAAGAGTGGCACATTCGGCGTCGATCGCTTGCTTGTCGACGGTGTTGCCACCTGGCGGGGTGGCAAACCCAAAGGTTCAAAACTGATTTGATCCGAAGGTGGCAAATCGATCTCTTCGATGGTGCTTGAGGATCGACGATGATTATGTACTGCGGCATGTCAGGTAAATCTGGCACAACATTTTTAACCTGCCCCATCGGCCAGCTTGTTGGCCGCAAAAACCACCTTTAACGTCCGCTTAGGCCTTAGCCCCGCCAGAGCTATCCCACTATACTCAATGCATCAACCTGGATAACTCAGGTAATCAATCTGCAAGAGTAGACACAGCGAGTATGCAATCCACAACAGTGCCGGAAAATCAGTATGTACTGGCCGTCGATCTTGGCACCTCCGGGTGCAAGACCGCGCTGATTGCGCGCGATGGTACTGTGGCAGGCTGGGCGTATCGCGCCGTGGCCATGCATCTGCTGCCTGGTGCCGGTGCGGAACAGGTGCCGGGTGAGTGGTGGCAGGCATTTTTGGACAGTGCACGACAGGTACTGGCCGAAAGCAGCGTCAATCCGGCCAGCGTCGTTGCAGTGTGCTGCTCAACGCAGGGCGAAGGCACGATACCGGTGGACAGCAGCGGCGTGCCGCTCATGAATGCCATTACCTGGATGGACATGCGCGGCGCGGGCCATCTGCGTTCCCAGATGCGCGGGCTGATCAACGTCGCCGGTTATGACGTATTCAAACTGCTGCGCTGGCTCAGGCTGTGCGGCGGCGCACCGTCGCTGTCGGGCAAGGATCCGGCTGCGCACATGCTGTTCATTCGCGACATGTATCCGGCTATTTACGAGCACACCCACAAATTTTTGAATGTGCTGGATTTTTTCAATCTGAAACTGACCGGCCGGTTTGTCAGCACCTACGATTCAATTCTGACGTCCTGGGTCACAGATAACCGCGATGCCAACCATATCCGTTACCATCCCGGCCTGTTGCGTGACAGCGGTATCGATCCCGGCAAGTTTCCCGATCTGGTGCCGTGTACTGAAATCATCGGCACATTGTTGCCTGATGTGGCAATGGCTCTCGGTCTTCTTGGCTCAACCAGAGTGGTTGCCGGTGCGATTGACAACACGGCAGCGGCGATCGGAGCCGGTACCCTGGCAGAAAATGAAGCGCATTTATATATAGGTACGTCATCGTGGATCGGTGCGCATACGGCAAAAAAGAAAGTCGATGTCACGACCCAGATTGCCTCGATCCCGTGCGCGGTACCGTCCAAATATCTGATGGTGGCCATGCAGACTTCGGCCGGCAACAACCTGACGTTCCTGAAAGAAAAGGTGTTGTACAACCAGGATGCGCTGCTGCACAAAGAGCAGTTGCCGGACGTGTATAAAATTTTTGATCGCATTGCACAGGACGTGCCGGCCGGCAGTCACGGGCTGATCTATACCCCATGGCTGTTCGGTGAACGCTGTCCGGTGGATGATCGTACGCTGCGCGCCGGTCTGTTCAACCTGTCGCTGGATCATTCGCGTGAAACCATCATCCGCGCTTTCTTTGAAGGCGTGGCACTCAATACCCGCTGGATGCTCAATCCGGTGCAGAAATTTCTGGGCAGTGATGTGCCGCAGCTGACTTTGCTCGGCGGCGGTGCAACCTCCGACGTCTGGAGCCAGATCTTTGCCGATGTGCTCGGCATACCGGTGCGCCAGTTGGCCGAGCCGCTGCAGGCCAATGCGCTGGGAGCGGCCTATATAGCCTTTGTCGGCCTGGGTCTGATGGATTTTGAAAGCGCCGCAGCGCAGACCCGTTATCGTGCCGTACTTGAGCCCGATGCGGCCAACCATGCCGTGTATGACGACGTGTTTGCCACCTTCACTGAATTGCACAGTCGTTTATCGCCATTGTATAAACGGTTAAACAAAGGAAAACGCAGATGAGCAAATTCACTGCACACAAGCAGCAGGTCATTGAGGCCTGTCTGACTTTGTCCAAAGCCGGCTATCTGGCTGGCACGGGGGGCAATCTGGCACTGCGCCTGAATGACGAATTGTTTGCCGTGACACCTTCCGGTGCCGATTATTTTGCGCTGCAGGCTGACGATATCTGCGTCTTGCGTCTGAAGAATCTGGAACAGCTGGAAGGCAATCTGAAACCGTCGGTGGAAAGCGCCATGCATGCGACCATGCTGCGCTTTAAATCTGCCATGCAGGCCAGCGTGCATACCCACCAGCCCATGGCCAGTGCGGTTGCGCTGCTCAACATTGATCTGCCCCTGACCGACACCCAGGACCGGCTCGCACTGGGTGAAAAAGTGGCCATCGTGCCGTATGCGCCATCCGGTACCGGATTTTTGGTCAGCAATTTCAAGAAATGCCTGCGCGCCGATCTGCATGCCTATCTGTTGAAAAATCACGGTGTGATCTGCGCGGCCTCCGACATGGCTGGTGCCATTGCCAATGTCAGCCGGATTGAAGCGGCGGCGGCGCATTTTCTGCGTATGCAGATCAACAATTTTTCCGCACTGTCACCCGCGCTGCGCGCACTGACTCTTGACGCGCTCACTCCCAATCACCCATAGAAGGAACACTACGATGACACAACAGTACGCAATCAGTGCCTGGCATGACACCGACGATATCTATGCGCGACTGCAGGCGTTGCTCAAACAGCCGGTGCGCCCGATCAGGCGTGAGCATATGCCGGAGATACTGAATTATTTCGAACAGAAATGCACCCGTTCCAAACAGCTCGCCGTGCAGACTGCCGATGTGATTCCGGGCGGCGTGCAGCACAATCTGGCATTCAATTATCCGTTTCCGGTTGCCGCAGAGCGTTGTGACGGCGCGCATCTGTGGGATGTGGATGGCAACGAATATATCGATTTTTTGCAGGCCGGTGGGCCGACCTTGCTGGGTTCGAATTACGAACCGGTGCGCCAGAAGGTCATCGAGCTGCTCAATCATTGCGGACCGGTAACGGGTCTGTTTCATGAATATGAAATGAAGATTGCTGAACTGATCCGCTCGTTCATGCCGAATATTGAAATGTTCCGCATGCTCGGGTCCGGTACCGAAGGGGTCATGGGCGCAATTCGATTGGCGCGTGCCTATACCGGACGCAGGCATATTATCAAGATCGGCGGCGCTTACCATGGCTGGAGTGACCAGATGGTGTACGGAATGCGGCTGCCCGGTACCGGGCGGCGCGAAGCGATCGGCATCCCGACCGGCTCCACCGCAAATACCGAGGAATGTTTTCCGAACGATCTGAACGCGTTGCGCAGAAAATTGTGGCTGAACCGTCTGCGTGGCGGCACTGCCGCGGTGATACTGGAGCCACTTGGCCCGGAAAGTGGCACCAGACCGGTACAGCGTGACTACAACCAGAAGGTGCGCGAACTGTGCGACGAGTTTAACGCCTTGCTGATTTTTGATGAAGTGGTCACCGGCTTTCGGGTCGGCATGGGCGGGGCGCAGGGTTATTTCAGCGTCAAACCGGATCTGACCGTATTTGGCAAATGTCTGACTGGCGGCTATCTGATGGCCGGCGGGATTGGCGGACGTAAAGATGTCATGATGCTGCTCGCAGGTGGCATCGGCGCGACCAGCAAGCGTGCCTTCGTGGGTGGCACGCTGTCTGCCAATCCGCTGTCCTGCGTGGCCGGCTATCACGCCATTTCGGAAATGGCGCGCACCAATGCGCCGGTGCTGGCCGGACGGGCCGGTGACCGTTTGTGCCGCGGACTGTCTGAAATTGTTGACCGGCTCGGTCTGCCCTATGTGGTGTACAACCAGGGCTCTATCGTGCATCTGCAGACGTCAGCGGTACTGTTGCTGAGCATGAAAAATCCGATCAAGCTGATGAAGGAAGTCAATGCAAGAAAGCACATGATGGAAGAAATGGGTGCAGCGTATATGGCACACGGTCTGGTGACACTGGCCGGCAGTCGGATCTATACCAGCATGGCTGATACCGATGTGGTCATTGACGAAGCGCTGAACCGTTTTGAATCTGTACTGAAACTGGTCTGAAGCCATGCTGACCTCTCTTGCACACAGGTGGCGCACATGAACGACGTGGCCTTGACCCATCAACTCCATGAGGCAGCCGATCGACTCATGGCGCGCGGACTGCTGCAACCCGGCTCCAGCCTGTCACAACGCCTGACAGGAACGGGACTGGGCCAGATCGCCTTGCTCAAAGTTGACGCGGACCGGTCCTGCACTGTCCGCCTGGCTGCCATTGATGCGCCGGCATCAGGAACGCTGCTGCGCTGGCATCTGGCCGTGTACCGGCTGCGCAGGGATGTCGGCGCAATGCTTTTGAACCAGCAGAGCTGGGCGGGCGCATTGAAAGAACTGGGCTGTGGCATGCCGGGTATTTTCGACGAGCAGATTCGTCATCTTGGTACCAGCGTAAAACTGCTCGCCAATCAGACCGTGAAAGATGAACACTGCGAATGGATGCGCGGTGGCGAAAATGCCTTTGTGCTGAATCAGAATGTGCTGTGTCTGGGCATGACGCTGGATCGTGCCGTGTTCAATGCCGAACTGCTGGAAAAATGCGCCAAGGCATTCGTCCTGGCCACCAGTACCGGAAGGCCGGTAGGTAAAATTCCCTGGCTCATTCGTTATATCGCGAACGGCCGATTGATGAAGGATGAAAAATATTCGGCCCGCCAGTATGCGTTGGGTCAGGTTCCGGTATTTAAATCAGCGTATTGATTCGAAGTCTGCAAATAAAAAAGGCGCTGTCCAGACAGGAAGCGCCTTTTTATTGCCTGCGTAATGCGGTTATTCAAGCTTCCAGACAAATTCAATTTTGGCCCACAGTGTGTCCACCTTGCCATCCTTGGTGCCGGGCTTGAATTTGCACTGACTGAATGCGTTCAGTGCGGCCTTGTCCAGACTTTTACTGCCGCTGGATTTATCCACCTTTGATTCAATCACCTTGCCATCCAGACCGATCTGAAACAGCAGGGCGACCGTGCCTTGTTCTTCATTCATCAATGCCGCCTTGGGGTACTTGGGCGGATCGCAGCTTTTGCTGTCCATGACCGGCGCGACTTCAGCACCGTACGAGGTCAGGCAAAACGTCAATAACATGCCAGAGGCAATGGTAGATATACAGGTTTTCATACTAAAAGTCCTTACATTCATTCATCGATTCGTTTTCATCTGCGTCAGCGCTGCAATGTAATCCAGACAGCGACCTAAAATTCTTCCCAGTCCTGGTCATTGGAGACCGCTTTTTTGGCCGGTGCCGGTTTTGCAGCGGGTAATGATTTCACGTTGCTGCTTTTTGGCTTCGCTTTGACCGCGACCTGCAACGGCCTGACTTCTGCGCGCGGTTTTGGCGCGGCGGCTCTTCTGGCCGTAGTGGCAGAAGTGTCTGAATTCAGTTTGAATATGCTGACCACCTTGGCCAGCTCGGCGGCCTGATCCTGCAGGCTTTGCGCTGCAGCGGCCGCTTCTTCAACCAGTGCCGCATTCTGTTGCGTCATGCCGTCCATATCGATCACCGAGTGATTGATCCCTTCGATATCGGCACTCTGATTCTGACTGGCATGGCTGATTTCAGAAATGATGTCGGTAACCTGTTTGACACTGGAAACAATCTGGTTGATAGTCACACCTGCCTGGCTGACCAGTTTGCTGCCGGTTTTAACTTTCTCAACTGAATCACCGATGAGCGCCTTGATTTCTTTGGCTGCAACGGCACTGCGTTGGGCCAGATTGCGCACTTCTGAGGCCACTACCGCAAATCCGCGCCCCTGTTCACCGGCGCGTGCTGCTTCGACTGCGGCGTTCAGTGCCAGAATATTGGTCTGGAAGGCAATGCCGTCAATGACGGCGATAATGTCTTCGATTTTCTTGGCAGATTCGGTAATCGAACTCATCGTGTCCACCACCTGCGAAACGACTTTGCCGCCATGACGTGCCACTTCCGAGGCAGACTGGGCCAACTGGCTGGCTTCGCGGGCGTTATCGGCGTTCAGTTTCACGGTGCCGGTCAGTTCTTTCATGGCTGAAGCGGTTTTTTCGAGTGAGCCTGCCTGCTGCTCAGTGCGGTTCGACAGATCAATATTGCCCATGGCAATTTCACTCGATGCCGTGGCAATCGTATCGGTTCTGACCCGCACTTCACCAACGATGTTGACCAGACTGTCACGCATGTGCTTCATTTCGGCAATGATGCTGGTGGTATCGCCCGGCTTGATGTTGATCACCACGGCCAGGTCACCGGCAGCGATCTGCGAGGCAATCTGACTGGCGTAATCAGGTTCGCCACCAAGCTGATTGAGCAGGCTTTTGGTGATCACCATCGCCGCTGCCACGCCCGCGGCCAGCGCCAGTCCGCCCAGCAGCAGCATCAGGGTACGGGCTGTGCCAAAGGCAGATCTGGCGTCATCGGCGATGCCGTCATTCAGCTTGTCTTCCAGCGTAATCATTTCATCCAGCGCATCCAGCCATTTCTTTTGTACGGGACGTAACTTTTTGATCAGGGTGATGGTGGCAACTTCAGGATTGTTGGCCAGTCCGAGTTCTTGCGCCTTGGAGGGCAGGGCGGCAGCTGCGGCCTGTTGTTCCCGGAGTTTGGCCAGCAAGCTTTTTTCTTCTGGCGTTGTCGCTGAATCGCCCTCAAACATTTTGGCCAGCTTTTCGTCCGCCGCGGCATATTTTTCGCCCTGTTCCTTGATCTTGACCAGATCAGGTGCCATGTCATCCAGCTCGGTCAGCAGCGTCAGGTTGCGCAGGGAAACCATGCGGTCATAAACAATGGCGCGCATGTCGATGATCAGGCGGGTTTCGACGTTACTGACTCCGACTACTTTTTCCAGCCGGTTTTGAACTTGTGCCATGCGGGTAATGCCCAGCAGGGTGACAGCGAGTAAAAATGCCAGTACCAGTGCAAATCCGAACCCCAGGAGTTTGCCGACTTTGATTTTTGAAAGATTCATATTGGTCAAAAAGTGTTAAAAACAATTAATAAAATTCTTATCCAAATATGACTTTTGATAAGCGTGAAATGCAGCAGTGCGATTTGGAATCAACCGGAGCTGAATTGAAGCTCAATTCACGGTCTTGGTTTTAATGGCAATACTTTGGCAACAATAACGACAGATAGATTTCATCTTAGAACGCAAAAATATAATTTCAATCTAGAAATTGAAGTTGTTGTGCAAATAGTGGTTAAAACAGGTCAGGGTTAATACGGAGGGATCGCAGAGATGGAAGGAAAATTTGTTTTGGACACTTTCGATACTGATGTGATCGAACTATCAATATCGAAAGGTTTTTACTGTGAGATTTTAGGCCGCTGCGCGATTCATCAAAAAAGTTGTCAGCAATGACACCGGGCGACCGGTAGCACCTTTGGCCGCACCTGATTTCCAGGCCGTGCCGGCGATGTCCAGATGAGCCCAGATATATTGCCGGGTATAGCGCTCCAGGAAGCAGGCTGCAGTAATGCTGCCGGCTGCCGGACCGCCAATATTGGCCATGTCAGCGAAATTGGATTTCAGCTGATCATTGTAGGCTTCGCTGATTGGCATACGCCATGCCGTGTCGCCAGTATCGACGCCGGCCGAGAGCAACTCATTGGCCAGCGCGTCATGGGCTGCATCGTGACGGGTAAACAGACCAGAATTGTGGTGGCCCAGCGATGTAATGCAGGCACCGGTCAGGGTGGCCACATCAACGACGGCTGCCGGTTTGAAGCGTTCGGCATAGGTCAGTGCGTCACACAAAATCAGGCGGCCTTCTGCATCGGTATTGAGAATTTCAATGGTTTGACCGGACATCGAGGTCACGATATCGCCAGGTTTGGTGGCACGGCCATTCGGCATGTTTTCACAGGACGGGATGACGGCGATCACATTGAGTTTGAGATTCATTTCAGCGATGGCGCGCATGGTACCGAGTACAGAGGCGGCACCACCCATGTCGTACTTCATTTCATCCATGCCGGCACCGGCCTTGAGTGAGATGCCACCCGAATCGAACGTGATGCCTTTGCCGACCAGTACCACCGGTGCGTCTTTGGCTTTGCCACCCATGTGTTTGAGAACGATGAATTTGGGCGGTTCGTCACTGCCGTTGGTGACCGATAAAAAGCTGCCCATCTTCAGCGCCTGACACTGTTTTTTGTCCAGTATTTCAACGCTTAATTTATTGGCAGCAGTTTTGAAGTCGGCGACCACTTTTTTTGCCGCATTGGCCAGATAGGTCGGCGTGCAAAAATTGCCCGGCAGGTCAGCCAGTTTTTTGGTGAATTCAATACCATTGGCCAGCGCCACACTTTGTGCCAGACTGGTTTTGGCGCTGACCAGATCTTTGGTCTGGACGGCAAGTGCCACCTTGCTGGCGCCGGTGGTAATTACTTCCGGTTTGCTCTTGAGTCCGTCACAGCGGTAGGCCGAACCACGCAGGGCCAGTACCATTGCCCGTATGCCGGCAGCGCAATTTTCCGCGTGCATGGTCAGCGTAATGAGCACATCGGCTGCGGAAAGCGCGGCCAGACATTGTGCAGTAGAGGCTGCAATTTTGGTGAACGACGTGTTATTTAATGCACCAGAGGATTTGGCAGTTGGTTCGCTGCCCAGACCGACCAGTACTACCCGTTCGGCTGCAACGCCTGCCAGATTGCGCAGTACCAGCACGCTGCCTGGTTTGCCTGAAATGTCGCCGGATTTGAGCGCTGCGCTGATCGCGCCATCGGCGTTGAGGGCCTGTGCTTCGGCAGTCAGTTTCTTGTTTTCATAAATACCAACCACGATGCAGGCAGTTTTGCCGCCTGATAAGTTACTTTTAGCGTCCAGGGGTTTTGTGCTAAAGTCCACGTGTTTCTCCTCTTTCATTCGGTTAATCCGCAATTATAGCCTCTTCCATGATTTTTAAGCGCGCACTTCAACGTGAATTAACAAGTACCGCCGGTGCTGTGTTTACCATTTTGTTCACTATTGCCATTACGGTCAGACCGATCAAGATTCTTGGCATGGCCGCCAGTGGCAAGGTTGATTCCAACGATGTTTTTACATTAATCGGTTTTGCCGCGCTCAATCTGCTGCCCATTATTATTGTGCTGACCGGATTTATATCGGTGCTCATGGTGATTACACGCAGCTATCAGGATTCGGAAATGGTGGTCTGGTTTGCTTCCGGCGTAAGTCTTCTGGACTGGATCAGTCCGATCGTGCGCTTTGGCGCGCCGCTGTTTATGCTGACCGCAGCGATGTCATTTTTTGTGACACCCTGGGCCAATGAGCACAGCGTTGAATATACCGACCGGTTTGAGCAGCGTTCCGATATTGCCCGGGTTTCGCCGGGCAAGTTTCAGGAATCGGCTTCACGCGAGCGGGTCTTTTTTGTTGAAGGTGTGGCAGGGGATTTGTCCAAAGTCAGAAATATTTTTGTCAATACGCTGCAAAATGGCCGCCACAGTGTGGTGATTGCCAAAGAAGGTGAGATCACCACCGACAAGTTCGGCGATAAATTTTTGATCATGCACCAGGGACGCCGTTATGATGGCGCGCCCAATGAAACCGATTTTCAAATGATGCAGTTTGACCGATACGGCGTGTTGGTCGACGAAGACACTAAAGCATTGATTACCGATAAAAAGGCCGAGTCGCTGTCCATGGCCGAGCTGTGGGCCAATCAGAATCCAATCAACATGGGCGAACTGTTGTGGCGCATCTCACTGCCCATCATGGGGATATTGCTGATGCTGCTGGCCGTGCCGTTGGGTTATGTCAATCCGCGCTCCGGACGTTCGGCCAATTTTCTGCTGGCGCTGTTTCTGTGCGTTTTTTATTACAACATGGTGCTGGTGTCGCAGGCCTGGGTGAAGCAATCGAAATTTTCATTAATGATGTCCTGGTGGCCGGTGCATCTGGCCTGCCTGACACTGATCACGGTACTGTTTGCCTGGCGGCTGAATGTCAACAGTCGTTGGCATCCGTTGCAGTTATGGGCGGGTCTGTTCCGGAAAAAACCGGCTAAGTGCATGCAGCCGGGAGGTGCCACATGATGAGCACGCTGGAAAAATATTTTGCGCGTGAAATTGCGCGCTCCGTGCTGTTCGTATTGCTGGCTTTCGTGGCGTTACTGGCTTTTTTTGATATTGTCAATGAAGTCAAAAGTGTTGGAACCGGTGGCTACACGATGTTGAACGCACTGTATTACGTGTTTCTCGGCATTCCCGGCAATATTTATGAATTCATGCCGTTGGCCGCGCTGATCGGCACGATCTTCGTCATGGCGCAGTTTGCTTCACGTTCTGAATTTACGATTATGCGCGTATCCGGTTTTTCAACCAGACAGGCGATCGTCATGCTGCTGAAAATAGGCATGGCGTTTGTTGTACTGACTTTTATTTTTGGCGAATTATTCGCTCCGTTCACCTTCAGAATGGCCGAACGTTACAAAATCAGCGTCATGCCAAGCGCACACAAACAGGACTTTCAGTCGGGTCTGTGGACCAAGGATCTGATCCGCTCCGACGGTCTCAAGGGTGAGATTACCGGTTCCCGTTTTTTGAATGTGAATATTGTCGATCCGAACGGAAAGTTAAACGGGATTAAGTTCTATGATCTGGATAATGAATTTCGTCTGGTTAAACAGGTGACGGCAAAAAGTGCCGAGTACCAGGGCGGTTCGGTCTGGCGCCTGAATCAGGTTGAAGAAATCTATTTTCCCATTTCAATGAATGATACTGAAATTGCCCAGGTGCAGGTCAGGGAACTGGCAACACTGGATTTGATCTCCGAAATCACCCCGACCATTTTGCTGGCTTCATCGGCCGACAATGATACCGATCGCATGTCTGCGTACGACCTGGCACTGTATTCAAAACATCTGGTCGACAATAAGCAAAGCGCCGAAAAATTTGAAATTGCATTCTGGAAGAAAGTAATCTACCCGTTTGCGGTCCTGGTGATGATGGCATTGGCCCTGCCATTTGCCTTTCTGCATTTCAGGTCCGGTGGCATCAGCCTGAAGATTTTTTCGGGCATTATGATCGGAGTCGGTTTTTATCTGCTCAATAACGTGTTTGCCCACATTGGACTGTTGCACACCTGGGCACCCTTTGTCACCGCCGTTTTACCGAGCCTGATCTTCCTGTCCGCTGCCATGGTGGCACTGTGGTGGGTGGAAAATAACTGATGCAAACCTCACTCCCGGGCCGTCAGGCATTGATCCTGTTTTCGCATGGAGCAAGAGATGCGCGCTGGGCGGAGCCGCTGTTGCGCATTCAACAACTGGTAACCCAACGGGTCGACAGTTCAGTGCAGGTACGGCTGGCGTTTCTGGAATTGATGTCTCCATCCCTGCCAGAACTGATTGAACAACTGGCTGCCTCGCCCATCGATACCGTGCGTATCGTCCCGATATTTTTGGGCCAGGGCGGCCATGTCCGCAATGATTTACCCGCTCTGGTCAGACAACTCGAGTTGACCTATCCGCTGGTGAAATTTTCCTTAACCTCTGCTATTGGCGAAAACGAGCTGGTATTGACGGCCATCGCTGACGTCTGTATCGGCTCACTGTAATTCCCTTCCTGCGTCTGCTGATTAAACTTTTTTCAATTGTTGGACAACATTGTGTGGTTTTTGTTTGATATCCACCTTTTTTGACCCCTGATCATGCAAATAGTGGCTTGATTAAAAGCAAACTCAAACTAGAATTAGTTCATTAATCTTATTTAACCATAACCTTCGCGGGGATATATGAACATATCGAACCTGAAAATTGGTGCAAGGTTGGGGCTGGGTTTTGCTGCCGTTTTGATATTGCTGTGTCTTGTATCCTTTATCGGCATTTACAGCATGTCGGAAATGAATGGCAGAACATCAACTTTGGTGACGCACGATTTCATTAAAGTCAAACTTGCAGCCAGTGCTTTGGATAATCTGCGCGGCAGTATTGCGCGCGTATTTGAGGTCGTTGCATTAAATGATGATGAAAAGTCCAAAGAAGCGAGAGGTCACCTCAAAGCGAATATTGATCGAGTAAATGAAGACCTTACCGCATTGGAGCCATTGCTGCAGCGACCTAAATCCAGGGAGATTTTCACTAAAAGCAAAGAAACTTATCAACTTTATGCCGCATCAGTAGAAAAAACGATGGGACTGTCATCATCTGGAAAAAATGATGATGCTACTACGATGGCATTTGGCGAAACGTATAAACAGTTGCATGCGTGCGCCGAAAATTTGCGTGATCTGATGGCGTATCAGCAACAGGTTTTTGAGGAAAGCGGTGAGATGAGTTCACAAAATTATGTCAGTTCCAGAAATCAGGTCATCCTGCTGACCCTGTTGGCGATTGCTTTTGGTGTGGTCGGTTCGGTCTGGATTACCCGGTCCATTACCAGGCCTGTCGATCATGCCGTGTTGATTGCCGAAACAATTGCGTCGGGCGACTTGACCGGGGATTTTACTTCTCAACATAATGATGAGACCGGTAACCTGATCCGGGCATTGCAATCGATGAAGGAAAGTCTGGTCCGTATTGTCAGCGAAGTCAGCTCTGGTTCGCATACCATCATGCAGGCCACCTCTGAAATTTCACAGGGCAATATGGATCTGTCGGCACGCACCGAAGCCCAGGCCGGCGCGCTTGAAGAAACCGCTTCTTCTATGGAAGAATTAACCAGTACGGTCAAGCAAAATGCCGATAACGCGCGGCAGGCTGACAAGATGGCACAACAGGCCACTGACGTGGCAATCAAGGGTGGGGAAGCGGTTTCGCAGGTAGTGTCAACAATGGAAGCTATCAATGATTCATCCAAGAAAATTGTCGACATTATCAGTGTGATTGACGGCATTGCCTTTCAGACCAACATTCTGGCGTTGAATGCGGCAGTGGAAGCCGCCAGAGCCGGCGAGCAGGGACGCGGTTTTGCCGTAGTGGCGTCCGAGGTGCGCAATCTGGCGCAGCGTTCCGCAGCGGCCGCCAAGGAAATCAAAACATTGATCGGCGATTCGGTTGAGAAGGTTGAAACCGGCAGTCGTCAGGTCGATGTGGCCGGTGCCACCATGGATGAGGTGGTACGGAGTATCAAGCAGGTCACTGACATCATGGGCGAAATTACTTCGGCCAGTCAGGAACAGTCCCAGGGGATCGACCAGATCAATACGGTCATTATCGAAATGGATAACACGACCCAGAAAAATACCGCACTGGTTGAAGAAGCAGCGGCCGCATCCAAAGCGTTGAGTGATCAGGCCAACAATCTGATGAGTGTGATCAGCGCTTTCAAAATCAACAGTACTGTGCGGCCACAGGCCAGCAGAGCCGACCCGGCGCGCAGCCAGCCAGCCAGACCGGCGGTCAAACCTGCAGCGCCCCGCGTGGAAACCAGACGTCCGGCACCGGCCATGATTAAAAACGAGGCAAAGGGGAACGCAAGTGAAGAGGGATGGGAAGAGTTTTAATCAAGTCATTAAAAAAGGGCGCTGCGGTTATGTGAGCCGCAGCGCCCTTTTTTTTTTTGCAGTGCGAACTAATTTTCCAGATGATATCCGGTCACGCGCGCCACTTCATTTTTCGAACCCAAAAACACCGCTACCCGCTGATGCAGTTTCTCGGGCTGAATGTCCAGCATGCGCTGAGTTCCGTTGGTCGCCGCACCACCGGCCTGTTCGATCAGCAGCGACATGGGATTGGCTTCATACATCAATCGTAATTTTCCGGCCTTGTCAGGTTCCCGCGCATCAGCCGGATACATGAAAATACCGCCCCGGGTCAGGATGCGATGGACATCGGCGACCATAGAGGCAATCCAGCGCATGTTGTAATTTTTACCGAGAGGTCCGGTTTTACCGGCCAGCATTTCTTCCACGTAGCGGGTGACCGGCGGGTACCAGTGGCGCACGTTGGAGGCATTGATGGCAAACTCTTGGGTGTCGGCCGGTACCTGCATATTGCGCTGGGTCAGAACCCAGGAACCCATTTCGCGATCCAGCGTAAAGCAGTTTACGCCGTTACCGGTAGTCAGCACCAGCATGGTTTGCGGACCGTAGATGGCATAACCGGCAGCCACCTGGTTTGAACCGGCCTGCAAAAAGTCCTGTTCGGTAGGCGTCTTCATACCGTCAGGTGCTTTGAGCACGGAAAAAATGGTGCCGATTGAAACGTTGACATCGATATTTGAAGATCCATCCAGCGGATCAAACAACAACATGTATTCGCCTACCGGATAGCGGTTGGGAATCAGGTGTATCGTTTCCATTTCTTCAGAAGCCATGGCCGCCAGGTGACCACCCCACTCATTGGCCTCGAGCAGAATTTCATTGGACAGAATATCCAGCTTTTTCTGTACTTCACCCTGGATGTTTTCGGTCTCGGCACTGCCCAGTACTTCACCCAGGGCGCCTTTGCCAACGGCATGGCTGATGGTTTTGCAGGCACGCGCCACTACTTCGATCAGCAGTCGCAATTCCGCCGGAATCGTATTGTTCAGTCTTTGTTCCTCGACCAGATACTGGGTCAGGCTGATGCGTTTCATAGATATCCCTGATTATTCTGCCAAAGCTTTGTTAACAATTTCCAGTACGTCTTTCGACATGTTCTTTGTTGCGGCCACTTTTTTCAAAGCTGTCTGCATCTGATTCTGCAATGTTGGCGTGTATTTGCGCCACCTGTCCATGCTGCGTGCCAGACGCGCCGCGACCTGCGGATTGATGGCATTGAGTTCTATGACCAGATGGCACCACAATGCGTAACCGCTGCCGTCAATGGCATGAAACTGCGCAGGGTTGCCATTGCAGAATGCGAAAATCAAACTGCGCGCACGGTTCGGGTTATGCAGATTGAATGCAGGGTGTTTTAACAGCTTGCGCATTTTTGCGACATCCGTCGTGCATGCGCTGGCCTGCAGGGTAAACCATTTGTCGATCACCAGTGCTTCATCACTAAACTCGCTGTAATACTGTTTCAGTGCGCCTTCCACCGCTTTATGCGCTTTTTTATTCGCAGTCTGGACAATGTTGGCATTGACCATGGCACTGAGTGCGCCGATCCGGTCGGTCATGTTTTTCGCGGTTTGAAACTGGCTGTGTGCCAATTCAAAGGTGCTGGATTTTGGCCATTCCTGCAAATAGGACAGTGCCAGGTTTTTAAGTGCCCGCCTGCCGGAAGAAATGGCATCCGGGATGTATTTGCCGGCAGTGAGATTGCCTTCATAAGCAGTGAGCAAATCTGCCTTCAGGTGCCGGGTTATTTCACTGCGCATAAAGTCACGTGCTATTTTGATCGCATGCGGATCAATCACATCCATATGCTCGGCGATGATCGTCGAAGCGGGCAGGGTCAGCACCTGTTCACGGAATGCCGCGTCGAGCGCCGTGTCGTTCAGATTTTTGCGCAGGGACTCGATAAACAGCATATCCAGTTCCAGCGGCTGTCCAGCCTGTACTGCTGCCGTCAGCCGCAGCAGTCGGCGCAGTGCCAGTCTCTGGCCGGCTTCCCAGCGGTTGAATGCATCGCTGTCATGGGCCAGCAAGTGCGCCAGCTGCCGATCGCTATAGTTGAAATGCAATTCCACTGGCGCGGAGAAATCCCGCAATATTGACGGTACGGGTTCTTCAGTCACCTCTGTGAAAGTGAATACCTGCCTGGTTTTGGTGACTTCCAGAACCAGGGTGGTTGATTCGGCAGGGTTGATCTGCTCGACACAATGCAAGGCCATGTCCTGACCCTTGCTGTCGAGCAGACCGAAAGCGACCGGAATATGGAACGGCAATTTTTTATCCTGACCCGGTGTGGCCGGGCAGGACTGGCTGAAACTGATCTGGTACGTTTTTTTTGCGGCGTCATATTTCGCACTTGCTTTCAACTGCGGCGTACCGGACTGGCTGTACCAGCGTTCAAACTGGTTTAAATCCCGTTTGCCGGATTCGGCCATTGCCGCCCGGAAGTCGTCACAGGTTACCGCCTGTCCATCGTGGCGCCTGAAGTACAGATCCATTCCTTTTCTGAATCCCTCATGACCAAGCAGCGTGTAATACATGCGCACTACTTCGGCGCCTTTTTCGTACACGGTAACGCTGTAGAAATTATTGATTTCCTGATAGGACTCGGGCCGCACCGGGTGCGACATCGGACCGGCATCTTCCGGAAACTGCGCCTGCCGCAGCAGGCGCACATTGGCAATCCGGCTCACAGCGCGTCCGCTGTTGGTACCGATCATGTCAGCTGAAAATTCCTGATCGCGAAATACGGTCAGTCCCTCTTTGAGTGACAACTGGAACCAGTCACGGCAGGTCACCCGGTTCCCGGTCCAGTTATGGAAGTATTCATGCCCAACCACGGATTCGATGCCGGCATAGTCGATGTCCGTGGCAATTTTGGGATTGGCCAATACGTATTTGGTATTGAAGATGTTCAATCCCTTGTTTTCCATTGCGCCCATGTTGAAGTCCGACACGGCCACAATCATGAAACGATCCAGATCAAGCTCGAGTCCAAAGCGCTGTTCATCCCAGAAAATACTGTTTTGCAGCGAATCCATCGCATGTTGAGTTTTATCCAGATTGCCCTTTTCGACCCAGACCTGCAGCAAGGCCTTGCGGCCCGATTTCAGTGTTATTTTTTCTTCCTGGCAGACCAGTTTGCCGGCGACCAGCGCGAACAGGTAAGAAGGCTTTTTAAACGGATCTTCCCATTTGGCATAGTGGCGACCGTCACCAAGGTTGCCCTGTTCGATCAGATTTCCGTTTGACAGCAGGACGGGGTACTTCTTTTTGTCGCCGCGCAGCATGACCGTAAACTTGGCCATGACATCGGGGCGATCCTGGAAATAGGTTATTTTCCGAAAGCCCTCGGCTTCACATTGAGTAAAGAAATTGTGATTGGATACGTATAGGCCTGACAGTGAGGTGTTTTTGGCCGGGCTGATTTCTGTTTCAATGTCTAACGTAATTGCGTCCGGCGGGTTGATAATCCGTAACGAGTGTTGATCAATCTGATAGGCAGTTCTCGGCAGCTTTTGTCCGTTGAGTCGAATTTGCACCAGTTTTATAGCTTCTCCAAACAGAATAAGGTCTTTTTCCGTGCTTTCAGCATTGCGTCTTAAGGTTGTGCGCGTGGTAACCGTGGTACTGTCAGCGTCGAGATCAAAGCCCATTTCAACAGTGTCAACCCAAAAGCTCGGCGGTGTGTAATCTTTGCGATAAGTGGTGGCGTTTTGAGTTAGATTATTGGCTGTTCTCATGGTCTTGGATTATTGGTGGTGATTGTGAGCAAGGCGACATTCTACCAATCTGAGCGCAGCAGCAAACAGATTTTGATCGTTGAAACCTCAAATAAGAATCAATAAATTACAAATTGAAACAAATCGGACTTGTTTTTGTAGCATGATGGTCAACACTTTACCAACTGGAGGAAATCATGAGAAGAATTATTGTTGTACTGGCCGTGTTTGTCACTGTATTTCTGGCCGGATGCGCAGCGCCAAACATCGTCAGCAGTGTCACCGTATTTCATGCCCTGAACGGCTCCGAAAGCAATAAAACCTACATGATCGAAGCCACTCCTGAACAAGCCAATAATCTCGAATTCAACAGTTACGTTACCCTGTTAAATCAGGAATTGCAACGGCACGGTTTTGCGATGGTCAGCAAAGACCCAGGCTTGAAAGTGACTTTGAAATACGGCACAGCACAAACCGTTGCCAGCACGCTGGAACCTGCACCGAATTTTGGTTATTATGGCCGCCACGGCTATGGCGGATACCCGGCATGGCAAACAGCAGTTGATACTTATTATATGCACCAGATGGAAGTGTCAATCAATCAGGCCGCAGACGGGAAAAATATCTATTCGGTACGTACCCGATTGCTCAGCGCCAGCCCGGAATTATCGCAGAGCATGGATTATTTGATTGAAAGTGCCTTTCAGAATTTTCCAGGGAAAAACGGTTTGACTGAAACCGTTTCTTTGCCACCCCATCCGCAATAAAACTGTTTGCACAAAAAAGCCTGACTGCGTAAATCAGTCAGGCTTTTTTAATGAAATTAGTTACGTTCTTCCACGACGGCCTGTAGCGCCCGATCGACCACCGGCTCATCATTGATCATGATTGCTTTTCCGGTTCGGAATATATCCAGCAGTTCTTCGGACGAAATTGAAAAAGCGTCATGACCCTGGCGGTTGGTGAAAATAAAACGACTGCGGCGCGGACTGACCCATGCCAGCTTAAAGCGCACTACCGAACCATTGTTGCGTGTGAAATCAAACCAGCTTCCCCGCTCCATCTGATCGATGAAGAACACAAACTGATCAGGCATGGTCTGATCATTCCTGCTTTTTTTCATGCTCTTTTCGCTGGCTTTTTGTGCTACGTTGACGGCAATTTCAACCTGACGTCGTGTTGATACTTCTGCCGGCGCCCGGGCAATACTGGCGTGACGTTCGGCGAGTTTGGAAAAAAAGATGACCCGGCTTGGATCTTCCCATTTAATCGCGTTGAGCCAGGTATTCAATGAACTGAGCAGGGACGGCAGTTTGTTGACCAGTTCATGCCGTTCTTCGACGCTGTTTTTGGGTTTGACACTCCAGATCAGGTCATCCATGGTTTTAAGTGTCCGCTCCAGAGCCTGTGGCTTTTGCTCTTTAACGGTATGGGCCAAAACCAAAATATTGACCCACTGTTGCTCAAGGAAAGTTTCGATAAAGCCGGCAACCTCGCCGGAATCAGTGCGGGTTGCCACATCGTTTGTGGCAAGTTCACGCGCCTGGCGGATTTTTTCCTGTTGCATGGCCTGTGCAATAGGTTCTTCGATTTCTTTTTCTGAAAGCTTTTCCTCTTCCTCCAGAAATTGGGTCAAATCATTGGCAACGTCAGAAAATAATTCCAGCTGCTGATCAAACTCTTTCTGTACCCGTTCAACCGTTTTGGCAATCATTTTGTATAAAGGATCGTCGACGCCTTTATCCGGATTCCAGGTCACACTGGATTTTGCCAGAGTATCGATCAGCACTCGGGCAGGGTGGGTTTGTTTGAAGAAAAACTCGCGATCAATCAACGCAGCTTTCAGCGTTGGTATCTGTAATTGTCCGATCAGACTTTTGAGGTCAGCAGGAATATGCGGGTCAGAAAAAACATAGTCGAATATTTTTGCCAGTAATCCAATGGTATTGGTGTCGATCTGGGTGATGGTATTTTGAGGTGCCTGTTCAACAATGCCGCGCAAGGTCGATGAGGACGTGCCACTCCCCGGATTTACCTGCATTGTTCTGGCCTGAATGCCAGTCAGATATTCAAAAAAACCGCGATCTATTGTTACAGTTCCCTGATTGTCCATGACCACGTTGGTTGTTTCGCCGGTATGGAAGTTGGGATCAACCGCAGTTGCTGCCTCCTTGGAAATGGGTTGGTCGGGCTCTCCTTCTTTCTTCGCGAATAAAATTCCTTTGATTTTGCTTTCAAAAAAAGGATCTGCCGCTGTTTTTTTTGATAAGGTAGATAAAGTCGAAGCGGGTGAGCCGTGTAATTTGTTCACGCGATACAGGTCGGATGCCTTGGGCAAAATGCCGCGTTCAATCAGTGCATTATTCAGTTCGCGCAATATCGGATTGAGCTGCAAAAATATTTCCGGCCTAAGTATGCGCAAGACCAGATGATGGGAGTCGGAAACAGGCTCAAATTCACACCATGCCTTATAAATTGCCTTCAAAAATACTTCAGGCCGAAATGGATTGTATTTGACATTGATCTGATCAATTTTCAGCAGGTGGCTGATGCGTAAATTGAGTTTGACCAATTCATCTGCGTTGTCCAGTTCAATTGACTGGCTTAAGGTTTCGAGCAGTACTTTGTTTTCCATTTCATCAAAAGTCACCAAGGCTAACGATGAATCGTCTTCAAGCTGGCGCGGCTTATGTCCCTTTTCCAGCAGTCTGACTTCATAGGCAAATAATTCGGCGAGTTTTCCGGATGCCAGTCGATAAAAAGCTGCACTGTTTTTTTTCAGATGGTTATAGGAATGAAAACTGATATTGGCTTCTTCGGGTCGCACGGACTGGTCCGACAATTTAAATAACGCTTCGCCCAGGCGCAGCGTAAATCCTTCCAGCTGCGTGGCCGTTAAACTGGTGGCGATCGGAATCAGGCTTTGCAATATAACGATGCGGCTTGACTGCGACATTGCCTTTTGAGGTGATTTAAGTTCAGTAGCCATTTAGTTTTTATGTAATTCCGGTTTTTCGTAATTCTGCTTCAAATCTCTGAAGTCACGACCGTTCACTACGACCAGTATGCTTCAGAAGCCCAGGTAATGACCGATATTAAAAAAACGGTAAAAATCAGCACGATCAGGAGTCGGCCAAATTTCGGTTTTCCTTCATCGTCAGCACTCTTGTCGGCAACTGACTGTTTTGGTACTTGCGCCATAATGTTTTCTCTTCTTCCTGAAAATAGTTCTGTCGGTCAGGGTATTAAAATTGTGCTGCCAGTGGTTTTTCTGTTTTCCAGATCCCGATGTGCCTGCGCCACGTCAGCCAGTGCATAGCGTTGATTGATCTGCACATTGATTTTTTTTCGTTCTATCATCGCAAACAATTCTGCCGCCGCCTGGTCCAGATCAGTTCTTGTTGCGGTGTAATGCATCAAGGTTGGTCTGGTTACGAACAACGATCCACGGCTGGAAAGTTCGCTCAGATTGAAATCAGGCACCGGCCCGGACGAATTGCCAAAACTGACCATCATTCCAAGCGGCGATAAACAATTCAGGGATTCAAAAAACGTATCTCTGCCGATTGAGTCATATACTACCGGTACCCCGTGTCCCTTGGTTATTTCTTCAACCCGATCTACAAAGTTCTCTTCCATGATGTCGATTACGTGAGTGCAACCGTTCGCTTTGGCCAGTTCCGCTTTGACCGGATTGCTGACTGTGCCGATTACCTTGACTCCGTACGCTTTTGCCCACTGACACGCCAACAGTCCCACTCCACCGGCAACAGCATGAAATAAAATGGTTTCGCCGGGTTTGATCTTGTAAGTGCGTCTAAATAAATATTGTACGGTCAGTCCTTTCAACATGACTGCAGCGGCGGTCTCAAAACTGACCGAATCCGGCAGTTTGACCAGTACGCCAGCAGGCATGATTCTGCGTTCAGCATAAGCGCCTGGCGGACCACCGGCGTAGGCCACACGGTCTCCAACTTTGACGTGGGTAACATCTGGTCCGATCGATTCAACGATACCCGCACCTTCATTTCCTAACCCTGCTGGCAACATTTGCTTGTACAGGCCAGTTCGGTAATAAACGTCAATAAAATTAAACCCGCAGGCTTTATGGAGCAAGCACACTTCCCCACTTCCCGGTTTGCCCAATGGAAAATCGACCAGTTTCATTACTTCCGGGCCACCATTTTGGGTAATTCTGATTGCTTTATTCATATCGCTTACCTTTAGAGAAATTTCCATGTGCTTCATCACTGCAGTGTAGCGCTCTGGACGGCGATGCCAAGATTAAATGGAGTGAAAATTTCTCTTGGGAAATAATATACCGCAGTAACCTTGAATAAAGTCGTTACGGAATGCAACAAAAGAAATTATCCACTACAAATATTGCTCGTAATACATTAAAGATGGAAATTATGCCTTGGTGTTGTTTATTTGAAATTTTATCCGTGTTGAAATTTTTATTCCGAGCAAATTGATCGGCGAATTTATTACTGAGTCAGCTACACCGATGGTGGTGGTGCTCAGTGCGACTGCGGACATGACTCCAATCGGGCATGAATTGAATCGCGGAGCGGCATTGCCGGTATGCTAGAATGCGATCCCGTTGCAGTTAAAACCAATTATCCGTGAGTCTGAATGACTCCAAGTTTTAAGGACTTAGCATGAAAAAACTGATTGCCCTGTGTATTGCGCTTTGTGTTGCGGTACCTGTTTACGCTCAACCGACCAGTTCCACCAAAACCGCGCATGCTGCGCATTCTGCCAAATCAAGCCATTCCAAACACGCCAAATCAACCGGATCACATAAAAAATCCGGAAAAAAATCCAGTCATAAAAAGTCATCACATAAAAAACATCATCAGGCTTGATGCGTCAGGTTGGAATAAAAAAACCGGCAGGTATTTAATCTGCCGGTTTAATTCATTTCAGCCTCAGATTTTTAAACAACCTTAATTCGAACATCTGCCACGCTGACCACCTGACCTGCGCGAAGTTTGCAGGTTTTTCGTAACTCCCGTTTGCCATCCACTTTCACGATACCTTGCGCGACCATCGCCTTGCCAGCGCCGCCGCTATCGCACAACCCCATTATTTTCAAAAGATTATTGAGTTCAATAAATTCTTCGGTAAGTTCAAACTGGACTTGTTGCATGGTGCTGTTCCTTTTTGTTGTGCAAAACGTCAGACCGCGAATTATACAGAAGACTTTTCCAAATAATTTTTTAAGGCGCCGTCAATTGAAAACTTACCGGCTCCAAAAACGAAAATCGTAACCAACATAATGCCCCAGTAAAAATGGTCATTGATGGCAGCCGGACAATCAAAATCCCAAAGCTGCGGATATGAAATAACCGCCATGGCGTTAACGAACAGCAGGCCGACAGCTGCGGGACGGGTAAACAGTCCGATAAATAAAAGACCCGGCAGAAATAATTCGCCACCGGCACCCATATAGGCCGCCAGATCAGGCGGCAGCAACGGAACATGATATTCAGTGTGGAATAATTCCAGTGTGCCTTGCCAATTCTGGATTTTGATTATTCCGGCATGCAAAAATTGCCAGCCCACGTAGAAGCGCAGAAAGACACTGGTCAGCATGCCACCCCAGCGCAGAATAAACTCATCCAGACTGGTGCTTAGCTGGAAAATTCGGAATAGATTTTTCATGGTGAGGGCGAGGTTGAAATGATTGAGGAAATCAGCTGCTTTTGAAACCAGTCAGCCAAAGCGGTTTGCACGTCGAAATTCGGATCAACGGACATAGCTTGATCCAGGGCCGCGCCCAAGGTGGTGCCGTCCTTCAGTGCCTTGAGCGCAGCATAGGACGCTTCGGACAGGGTACTTACCTGAACGTCCCAGCCGGATTGCCAGATCAGGCACTTGTTGTTTTTATTCGGCTGATCCGGAAAAATAATTTCATTTTTCTGATGTGCAAGCCAAATGTCGGCGATTGCCCAGGATGAAGCCAGCAGGGCACAGCCTGATTGAAACCGGAAGCAGATCTGACTTAAACACTCAACCGGAACAGTTGCCAGCTGCGCCAGAGTGGCCGGTTCTTTACATTCCAGAAAATAGGCAGCATGCACCAGCCATTCGAGTGCGGCAACATCGCTCAGGTAGGGGTAGGGGCGGCAATTTTCGAGCGTGCCAATAAATTCGGCCATGCCAGCACCAAATTCAGTGAGGTTACCTGAATGTGAGGGACAGGCCCGACCATAGGCGCGCGCAAGTTCGTCAAAAAATTCGTTTCCAGTCAATTTTTTCAATACCGGATACGCTGAAGCGCAAGATTGCTTCCAGGTGGCACTGAGGTTGCCGCGATAATATCCGAATCGTTCGCGATTTAAATCAGGATTGCCGCTAAATCCGGCCAGTGCAATATCAACCTTTTCCAAGTCGATCAGTGCGTCGGCAAAGCTTTTCTGAAGAGCCCTCAGATCGGATTGCATGTTGCTGCCTTCATAATTCGTTCGGTTCGTTGCCGCGCCTGCCGGGCTTCGCCCAATAAAACCTCGAGTTCAGGAATGTCGGTATCCCATTCAATCAGAGTTGGAATCCGGTCGCCAAACAGACTTCGGGCATGTTCATACAAGGTCCAGACCTGCGCATCAACCCGGCAACCGTGATGATCTACCAGTCCAGACTCGGTGACCAGATGTCCGGCCAGATGAATTTCGCCAATGCTGCCGGCGGGTAATTGATCCAGAGTTGCAAGTGCATCCTGGGCAGATTCGCCGTGATTGACTTGATTGACATACAAATTATTAATGTCCAGCAGTACTCCGCATCCGGTGCGCTGTACCAGCAAGGATAAGAACTGTGTTTCGGACATTTCATCACAGGCAAAGCGCACGTAAGAAGAGACATTTTCCAGCATCACTCTTTGCCGCAGTGTATTTTGCAGGTGGTCAACGCGTTCGCAGATCATTGTGAGCGCGCTGTGTATCAATGGCATCGGCAGCAGATCGTTCAAATGACGGCCGGCAACCGCGCCCCAGCATAGATGCTCCGATATCAGCGCTGGCCGAATTCTGTGCGCCAACGTCCTGATTTTTTCTATATGGTCTGAGTCGTAGCCCTGTGCTGATCCTATTCCCAGTCCAACTCCGTGCAGGCTGATTGGGTAATCGGCGCGCAGGGTTTCCAGAATCCGTAAGTCAACTCCGGCACCCAAATAATTTTCTGTGTGCACCTCCAACCAGTCAACCGGCTGGCGGTGCTGCAAAAAATCCCGATAATGCCGGCTGCGCAATCCGACGCCATACCCGAGAGGTGGGGTCGCATTTTCAGTGCTGGAGTCACTCATGAGTAGGACCGGTTCAGATTTATTTGGACATGGGTTTCATGTCATCGAGCTTGCCGCCTGAAGCGACACAGGTGCCTGCCGGAACATTTTTCCAGTCGTTGGGACTCATATCTTTTTTGGATTGACCTGCGCAGGAATGTCCACCTGATTTGCTGGCACAATCATTCTGACCAGCCTTGGCTACGCCAAAACATTTCTCCATTTTTGCCGGAGCTGCCGTATCAGCTGCTGCGGCGATACCTGAACCCATCAATCCAGCCAATGCCACTGCGATCAAGACGTTATGCTTATCCATGTTTTTCTCCAATAGTGAATTTCAATAAAAAAGTTAAATTACCAGGCCTCTGACCAATCCTGCCAATTGTTGGATTTGGTCAGAATGCTTAATGTGTAGTCGTGAGCATTCTATGTTTCGCGAGTTCAAATATGAAGTGCAACTGAAGATAAATGGTCAAAGGTGGGAAGATGCAGTAGCATCCGGTCTCCGAGACCTGCCAGTCAAAGTTGCC
>Ga0316221_1001268_pt1 | contig 27398 bp, 47 predicted proteins | sample TBH18007metaG_FD_206003 | JGI IMG/M metagenome (GOLD analysis project Ga0316221, IMG submission 206003) | Freshwater microbial communities from Trout Bog Lake, Wisconsin, USA - TBH18007 | ecosystem: Environmental > Aquatic > Freshwater > Lake > Hypolimnion/Profundal zone | place: USA: Wisconsin... | reverse complement strand
CAGCTTGCCGCCCAACAAAATACGCTTCATTAATCGCTTCTGCTGTGATTCCGTGTTGGTTTATGAAATACTGTGGCACGTTACCATCCGCAGCTTTCAAGCGTTCGCTTGTCCAGTGGGCAGAACTGCAAATCTTGCGGATGTCGTCTTTAATGAACTTAATCCGCATTTGTGCTTTTTCTAAATCGGTTTTCATTACTCACCCCTGTTAATTGTTACGCGACCAATGCCGCCAATTGACAGCACAACCATCCACCAAAGCGCACAGGCATGATAGTCAATAAAATCCAATATTCGCATCCATACATCGTGATCCATCACTCCCCCTTTAACACAACACAAGCGACACCAATGGCACCGATTATTGCAAATAAAAATTGTAGCGTCTGCGCTAAATTAGTTCCTATCTCCATCACTCACCCTCCTTCAGTGCGGCTTGCTGATGAAAAGACAAATCTTTTCCTTGTAAAAGCCTTCTTATGGCCGCGCATTTAACACAGCGCACAATCCACCCCCATTTTTTTCTTTGAAAATATCCTTTTCCAACACCAACATTGCAGCGGCAGTCAATGCAATCACCAGCGTATTTATTTCGCATCACTCACCCTCCTTCAGTGCGGCACGGGCAATTTCGTGCATCTCATCACATTCCATGGACGCGCCTTCTGGCCCGTAGTATTTTACAGCGTCAATTTTCCGCAACGCTTCCCGCAACCGTTCTGGCGTGTCGCACAAAATCGTCCACATTTTAAAATTATCTTCCCGCAGCTTTTCAATTTCATTGGCAGCTTTTTGAAATGCATCCCAATAAAGGCGGGATTCTTTCCGCAACCGCTCAATCTCATTTTTGGCATCGGCTGCTAATTGTGCATATTCAGGGATCATCGGCCCCTTTAACCGTTCTACAATATCCATCACTCACCCCTCAAAACCCGAACACAATTTTGGCTATTGCAATTACGCATATAAACCCCAATCCCATACCCAGAACCACAGCAAACGTAGCTTTAAACAGACCTATAAAGTCATCCATCACTCCCCCTCCTTCAGTGCGGCGGAACTTATTTTTAACAAAGCCCGTTTGATGTAAGAACCATCATGCAACCATTGATTGATGCCCTTATCAATCTCACGCAAAGCCTCCCGCAACCGCTCAATCTCGTCGGCGGCTTCATTTGGCCGATCTTTTGGCCGATCTTTTGCAGCCTCCCGTAGTCGTTCAATCTCGTCGGCGGCTTCGTCAAAAATGTCATTGTTGCCCCAACCAACAGATAACCAAGCGGCGGCGCGTTTCCGCAACCGGTCAACAATATCCATCACTCACCCTCCTTCAGTGCGTTGTTGACAAAAAGTATAAGTGCTTTGGCATTCGGTGGGCTATCAGATTCGCAGTGCGTTAAAATATAACGTAACGCTTTCCGCAACCGTTCAATCTCATTGGCATATGGCTTGACAGCCTTGATCCACGCATCGCGGTGGAATTTGCTATACCATTTTCCATCTTTCCATTCTCCGCCATCCATAGCCAATGCAATATCAGCAGCCATCTTTTCAGCAATATCCATCACTCCCCCTTTAACACAACACAAGCGACACCAATGGCACCGATTATTGCAAATAAAAATTGTAGTGTCTGCGCTAAATTAGTTCCTATCTCCATCACTCACCCTCCTTCAATGCCTTTTTAGCAAGACCAACCGCCATTGCCAAAACGGTCCATGTTACGCCTTCGTTAGAAGTTTGAGGGACTGGGATGTCTTCATGTTCAATATCTGCGATCTGCTGCAATACGCCGCGTAACCGTTCAATTTCATTAGCGGCATCAGTGATTGTTTTTGGCATGAGCCGTAACGCTTCCCGCAGCCGTTCAATCTCATTGGCGGCTTCATTCGTAAGCGCATTAACATCCTCGCTCGTATGTATCCGCCACCGCAACCGTTCTACAATATCCATCACTCACCTTCCTTCAATTTTGGCCTGTAACCTTCATAGCCTTTATTTTTGCAATAATTGTGAGATACGACAATGCTTTGATTTGCAGCACCAATATAACAGCAATGGTCGTGTCTTTTCTTTTTTCCTTGATGCTCACTAATATTAGAGGCCAGTGCCAAACAACCTTTGCACTTTGTGGGTGTTTTCACCACTGCACCTCCCCGTTAATTACAACCTGCACATACCACCTGTCGCCGCTGTCGTTCTCCCACAGCGCACATATGTTGTCGCCGTCCCGCTCATGGCGGACTATCCATTTCCTCATAACTTCCTCATTTTAACTACAACACATTCATCTAACACAGACACACCATCTGGCAGGCCATAATACACTTCCCAGCTTGGCAACTTAGCCCGATAAAGCCGCGCCCACACGTAGCAATAATCATGGACGGTATGCATGCCACCGATCACGCGCATGGTCATTTCAATTCATCCAACAAATAAATCATATCGTTACAGTGAATAGCGCCTTCCGGGACATGATTGCCTTCATCAATGCGGATCAGCATCCATTGCCCCATGCCGGGCATTACATAAACCGTTCCATATGCGTCAGGGATAGGCTCTTCTGGCCTGTTATTATGCTTATACCAATAATAATTGATCTGTTTCATTTTGGCCCCTCAGGTAATTCTGGCAAATGCATCCAATGCGTAGGACGGCAACTTAAATAAAACTTAGGATCATCAATTTGAGCATATTGCCATTGGTCTGCGTAAATCCATTTGGCAACCATAAGATGCCAGCCGGGTTCGTACACTAATACCCAATGATCCTTTGGGCAGGTTTCTATCGGTTGCCATTCACTCATGACCGCACCATCCCGCAATAGCCGTGGGTTGTGCTAATTTTCTTTATAACTTTTCCAGAACGGTCCATTTGTTGTTTCCACCGCCAAGCCATGCACGTTTTGCCAATACATGAAGCAGCAAATTCTGGCCTATTCATACTCATACAGCATCCCATTTTTTCAGCCTCTTCAGGCGTCACATAGTGTGGGGTGTCAGTCATTGCGGCGTGTCCTCGTTCTTGTCTGATGCAATGATGGTATAGAAACGCATAGCGGCATCCATACGAGCTTCTGGCGACATCGTGGACAACACCTGCGCTACGAACGACGCGGTGATGTGTAACACGGTCCCGATCGTCAGGCCGTCCATTGCCTTAGCCATCGTATCATAAACCTTGACGTGCTTTTGTTGCGTTTTCTTTTTCATATGTTCATTGAGATCAATCGTCATTTTTAGCTCCTTTCCGTAAGTCTTCCATAACGCTTTGCCACATTCTGATCGCCTCGACGCGTTCAAATTGTTCAACTTTGTCTCTTAGCTCTTGGATATATTCGGCGATACCGACTAGATCGAGACGAGTAGATTCTTCTTTAAGGTAACGATGGATTTGCTTAAGGTAGTCAATGCGTCTCTTTTTCATTTTACGCTCCTACGTTATATGCCCTACGCTCTGCGATCCAACCTTCGTCGGCATTAACGAAGACTGGCTGTATGAATATCTTCTGGGTCAGTTCACGATTTGGGCCGTAATGCTGTGTGCGTATATGGCCACGACGCATGTGTGGTCTCTTTTTGGATCCTGTGCCGCCTTGCCCTTCATATGTTTCAGTAATCTTCCCGATCGATATCGTCGTGGTGATCGGGTAGTCTTTGCGATAGGCTTGCTTTTTGTTGTAACGACCACGCGCAATATCTTTATCTACACGATCTTCTTTAACATGATTTTTTGTTGCAAGAAGAACTATTAAAATTCCCAATATATTGGCACTTATACTTTTCACTTGGTTTCTCAATCTATCATAACTTGCTTTATCAAGAAGATGTGATTTGTATTTTATTAAAAGATCGTAATCCCAATCAATCCATTCATCTTTATAACATCTGTGTATAGAATAATTTTTTCCGTTAACAATAACCATTAATTTAAATTGAATATTTGGATCATACTCAATTTTCATTTTTTTAGCCGATTCAATCATTTGTAATTGAGAATCTTCATCTTCAAGATTCATCATTTTTGAAATAAATTTACGATTTACCTCAATTGCAAATTCTTTATATGGAACATCAGCGATACCCATTTCCATCATATCTATAAGCGTGCTTTTCATTTCTTTAATAGTCAAAGCATCTAAAACTTCTGATGATAATCTAAACAGTTGTTTCATATCTATGCCTTTCTATATCTTTGGATCTTATCTTTGCGACGAGGATGAACGCTTTCCTCGACAATTATTGCACCCTTGGTAACGAGCTTTTCTAAAGCGCGTTCTAGCTCGTCCTTCTTAACTCCGCGAAGGCGATTGAGCATAACACCAAACGTCTTGCCGTCATCGTCTTTGAGGAGGTTATCGATCTTGGAGAACAAAGCTTTCTCCGGCGAATCCTTTGCTCGGTCGTTGCCGATGACAAGGTTGGCTTTGGTGTCGACGTCGTTCTTAACCAACGCGTAAGCCCAGCGAACGTGCTCGACAGTGCGTAGGCCAGACGGCGTGGCAATGATGAACGAGATCTTGCCGACAAGTTCCTTGGCACGCAGGTAAATCGCCTCTAGGCCAGTCTTTTCGGCGTGGTCTTCGGCGAGATGCTGGAAGCACTTGTTGGCCCTCTTGAGAAGCATGCGAGCGTCGTCAGTGGTCGGTATGGCGATCTTCTCGCCATAGTTCTCGATGCGGCCTTCCATGAGGTTGTAAGATCCACCAGTCGATAACTCAATGATAGAGTTCCGCATCGCCTCATCCATTGCGCGTTTTGAAAAATCTTCTTTTTCTGGCGGCGTTGAATTTTGCTCAATGAACAGCATCGATCGGCCGATGAAACCATTGGTCGCGTTCTCGAAGTTCACAGAGCCGTCGAAGTTGACGGGCGTGGTAAAGCCAAGGATCGACAAAAAGGGCGCTTTGATGCCCGTCTGTATGTGCTCGAGGCCCACTTCCACCGACGCGCGGCGAGCTGACAAGAAGGCGTTCGGGCCTTCGTCAAGCTGCTTGTCGATCTGGTTGATCTCGGCCACTAACTGCTTGCGGATCTCCTTGCGAACGTCACCTGATACCAACAACACACCGTTAGCCTTGGAATAGATCGACATCACGATGCCGAGGATGCCTTCGAGGTAGGCGGCAGTGCCTTTGGTTTTTGCATTGTTGATCTTGGATAGAAGAAAGCCAACTTCATCGAGAAGGTAAAGTGTTGGCTGATGCTCGACGAGGTTTCTGACAACCTCTTGTTCGGATTTGATGGTGCCATAGGCGGCGCGCTGTAAGCCGACGATCGTAAGGATCTCAATTGATGCCTCCAATATACTGTCCTTACCCGTGGCGGATCCTGCGACGCAAAAGCCAATGAGGTTCGACGTTGTTTGCGCCAAAGGATCGCGATACTTGAGGCCGATAAGGTTGCCTACGGTTACAAGGGCGGCACCCATAGAAATAATTTCGCGTTTGTAACGGACTTGGTCCTCAATCCACTTAGAAACCTCTCCAACAAACCCCGGCGGGCGTGTGAGGTCTATCCCCGATATATCTATCAATTCACTGGTTTCAGGAACAATGAACTCTTCAAGCGATTCGTTCGTCTTGAACGTGACGGGCTGCTCCCATCCGGCTTGTTGGGCGTAGTAGACCAGTGTGCCAAGGGTGACGGGATTGGCGGACTTGCCGAACGAGTGCCAACGCTTGGCGAGGTTGTCTGATCCGGGGTACTTGCTACCCTTGGCAGACCAACTGTCCCATACGGCGAAGCCCGTGCCACCCGTCGCGTGATGGGTTGCCATGCCGCATCGCACCCAAGTCTCGTGGTCGATATCCGAATTGATGTAACTCAACATGTCGGCGATGTCCTCGTGAGACACGTCAATCGTGGAACCGCCAAGATCTGCGCGGTGCCGTTCTGGCTTGCGAAGGGCTTCAATCAAGGACGCAGGAGCCTGCTCGATGTCCGCGGGCGATCCGTACAGGGTATTGTACCTGTTGCCAGACGCATGCAGCGATCCGGCGCCCACGACGAAGCCTGACGACTTAAAATCAACGCCAGGGTATTGTGGAAGATTGGTTAAAAGAGCAAGGCCTTCGTCGCATTTGAAGTATAGGTGTTTGGATCCACCGCCACTGCCCGTCTCGACAATCAGGCCCGCGCCCATCACGTCTGGGTAATCCTCGACAAGACGCGCGTATGATTCGACGCCTCCATTGCGGGCGTCCACATCGATGACCAATAGTTTATAAACTAGAACGCCGTAGCCTGTGGCGAAGTTCCCAAGCTCTTCCTGCACCTCAAGCTGGTCTTCCGACCACTCTGGCGTGTAAGTCCAGTTAGCGGTAAGGGGGTGCTTACCTGCGGCCTTGCAGTCTTTATGGTTACATCCGCAGCTGCCGTCTCGGCGAACTGGATGAAGCCCAAAAACGCGATGATCCGCCTCCCAAAAAGCGCGGTGCAACATTTATTAATCTTTCTGACGGAACAAATAATCTATGAGCTTATCAAGGGTCTGGAGCGTCGGGTTGGTGTTTTTACCAGCCGCAATCGCCCTAATGGTATTCTCGTGTAAACCCGTCTGGGCTGCCACTTTTGCTAGGTTTCTATCCGCCAAAGCGCGCCGTATGCGCTCAAGCGGGAAATCGTTATAGTCCATTTTGTTGGCCCCTAATTCACATTACACTGTTGACAATCACACAATCACCCCTGTAGTGTCAACCCTGTTGAAGAAGAGGAGTGTGCCAATGGGCATTTTAGATAGCGTATCAAAACCGTCCGATCGTCCGGTACTTATAACGATCTGTGGTGACAGCGGCATGGGTAAGACCACACTGGCTGTCACGTTTCCAAAGCCCATCGTGATTCGTGCGGAGGATGGCCTTCAGGCTATTCCGGCCGACATGCGCCCCGATGCGTTTCCTACCTTGACTGGGCCAGAGGATCTCTGGGAGCAGCTCAAAGGTCTTATTAATGAGCAGCACGACTATCAGACTGTGATCATTGATTCGGTGACTGCGCTTGAGCGTATGTTTACGCAATGGGTGGTTGATACTGACCCTAAGAAGCCAAGGGGCATCCAGCAGGCTCTAGGCGGCTACGGCGCAGGCCGTGACGCAGTGTCTGGCATGCACCAGCGGCTGCGTAAGGCGGCGGGTATTCTGGCCGATAAGCGCGGCATGAACACGGTGTTCATTGCCCACGCGGACACGGCTAGGATCGAGCCACCGGATGATGATGCCTATATGCGTTATACGCTGCGGCTTCATGAGAAGAGCATGCCTGCCTATGTCGACGACGTCGACGTGGTTGGGTTCCTAAAGCTTGAAACCTTTACAACGGGTGACGGTGAGAAGAAGAAGGCCATCAGCGATGGCACTCGTATTCTGATCACCTATGCCACGGCGGCGAACGTCAGTAAGAACCGTTACGGCATTCAAGAGCCCATCACGGTTAAGATTGGCGAAAACCCACTGGCAGAATTTATTCCGGCATTACGTCCCGTTGTAGCAAAGAAGGATAAGGCAAATGGCTGATTTTTGGGAACTCTCAGATGGCGATGATATCGTCAAAACAGGTGGCAAGTTTGAAACTGGCGGCGGTAACATCGAGCCAATTCCAGATAAAACAGATGTTGTGGCCGTCATTGACGAGGCGCGCATCGAGCGGAATCAGCAGGGTCTGCAATACATCTCGTTGAGGTGGTCGATTGTCGCTCCTGCAGATTACAAGAACCGTAAAGTGTTTCAGAAGTTGTGGGTATTTGATGACGACCCGCAGGCGAAGAACCCTGTACAAAAGCGTGATAAGGCGAAGAAGATGTTGTTCGCCGTCGATACTAATGCTGGTGGCAAGTTGAAAGCATCAGGCAAGGCTCCAAGCGATGATCTGTTACAGGCCACGCTGACGAACAAGCCGATGCAGATCAAAGTCATGCTTATGAAGCGTGACGATGGCACTGGCATGAACTGGATCTCATCTGTCGCACCTCGTAGTGGTGGGGCTGCCACGTTAACTGCAGCGGCTGCTCCCAAGGCTGCTGCGGTCGAGATCGACGATTCAATTCCGTTTTGAGGGGCTAGAACGGAAGGGGGCGGTCGCAAGGCCGTCCCCATTTTTACAGGGTGGTATAATGGAACAACGCACTGAAGAATGGTTCAAAGCCCGCCAAGGGCGTGTGACGGGATCGGCCGTAGGAGCCATTCTCGGTGTGTCTCCATTTACCAAACGAACTGACGTTATGCGCCGCATGGTACGCGACTGGCACGGAGCGCCAAGCGAGTTCACGGGTAATATCGCAACCGACTGGGGCACGATGAACGAGGATGGCGCTATTTCGCAATATGAAATGAAGACGGGTAATAAGGTTGAGAAGTGCGGATTTTATACGAGAGAGGATTGGTTAGGAGCTAGTCCAGACGGTCTGATCGGCATCACTGGTTTGATTGAAGTGAAGTGTCCGTTTGGCCTACGTAGCAAAGATCCGCCTGTTTTTAAGACAGCTAAGATGCAAGTTCATTATTATAGTCAGATGCAGATACAGATGTATGTAACAGGCCGCGAGTGGTGCCACTTTTATCAATGGGCTCCGAAGGGAGACGAGCTGGAAACGGTGCATTTTGATAAGCCATATACCGACACGGCGCTTATGGCATTGAAACGGTTCTACGATGAATATTTAATAGAGCGCGAAAAACCAGAGAAGTATTTAGATGGGGAAGAGATCAGCATTCAAACGCCACAAGCTTGATCTTTATTCAACGCCGGAAGAGGCGGTGCTACCGCTTCTTAAACACCTCGACAAAAGCACATATTACGCGGAGCCATGTGCGGGTGACGGTGCGTTGATAAAGATCTTGCACAAGCGCGGCCACAAATGCGTGGCAGCTTATGACGTGGAACCAAGACACAAGATTGTGCAGCAGGCCGATGCGGTGTTTTTAAGCAAGGAAAACATGAAGCGCGCAGATGTGGTGATCACAAACCCACCATGGGGGCGTGACGTGCTTCACCAGATCATTGAGCGCAGTGGCTTTTGGGGGCCGACGTGGTTGCTATTTGACGCTGACTGGATGCATACGCGGCAGGCGATCCCTTACCTTACGCGTTGCAAAAAGATCGTGTCGATCGGCCGCGTGAAGTGGTTCGGCAACACGGCGGGCAAAGACAACTGTTGCTGGTATTTGTTCGACGAGCAGCCAACTGAAACGATATTTGTAGGTCAATAATGTTACGTGATTATCAACAGACCAGCCACGACGCGATTATATCGTGGATCCGCAAGACGACTGAGCCTTGCATGATCGAGGCCGCTACGGGCGCAGGCAAAAGCCACATCATTGCGGCATTGGCGCAGACGATCCACGAGATGTCGAAGGGCAAGCGCATCCTATGCTTGGCACCGAGCGCCGAGCTTGTGATCCAGAACAGCGAGAAGTACGCGCTTACGGGCAACCCGTATTCAATTTTCTCGGCCAGTGCGGGGGCGAAGTCTCTGCAGCATCCGGTGGTGTTTGCTACGCCTATTACGGTCCACAACCGGATCAGAAAATTTGGCAATCAGTTCGCCATGGTGATCATCGACGAGTGCCACGGGATCACGCCGACGATTAAGAAGATCATCTGGGCTATGCGGGAGGAGAACCCAAACCTCCGCGTGGTTGGCATGACAGCGACGCCTTATAGGATGGGGTCGGGTTACATCTTCGCACAATGGGCGGATGGCAAGCCAGTGCCTGAGCACGAGGCAGATGAGCCTTACTTTGCCGCCTGCGTTGATCAAATTACTGCTCGGCAGCTGATCGCCCGTGGATACCTTACAAAGCCTGTTGTGGGGCAGATCCACGCCGAAAGCTACCACACGTTGGATATGAAGTTGAACAGCCGCGGCCAGTTTGACGCGGCCGATGTCGATCGTGCGTATGTGGGGCTGGGCAGAACAACGTCGGACATCATCGCAGACGTGGTCGCACAAGCCAGAGACAGGCAAGGGGTGATGATCTTTGCCGCGACGGTGCAACATGCCTACGAGTGCTTCGCTAGCCTGCCACAGGAGCTTTCTGCGATCGTGACGGGCGAGACGCCGAGAGAAGAACGCGCGGACATCATAGCTTGTTTTAAAGCCCGCGAAATCAAGTACATTGTAAACGTGTCGGTGCTGACGACTGGGTTTGACGCGCCGCATGTGGATCTGATTGCGATGCTACGCGCGACGGAATCGGTCGGTTTACTGCAGCAAATTATTGGACGCGGCTTACGGGTCAGCGAGGGGAAGGACGATTGCTTGATCCTCGACTATGCCGAAAACATCGAGCGGCATTGCCCAGATGGCGACGTGTTTGACCCGACCATCAAGACAGCCAAAAGCAAAGAAGAAGCCATTTACGTTAAATGCACTTGTCCAACATGCGAGGCGGAAAATGAGTTCAAGGCAAGACCAAACGACACGGGATACAACATATCACCTAGTGGGTACTTTTGTGATCTCGACGGGAACTTGATACCGTCAGAATACGGGGATGTTCCGGCGCACTACGGCAGAAGATGCGGAAGTAAAGTATTGATTGCAGGGCAGCTCGTCCAATGTGCGTATCGATGGACAGCAAAGCAGTGCCCGCACTGTGAGGCTGACAACGACATAGCGGCTAGGTATTGCGCCGAATGTAAGGGCGAGATCGTCGACCCGAACGAGAAGCTTCGTGCTGCGTTTAATGAGAAGAAGGGCGACCCTACGAGGCGTCAAACGGATAAGGTGCTGAACTGGGAAGTTGCTAGTACGATTAGCCAGTCTGGCCGCGAATGTTGGCGCATCAACGTGACAACGCCTTACAGGACGTTTGCGTTCTGGGTGTTCAAGGCACCGACGTGGTCGTCTGGCTTCACGGACAGGGCTGCGTTTCTGGGGCTAGGCGGCAAGCCACCTGAGACGATCACGTACCAGAAAGATCCTAATACAAAGTTTTATAAGGTTCATGCTTACAATCGGAGGGCAGATGAAATTCCCCAGTGATATTCCAGTTTATGGCGACCAATTGTATCGCGGCGAATGTCCGAGCGAGACGCTTGAGCAGGTGACGTTCTTCTCGAGGCTGCGAACTTGGTACGGTGATTCGTATGGATTAATCGCGCTTCACCCGCGCAACGAAGGGCAACGGACATGGTCGAAGGCGGCGTTTGAGCGGGCCGAGGGCATGACCAAAGGCGCGGCCGATATTATAATACCGGGGTCCCCTTCGTTCGTTTGTGAGATCAAACGTCGAGATCATACGAAATCTAAATGGCAAGATGGACAGCAGGAGTATCTTCATGTCGCGAAAGAAAAAGGCGCATTCGTCTGCGTCGCGCTCGGGGCAGACGCAGCTATCGATGCTTTCGCAGACTATCTGGCCGAACGCGGTGAGACCTAGCAGGGGGATCGATGCCGTAATGAATGGTAAAGAGAGGTTAGAAGATCAGCATCCATCCATACAATCCTGTTGCACGTTCTACATTTACCGAGAAGCAAAAAGAATCATGCGTCATAAGGCAAAAATTGATAGAATTGACGCCTTGAATAAGGTGCCTGAGCTGCTTCGTCCGCACGTAAAAAAGGAGGTTGAAAGATTATGGTTGTTAGACAAGTAGCTGAATTTATTGCATTTTTTTGGGCTATAGGGATCATTGGGTATATAATAAGAATTATTATGCTTGTTGTTAAAAAGCCAGTTGACGGGTAAAATTTTATCCGCTATACAATGTTCATCAGCGCGGTGCTGATTAGATTTTAGATGTAGATGGAGATTTCAAATGTCAAACCGTTCCCTCGCCGACCAGTACGCCGACCAAGACTTCGCAGAAAAAGCTGCCGCAGATGCCAAGAAAGTTCTCAAGGCTCAGATCATTGAGCTTGGCACAGAGTTGGTCGATGGCGACCAGTACGACGTTAAGGTATCATTGTCTCAGCGTTCAGTAATGGACTTCGACAAATTATTTGCCACCTACGGCATAACCGAAGAGCAGTTCAAGCTGTTCTCGGCATGCACCAAAGAAGGCAAGTGTTTCGAGGTTCTCAAGGTTGTACCAAAGAAAGGATCCACAGAATGACCCTACCGACCATCATGTCGGTCGTTAATTACAAGAAGCTTAATTCATCGACGAAAATTCTTTGGATTAAGCTTTTTGACCTATACGGCTATAAATCGTTTTCGGGCGCGTATGAAGAAATGGCAGATGAAGTTACCAGTAGGCGCTGGACTGTACGAGCTCAAATATGGAAGCTTCAAGAAGTCAACGCCATTGATGTTACATCCTATTATGAGAAAGGTGCCGTAGGACAAGTAGGAAACACATATCGTCTTATAAATCCCAAGGATTGGAAAAATGCCTAACATGTTAGATTATGAGCGCCTTGTGCGCCAGAATGCAGATCTCCGCGTCGAAAACGCGAAGTTAAAAGGAAATTATAAAGTTCAAGGAAGGGATGAAGAAAGATGGAATTGGATAGAGAGGCAACCATTGACTGGAGCGAAGAAGGAGGAACTTCGCCTTCGTTTAGTGATACGAGATTGGGAGGAGCGGTACGACATCTTGTCGGAGCTTTACGCCCAGCGAGAACTGAGCCCGACAGCGGAATGGCACCAAGTGAAGATGGATCGGGAGGCTCGTCAGAGGCTTCAAACGGAAATGGCGTCACGCCGTCAATATCGAGCATATTGGCTGCAGCTGATCGTCGACAAATTGAAGATCTTAACAAAATGGAGAGTAAAATAATGTTAGTTAATAATCGTGAAAAAACCCATGGCAATTACCGCGATAACGCAACCATGAGCCAAGGGCTAAAAGACATCATGCGCGGCGGAAAGAACTGGAACATCCTTAACGATATGCAGCGCGAATCGCTCGAGATGATTGCAGTGAAGCTGGGACGCATTCTGACGGGCGACGCGGGCTTTAGAGACCATTGGGACGACGTCGGCGGTTATGCCCAGCTGGCGAGCTCTAATGCAAGCCCTAGCATGCCACAGGTTAGCCTAGATCTAACACAGGCAATTAACCAATGAAGAAATGGAAGGTATATGCTTCCGTAGCTGGTGTGTTATTATTGGTCAGTTATTGGTGTGCATCAGTCCTTGAAGGCGTTACTGGACCGACATCCACTGAGATATGGTTCGGCGCTGCTTCGTTATTTACGGGAGTAGGCGCTTTAGCTTCGGGAGTAGCGGCTATTACTGAATGGGAGATATTAGGACCATGACAAAAAAAGGATGGCTGGGGCCTTACGCTCTAGCCGCCCGCCACGCTGACGATGTCACTCTGGCGGATCTCGTAGATCTTCGTAAACGCCTTGCAGAGGCCGAGCGGCAACGTGACAATGCTTTAGACGCTGTCGTCAAACTGCAAAGGGAAAAAAGCAGATTAGAAGATTGGTTCAACCATGTGGTTCGCACATCAAATACGGTTTTAAAGTATAAGTTATGACTTATTATCGTCTCATGGGTGAACAACGAGGTTTCTTGGCCCGTGGGTCTATGTTAATAGATGAGAACTTGGAGTACAACGAAGCAGTCGAGCTTCTTCAAGATGTAAAAAATGAAATGCCTTTATGGAAATTTTGGTTAGTTGAACAGGAATTTATAGATGAAAAAGTACAATCGGGTATTCGTTCCGAACCCGAACCTTCGGTTTGATCCAGAAGAGTTAGCATCGCTCGGCAATTCAATCATATATGTCTGCGACCTGCCGATGTTCGACAACCTTATTGGCGATGAGAATGTGCATCGCTTCGAGGGACGCATAAGAGAACGTTTGGCGGACTTTGATCCGAATGAAGACGTGGTCGCCTACTATGGCGACAGCATGATCTTTGCGATGATGATCATGTGGCTGGCCGACAACTTTGATGCGTTTGACGTAGCCCGCTACTCGTCAAAGCAGCAGGCTTACGTCATCCGCGAATTGTCATATCAGAAGTTTATTCAGTAGGCGCGGTAGGTTCTTCTGCAGCAGGGGCAGCGTCCACAACAGGGGCAGCATCCACAACAGGGGCAGGCGCAGGTGCAGCGGCCGCAGATTCAATCTGTGGCTTCGCCTGTCCGTGAAGCAGTTGGATGAGATCCGCTACTTCTGCGTACACACCTGCGCCGAGGTGCTTTAGAACCGTGTTAACGTGCGCTACGGTTAGTTTGAGATCAAGTTCAAGGTTTTCCATTATATACCCCTATTGGCTATTGCTAGAGCCTTGGCGACGGTAGTGTCGTCCAAGTTGAGTAAAGGCTTCGTTTCGTTGCCTTGTTCCTTTTTAATCTTGTCGACCATATCAATCAAGCGTTGAGCCTTGACTTGCGCGGATTTCTTTACAGATCCACCTGTGGCACGTTCAATGCGGCCGCCAGAAGCTTGTGGTAAAAATCTTTGAGCTGCCAATCCCATTCCTGCCAAAACACTCGGTGGAAGCTGGTTAATTGCTCTTGCTCCGCCATAAATACCTGCGCCTTTAACGGCTGGACCAAGAGCGGGAGCGGCAATTTGTGCGCCTACTAATGGAGCGGCTCTTTTAGCGGTTTCGCCTGCTATACGTGCACCAGTAGATGGCACGTATTGGGAAACAGGTCGCGCAATGTTACGAGCGCCATAGGCCCCTGCTAAAGAACCAGTACCAGCTGCCGTCATTGTTCTTAAAGGAAGACCGCCAAATAATGCAGTCTCGCCGAGGGCTACCGCTGTTTCTGGGAATGCAATAGGAGAAATATTAGCACCTGCTTTTTGAGCGAGAGAATCAAGTTTAATCCCTAATGGAGTTCCATCAGATGATACTTGGCCGAGAGAATTAATTTTTTCTAACGTGTCTCGAGCGCCGCCGTTACCAACTTGACCGAATATCAAGTCTTTGCCTTGTGGATGTAAAGCATCGTTATATAACTTGCTAAAATTTCCAAACGAGAAATTTCCATTAGGCGCAAGATTATTTGTATAATTTTTACCAATAAGGCTCCATGCATCTGGGTCATAATTATTTACAACCTTTTGCAATGGAGCAAGAGCTGCTATGTTTGGCTTTTTAGCAGAAGCGGCCGAGATAATATTTGTGTAAATATTTGCCGATGGCTTAAAGCCCGGGCCGGCATTAGGATTTCCGACTGTTTTAAGAATAGTATCCCGCAAGTTATATAATTTTTGAGCATTTTGATTTGCGGTTGCAAGATCCTTAACCGCCTGTGGGCCACCTACAGATTGGGCATATGCATCCATATCTTTTGAAGCAGCGGCACGTAACTGACCAAGGATAGTGTCGTTTAATCCTGCGCTTCCGGGCATACGATTAAAGGTACGTTGATCATCAATAATTTGGCGCAGTGCATGAATTTGATCAAAAGTAAGCCCTTCTTCGCTTGAAAGGGCTTTGGACACAATTCCAAGCGTAGGTTCAATGTTTGATACCGTTCCAATTGATGATCCGCGCGCCGCATCTACTGCGTCACGAATATTGGCAATATCCATTTTTTTAGATGAATTAGATAGATTGGAAACAGGTTTATAAAAATCGTTCATTTGCGAACGAAAACCCATTGGGTCTTGATCGTCTTGCAAAAATTGGCCAACAGCTGAACGCACTGCTTCACCCGCTTTTTCAGGATCATATTCACCCGATAAATCAGAAACTTTTTCACCTAATTGAGAAAGAGTGCGAGCGGACGATTTTGGAACTTGATTGAAAAAGTCAAATTTTGATGCGACGTTCGGAATAGTGCCTTGTCCTACAGAGGCACTTGGCAAAGAAACGCCAATATCATGAGCAAGACCACCCGCAACCGCTGCACTATCTGCTCCACCTGTAAGAGCATGCACAAGAGGATCTGCAACTTTGCCTGCCAATGATCCAACCGTTTTTCCTGCGGCTCCGAGTACCATAGGCGCAACTTTAGCGCCAATAGCGCCTGCGGCCGCACCACTTAATTTGTCGGATAAATCTTCGCCTTCAGAGGAACCATAAATCGCACCTTGGACAACAGGGTTACTTGCGGCTGTAGCAACTCCACGCAATGCACTAGGAGCCATTCCCGCACCTTCACCAGCGAGGGCACGTAGACCAGCTCCCCCAAGGCTTGCGATGTTACTTGAACCAGACAATAGGTCAGCGGCGCCCAATCCGCCTGCAACGGCAGCTTCTTCAGGAGCGCCTAATACAGCGCCAACGGCCGCAGGAATAGCCGAGGCAACCATTCCTGTACCATATAAATACGGGTGCTTTTCCCATGCTGCGTTGGTAGCGGCTTTTTGTTTGGCAAGTTCAACAAGATATTCCGGTTCAGTACTGCCGGGCATATGACCTGTCTTAGCGGCCGCAATCAATTGCGGGGAATAACCGAGACCAAACGCTTGTGCAGCGCCTCGACCAAATGATTCAAGGCCACCAACTTCGGGTTCCCAAGCAATGTTGCCACCTTCTGGTTGCGATGGTTCATTATCCCACTTGATGTTCTCAGCCATTATTGAATCTCCACGCTACCATCGGAATACTGAATGGCTTTTTTACCCGCATTAGGACCATCTTGAACCACGCCTGTACGTGTAACAGTACGGTTTCCTTCGGACTGTGCTTGGCCAGCGAATGGAGGAATGTCTTTTTTGGCTTTTTCAAGATAGTTTTCTAATGGGTTTGTTTTATTGAATTGAGAGGTAAATAATACTGGCTCAGGATACTGACCATTGTTTTTAACGCCTTCTGCAAGCCATGCTTGATTAATATCATGTTGTTGTTCAAGTTTTGCTTTGGCGTTTGCAACGATATCATGCCGTGAACCCGGATTAATGCTAGGGGTTGCAACGGCGTGTAATGCTTCTTGAAGAACTGACTTTTGAGCCGTTCCTGCATTTTCTGAAAGAGTTTGCAATGCAGAAATAACTGCACTCTTTGTTCCAGAGTCGTTTGCCCGTTCAATAGATGCCATTTCTGGTGTAATATATTTATCAAAACCCGGTATTGAACTCAATCTGCCAATGGCTTCAGCCAATTCAGGCGTTGCACGGTTCATGCTTGCCAAACGTGAATACTCGGCAATGTTATCAAGAAGTTTGCTGTTAACCGCATAACTTTTTTCAAAATCCGTAGCATCGTTATATTGCGATTGAATATTCTTCGTGACGTTTTCAGCTAGAGCAGCCTTACGCGATGCGGCAAGAACACCTAATGCAGGAATAGAGTTACCATTAACGTCGCGTGTTAATTTGGTATCGTTAATTTCTTTTAAACGGTCTTCATAGGCTTTCACCTGCCCATCAATAAGAGAACCTGCTGGTCCAACACCTTTATATTTATTGATAAATGATTGCAAAGAAGCAGGATCGTTTCCAAGCGGGATCTCTACACCATCACGCATAATGGTCCCCGAATGCATTTGTTGAAGCGTAGGAGCAGGTGCGAGACCAACTTTCCCTTGCGCGGCTTCTCCGGCCGCGGGTTGGCCAAATACGCCAGTTTGTCCCGTAACTGACTGAGCATCTGCAGGAAGGTTCCCTTGATATTGAGAAAGTTTTGCAAACTCTTGCATAGAAATTGGAGGTTGACCGTTTGCATCGCGCATTGCATTGAATTGCATAAGACCCGTTTGAAGGGCATTTGTTGTAGCAATGTTGCGTTGCGAAATAACAGGCGATAGCGCCTGACGTTCCATCTGCTGCGTACGTACATCCTCGTATGCCTTAGCACCACCGCCAAGGCCCTGAAGAATAGCTGCGCCAAGATATGGACTTTTGGATGAGGCCATTGATCCGAGGCCGGACAATAAAGGTATAATTGTTTGCTCGGAGAATAGACCAGTCTGCGGCAATAAACCACCTTGGTTTTGTTGTTGCTCTTGGGCCTGTGCGGAACCGATACCAAACATATTGCCTAAGCCGCCGAGAAGACCTCCATTGTCTTTTGGAGATTCTTTTTGTGCAAGACTCGTCCAAGTTGGCGCAAGAGCTTTTTTAATTTCAGGCGTAAAACCATTTTCGGAAACGTCTTGCTTCAGATCGCGGCCCGTGCGATTTTGATAGTCATCACTTGCAAGCTTCCATGTAGCCGCGTCTTGATAACCGGGCGTCATTGGCGCCCCGCCAGTCACTCGATCCCATGTATCACCAATAAATTGACCCGCGCCCGCGGCCGTAGATTGGCCGCCTTTACCAACGCGGTGAGGATGACCTTGTGACGTGTCAAACTTTTCTCCGCCATTAAGAACATCGTATTGGCCGCCGCTTTCGCCACCGTAAATTGTTTTGACAACTTGTTGCTGGACAGGATCCATATCGGCAAGATTTTGAGGCGCAATTTTGTATTGCAATTTACTATCAAGACCGTTTGAATCTCCAACTACGTTACCTTCCGATCCATCATGATGTTCACGACCAACAAGACCGCCGGATGAAAAACCAAATGGTGCAAAAATAATTGGAAGCGCAGATGCGGCTGCGTCACCAATGCCAGACATAGCCGCGCCAAGGCCACTAACCGCTTCGGGAGCCGCAAAAGCCTCTTCTCCGCCTGTTGCCATTGCGCCTACAACGTCAGGTAATGGAGCGGCGGCAGCACTATATAAGCCGGGAAGTTGAGACGCAGCACCTAAACCGCCCATAGAACTTGCTAATTTACCTGCACTTAATAAATCCCCCATACCTAGCCCAGATTGGGAAGGATTGCCGGGAGGATTAGCCGCTGTAGCGAGTTTCCGCTCTGGCTGTTGACTATTTTTTGCAACTTTTTCCATAGGATCATCAGATGAATCATATGGAACGTCACCCCCGTCGGCATAACCAACGAGCCCCCCGCGAGCCTGTGCAGGCTTATCCAAAGTTTTCATATAGTCGTAAGCTTTGTTTAAATAATCTTTGGCACCTGTAAATAATTTTCCACCTTGCTCAATTTCGTCAGCCGCGCCCAAACCTTGTTGCAATACGCTTTCAGGCATAGAAGGTGCTGCGCCAGCGGTTCTTAATTGCCCCACTGGCACATTGGCTTGAGGAACGCGCCCAGCAAGGCCCGGCACACCGCTCGTTTGGCGCATAGTGGTTGAATTTGGATTTTTCAAAGCGGATTGTTGACGGTTTAATAAATTATAAAACGAATTAGTGTCATATGGATCATATTTTCCAAAAGCAGTTGTTTCGGCATACCCGCCATCTGCAAAACCCATACCCGCATGTTGCGGTCCAACTGCGCCGCCTTCAGATACTAAGCCGCCAGCGTACTTGTGGACGGGTTCAGATGCCTTGTCATAGTCGACGGTCTTGTAGCCACCAGACAAGCCAACGGCTTCTGGGTGAACCTTCTCGACGTCTTGAGCCATAAAGCCAACATGCGTTTGCTCGCTGTCGTCGCCCTTGTATTTAAACTTGTAGATTGGCAAGCCATTCTCGGCCGTGCCGACCCGCTTGATATCGTGCTTGAGACGACGATCGGAGAAAAACGGCATCGGTTGCGTCGTCGTTGTCGTGGATCCAGACAGAGCGCCAGTGCCTTCCGCGATGTTGGCAAGAAACTGAGCCACTTGGAATGGGTAGGCTTGTTGCTGTTGGAATTGATTGTACAAAGCCGTATTGCCAGCCTGCGTCGTTTGCTGACCAAGCGTACCTGCACCGAGCTGTGCTTGTGCGCCTTGCAATCCTGCCTGTTGCGCGCCAGCGCCAAGAGCGCCCATTTGAGCGGAAAGCGCACCCTGCTGGCCGAGACCAGCAATATAATTTTGCGAGGCGTTCTGATAACCCTGATTGGCCATATTGGACAGGACATTGCCTGTTGCAAGATTTTGTTGACCCATCAAAGCTGCTTGAGCGATGTTGCCCCGATCGCCGCCAAACGCGCCTTGCTGAATTGTATTGCCTAAAAGTTGTTGTTGCTGTTGCTGATTTTGGTTTTGCAAATAGGCCGCGGTCGAACCCATGGCTTGATTTACAAACGGGTTCATATAGCCAGCAACGCCAGACTGGTAATTAGGAGCGTTGAACCCCTGATAAGCCTGTGCAGTACCTTGCATAGCCGCGCCATAAGCTGGCTGTGCGGCATTGGCCTGCTGATTAATGTTGCTGATGCCAGCCTGCTGCTGTTGATTTAACGGAGCAACGAAAGCGTTAGGATCGGTGCTGTACTGTTGGAATGGCTGTGCAGCCGTCTGCTGCGCCGTGGCGTTGACGGAGTTATATCGAGCCAAAACCTCTGGTGGGATTTGAACGCTCTGGGTCGTCGTGCCAGTCTTGCCACCCATATTACTGCTCCGTCATATGCTCTTCGTGTCCGGTTTGGACATTATAAAGGAAAAACGCACCAGCTGGAGGTCCAAAAGAGCGTTCGTAAAATCTTACCTTGGCTTCGGTTCGCTGATTTGAAAGTACCCCGATAATTAACGGAAGGCCCAACTCGTCTGCGACACGTTTAGAAAACTCACACAAGGCCCGAGCGTGGCCGTATCCTTGACTAGCTCGTATCTTGTGGCCTTTATTAGTGCGGAACTCTGGATCGACGAAAATCGCCTTTTCTTCGAGCATTGGACTATTTGAATACCACATCTCGCTTGTACGCAAAAGGACCGCCCCCTCGATCTTTTCGCCCGGCTTCCCAATAATCCCAACAAGCCCCTGCCAAAGATATAGAGCTGGGCGGATCATGCCGAGCATTTTGGTCGGGTTAATGTCTTTGATGCCGTTTTCTTCCCAAGCCTTGATGGCTAGGGCAAGCATGGCGTCTTCGTCTTCTGGCGTACCAATTCTAATTTCTGGTGACATTTAATCTCTCTTTGGACCAGGTAATTTCTTTAACGTATCTATGGTCTTTTTGCGGTAACCCGTTACGAAATGATCAAGGATATCATGCCCGTGGTCAATATCTCCACCGCCCAAACGAGTGACATCGTCAGGTTCAATAACATATTCTCCGCCCGCGGCAACGATTTCGACAGGAGAGGCCCCGCCATCGGCACGAGCGCCGTATGGCTTGCCTTGCGCGTATGGTTGCGGCGCTTCGGAATAGGGTTGGGCGGATTCTTGGAAATAAGGTTTCGACGAGAACATACGGCGGGCGATTTTGAACCCAGCCATGGTGTTGCCCTCACCCATTGATGAGATGATATCAGCAGGAATAACGTAGGATCCCGATTTGACGTTCATCGGAAGGTGATCGGTGCGGCCAGCAACTGGGCTGTGGATCGGGCCAGTGTGGATCATGTGAACAGGCTTGGCATACTCAACTTGAGGAACTGAAAACGGCCCACCCTCGGCCTTTGTATGACGAGCCGTGTTGAGCGCGGCCGCGATCGCTTGATCCTGCGGATGACCCGCGTGGATCATCTCGCTGATGTTGTGGCTGATCGTCTTTTGGGATTTACCGTGTGCTAATGGCATGACGACCTCAAATATTTGGCGTGTAAGAAACGACAGCGGACATACCAGTTTGGCAAACCACAACCAACCCATTGGAATAATGGATACGTGTATCACGGTATGGCACGAAGTTAGAGGCGTTGGCGGGTAGTGATGCGTAAATCAAATTAGATGACCCAATGCCCCCAACCGTAGCCGAATCGTAAATCAAAACTTGGTTAGATCCAGACGATGCGGGAATAGAAATGCTAAACATAATGCCTTTGCCAACTACAATCGACGTTGTTGTAGCGACAACCGTAGGACATGAGTTGGTTGGATTGTTACCTGCCGCAAAGCCAGTAAGGATTGTTACTTCGGTGGCAAGTGTTTGCAAATAACCGGAAAGGTTATTGATGGCGATTACGCCGTTTTTCTGGGTAGTTAGAATATCGTCGAGTGACGCACCCATTAGAATCTCCCGTCAATCTGATAGCGATAACGGATAGCGCCAAGCCGCCAGAACGTACCAACATCGTTGGACGATATATTGAACGCCATCAAACGCGCCCTGATCCGAACGGATATATATTCTGTAGCTTGCGTCATGGTGTATGGGCCATACTGAACAGGCGTATCGCCGGGGTAATTGGTAACGTAAAATGTAATCTGCACGGTCGCATTTGGATTGCCGGAATACGTACCCCACTTCATGTCGGGCCATATTTGATCAATAAAAATCAAGTTATCGGCTTCATTGAGTTCAAAATAACCCGTTTGGAAAGACGACAGCATGGCGGTTGTTTGAGTTCCGCTGGCCGCGTCGTTGCCTATCTCGTGCTGATATAAGTAATTATCAGATCCCGCACCAATAGGAGGCCCAAGGACAGATTGATCAATCCAAGCAGTACGACCAAGAGTGCCAAAGTCCCATTGTTGGAGAACCGTATTGTATTTAACATAGCTGTCGTTTTCCGTGGACGATGCCGATGGATAATACCATGTCACCTCGTTGAATTGGCTGTTTACGCCGCAGGCAACTTTATAAAGGTATGATGTATTAATGTTTTGAAAGATCACGTCCCACACAGGACATGGGATAGACTGAGGACCAGAACCCATCGACATAAAGAACTGCTTTTGCGACATCCAATAAATAGCGCCGTTCAACTGACCTGTGCAGTGCCTTGATATAGCGCCGCAGTTTGATCCAATTTTGTTGAACCCGTAGACGAACGGAGGCCCAATATATTGCATCGCCCAAAGGTCTAAGTCGGTCCATAAAAGACCCTGTTGCGGCCCCTGAATGCCAGCAACAATCTTTGACCCTGTTGGAATACGGTATGAACCCGCTTGGTTTGTCGGTGTTGCTGCCCATTGAGTAAAATCTTCTATGTCAGACCAACGGACAAGCATAGGGTCAGGCGACAGGGTAAACGACGAACCATAAGCAATAACTTGGCGTTCAGGCATGGCAACGAATATGCCGCTGTTTACCAATGGGCCATTGCCGCCAACGATTTGCGCGTTTTGGAGCTGACCACTTGGATCCCAATAATAGATTGCTCCACCTGCGGGACAGGCGATAAGGTCTTGGCCAAAGTTGTCAAGCGTCCAATCAGTGGCCGTAATTGTAGTGCCGGGGACGGTTGGCTGCGTTGTGCCGACACCAAATCCACCTACGCCAAATCCACCTACGCCAAAACCAGTGCCTAAAGGTTGAGGACCGATGGCAACGTAAAACGTGGATTGCACCAACCCGCTATTAATGACGGTAGCCGTAGTTGGACCAACAGTAGACGTCGCGCTATTTGCAGCCGCAAACGTAAACGAGCTAGTCGTTAAAACACTCTGAACGGTATAAAGTCCGAAAAGCGGGACGCCGCCGACTGTTGTTGATACGCCAACATAAAAAGAATCACCTACGTTAAACCCGTGGTTGTCAAAATAGGTAGTGACGATAGATGAGCCATTTGTTGTTGCAAAAGCATATTCAGCAACAAGACGCGCTGTACCGGATCCAGATCCTACGCCAGTGGCTGTAAAAATAACACCGACCGTATTGGCTGCAGCACCGATCGACGTAAAGCTCGTTGAGCCTACCGAAACAATCTCATAGGTATTGCCTACAACGAATGAACCACCCACGGTGTTAGTGGAGGTATTGGCCGTTAATGTGGCAACAGACGACGCGTAGATTGAATATTGCGTACCTGCAGCCGATTGGATTTTGTAGGGTCCATTAAGAACCAAGCCGCCAACGGTTACGGGCGTGACATATGTAACGTAATCCAAAACGGAAGCTGTGATATTGCTATCGGTTACGGTTACAACATTTGACCCCGATGTAGTAGCAAACACGGGCGCGGTATTGGTTACAGACGTTTGAGGCGTAATATTGACAAGATTATTGCCTGTTAAAACGCTTAATGAAGATTCTGCGCCAATACCAAGATGGTTTGTTGCGTTAAGGTCTGCCCAACCTTTGAGGGCGCGTATTTTGGAACCGATTGATGACGCGTAATAGGCCACCCACCCGCCAAGTTTTTGAGCCAATCCATAGCCGTTACGTTCTGGCAAAAACCGTATAAAAGACGACGACGAGTATGCTGCTTCGTTCAACGCAGGTGTTGTGTTGGTCTCTACGCCGGGTTTTAGTTTGATCGTATTATGAGGCATGAATTACCTCGTTGGAGCGGCAAAAGGAGCAGGCGAATAAGAAGTCCATGCTGCAGCTTCAAATTTCTTGCGGTTCTCTTCAACCATTGCGCTCTTGAGGAGGCCTTGATATTGACTTTCATACGTTTGCGCCATGGCGGGATCGTCATTCAATCGGCCAAAGTTGCGTTGGTAGGCCGAGATATAGATCATAGATGCCATGATAAACATGTCAGGCAGATAGACCGAAATGTAAGTTTGCGTGTTCGTGGCCGAGAGCGGCGCAGAACGAACGGTGCCTGTTAGGCGAATGGCGTAATTAAGGTCAGGAATAGGCCCAACAATCATATTCTGACTAGTCAAACCAGTTGTGGCTGAATCACCACCATAGACGGCAAAGTATTGCGGAAGACCCGTGGCCGACCCCGTGCCGTATACGTTTTGAATAAATTCTTTGCCGACTGGCAAAAGAGGCGCTGAACTGCCCGACCCGTCAATAACCTCAAAGGTTTCCATGACCACAAAGGAAGACGTCGGGATTGTTAAGGTGCCATTACCCGCCGTCAAAGAATAGGACGAATTGCTGATTTGGGTAGACAAGAAGTCTAGGTCACGCTGCATCCGCAGTTCGGCGTAAGAGATCATTTGAGGCAAAATGATCTGGAAGTTGGTATCCGTTGTCGGAACCACCGCCATAGTAGCGATCTGTTGCACAAAAGAATTATAATCCACTTAAGCCCCCTTTTGCGCCAAACGACGTTTTTCCGACCAAGGACGGCCCTTGTGAGAATTAGACATTTTTAATTTTGTCTCATCAGAAAAAGGTTTTCTTTTCCTATTCTTTTGAAACTCAGACATCTTAGCACGAGTTTCTTCTGAATGGGACTGATGTTTTTTACCTTTATTTGATTCAGAGAGTTTTCTTTTATGCTCTTCCGAAAAAACGCGCCCTTTTCCAGCCGCCCCAATTTTTGCCCGATGTTCTGGGCTATGAGGACCAATCTTTCTTTTTGAAGCCGCATCAGACAATTTACGACGATATTCATCTGTAAATACTTTGTTTTTATTGGCGTCAGATTGTTTTTTTCTGACTTTTTCAGAAGGATTAGAAATTCCCTCTCCGCCATCTGTCATATTGGAAAGATTATCACGGCCATAAAAAGCAATTCTGTCCCGCTCAACTAAAAAAGCAGCCTCTTCAGTCAAATTTGAAACAACAATCTTAATGTCTATAGACAGTCCCATAGACGTTAATTTTGATTGAATGGCTTTATGATGAGGATTCCGATTAGACATCACCCAAGCACGGCGCGCGGTCCCTTTACCTACATAAAAGCAGGTATTGGTATCTGGGCGCCAATGCTCGTAGATGTAAAAATCCATCGTTTGTCTACACCATATTAAATGCGGTTTGCTCGACCTCTAAGACGCGCCTAGACCAGCCTTTGCCAAACGTAGCATAAGTCGAAAGAGATTGTAAGAAGGCTAATCTGGCTTCGCAGACTGCCGTAGCAACATCGCGAGGGTTTGCCGTTTCACAAGCAGCAAGCGTGGCGGGGCCGATTTGTCCGTCGACGGGAGTAACACCGAGCACCGACTGAAGGGTTTTTGCGGCGCGTGACGGACCCGAGTTGATGGCAAAATCAAAGACGGCATAATCCACGCCTTCCGGCAGATCGTCGCCCTTTATCGTATCCCAATACTTGGCTTTGTATAGGGGCATGACGTCATTGGGCGTTAAAGCCTTAATGTCGTCTTTGGTCACAGGATGGCCAACCCAAGCCTCCCAAGTTGCCTTAGTGCAGCCGAGGTTGGTCGCCCCGCCGGGGTCGGAAGGGTTATCAACGTAACCACCCTCATTTTTAAGGACGAGGGCAAAGCATTGGGGGAAATTGGTGTTCACTGCTTATTCCCCAAAGAAGCGGTAAGGGCATCTGTCTTTTGCTTAGAACCTGCGGACGAGCCAAAATAGAACCCCATGACGCTCGTCCAAGCTGTGCCAAGCGTACCGATCAGCATCAGAAGAGCCTCACCACCCGTGGCAGGAAGGCCAAAGTGCAGGATGTACGCAATGATGCCGAAGAAGCCAAGAGTGACGCCAACTGCCAATACCCGTGGAATCCAGTCGCGAGTTGCGATTTGCATTTGACGGGCTGAGTCACGGTCTTCTTCCGATATCTTTTCCAGATCGATGTCCAAAGATTTCATTTGAACTTTGAAGTCGGCGTCAATCTTTTTAAGCGCAGCCAACTGATCGCCAGTAGGATTGGCAAGAGCCGACATAATGTCGTCCTCGGTGCCATTCTCATGGCCGAATAAAGCGCCAGAGATGGCTTTAACCGCCATGCCAGCCACTGGTCCGCCCAAAGCCGTGGCAATAGTAGGAGCAATTGAACCCAAAAGTGGGCCAAATGTTTTAAGAATGTCCATTTATTTTCCCTTTTCCAGAAGAGTTAACCGTTTATCCAATTCTGCCCGTGCAAGAGCCGCAGCCTTTTCTATCGCGTCCATTTTATCCCCCAACGATTCGCCCAATTTTTGTATGGCAAGCGTTAAATCAGCCCTAATCAATGCTCTGGCGGCAGCGGCATCAGCCGTCATTTCCAACCGAACCTTATTACTTTCGGACAATTGGCGCTCACGGTCTAATGTCATGTTGGCACGGGCAAGAGCCGCATCGCGTTCAACTTGGTCAATTCTTATGCTAAGTTTTTCGCGTATTTCTGCCATTTCAATCGTTGTGCCTTGAGTTGGAATAGCCTTGTTTTCGCTATTAACCACCACTGCTATCTTAGATTTTAGTTGTATAATTTCGTTGTTCGCGTTGGAAAGCGAGTTCATCAAATACACAACGCAAGAAAACAAGATTGGCACACCAGCAAACACGATTTTTTCAACCAATGCGCCCTTGGACGCACTAGCTGCCATTTCCTGTTCTAATTTGTGTTGCTGTTCTTCAATCTTTTCCATGTTACTTTGCCGTTAATGTTAGAACGATACCAATCAAAGCAATTCCCAAGACCAGAAAGCCAACAATGCTTGCGATCATAATAGCATCCTTGCGATTCTCTTCTTGTTCTTTCAATTTTGCTGCAGCTTCCCTCGCCGCTTCTTTCCGCATTTCAATTACTTGCCGTTGTATACCTTCCCATGCTGCTTTCCCATATTGGGAAACAAACAAGTTTTTAACTTGAAGCTGCATATCAATGGCTTTAGCCTTGACGGCGTATATTTTGACCGCCTCGGCTTCAAACTCGGCTTGCGATTGAAACAGTTTTTTCTTACGAGGCGTAGAAGCTATCGTAACAATTTGGCCAACTTTACCAAAGAGGTTGCTTACCTTTTCGGCGGTCGCCATCATATCCTGCCCTGCATCGACGGCGGATTTGATCGAATTGTAGATCGCTGTCGCGCCGGCGATGAGGGTAAATGGATCCATATTATTCCGTT
>Ga0316221_1001266_pt1 | contig 27402 bp, 26 predicted proteins | sample TBH18007metaG_FD_206003 | JGI IMG/M metagenome (GOLD analysis project Ga0316221, IMG submission 206003) | Freshwater microbial communities from Trout Bog Lake, Wisconsin, USA - TBH18007 | ecosystem: Environmental > Aquatic > Freshwater > Lake > Hypolimnion/Profundal zone | place: USA: Wisconsin... | reverse complement strand
TGAGGATCATCTTGAAGGAAATCTTTTTTTTACCCGCATAGATAGCTTTTAACGCGAGTCTTATAAAGTGTTCATACACAAGCGGATTGTCTGCGTGGAATTTCTCGAACGCTTGTTGTATTGTCTTGCCGGTGCTGTTTTGGAAGTTCATATGAAGTTGTGTTTAAAAAATAGTCTTCTGAATAGTTGGCTTATAGCTCGCATCATACCGCACATTATCTCCTTTAGGGTATGGCTCTATTTTGTATGGCAATAATTCATTCATCCTCTTTATCTGTTGTTTACTGCCTAAAAAATAAAAGTATCTATGCTTTCTGGGCCTGTCTTCTAATGAAAAATCAGACCCAAATTTATCTTTCAGAAACTGCGATCTATTTTCTTGCCCACGGCTTATATCTGCTATTGTATGCCCATGTAAATGCTCCATACCCTTTATTTTATAATCTGTCCTTTTTGCCGATAAACCCGTGTAAATAAAATTGGTCGCTTGGTAAATATACCCATGATGGTTTTGTGATGTATCGGCGTAACTTACTATAACCATTGGGGGGGGTATTAGCTTCAATGATTGGCTAACTAAAAAAGATAAGCTATTTTTCTCTAATCCTTCATTGATCACAAGCCTATTTAGCTCCATTATACTAAAATCTGGAAAAAATAGTTTTCGTAGTGGATTAGATACAGGAGTAGCGTATGTAACAATGCCTTGCAACCCAACTTCACTAAATAAACCCATAGCATACTCGATAGGCGGCAATCGCTTTGCGTAGTGCTTGTTAATTATCCAATCTCGACAATCAAAATTAGTAATTGACTTGACAGTATATTTTTCTTTTATGCCCATTTATTACTGCTGTTTTTTATTGTTGGTAACTATGCTTTCTACTAAACCAGAAGAGCCGACAATCCCAAAAATTGATTTCGCTCCACCGGCTTTCATTTTTTCATAAAAGGCTCCTAATGCCGCCTTTCTGCTATTTTCCCACACAAATGCCGCCTTATCCCTCTCGCGATCTGATTCCGAACGTCTTGTTATTCCGGGAGAGTAAAAAGCACTTATACCCTCCATGTGGGCTCGCATTTCATCTTCTGTACAAATACTCACTCCGAGGCCCACCAACAGGTTGTACATCACCCATGGCATGTCGCAATCGCACTTACAAACCCATATAGCATGGCCATCGTCAGACATTGCGCCTAAACTAATAACTGATAATTTTCCAAACTTCAACCCTTTCAGGTTTTTTATTCTACTATTCATAATTTTTATTTTAACCCCATTGATCAGCCATCGCATGGGCTATACCAGGAAAGGTTTTACTGCGCTCGCGCGATCTGTCACCTAATTGCTTCCCTTGTTTTGCCATCGCATACCATTTCGGCTGTCTTTTCATTTTACCAGTCTTAGAATCTATCCATTCAGCACTTTCTCCTTGATCCACATGCGTAACTACTTTATTGAATAAATCAACCTTGTCGGCGTGAAATAATGGAGGCAAATTTTTTAACCATAAGCATGTTGTCTTTCTATGTTCATCTCCAAAATAATATGGCTGAATAACTTGTGTAGGTTTAATTATTGAATTTATTGAACCCACAGGATTTTCAAGACATATCTTGTTTATATTCTGATTAAGTAGCTTGATAAAAAATTTCTCGGCATTTCTCTTCTCTTCTCTTCTCTTCTCTTCTCTCCGACCAGAGCGCCAGACTTTATCGGTGGTTGATCTTTAAGCCAACGGTTTGCTGTTACTGTAAGGTAAGTACATGGTGGGTGACCTATCATCAAATCCCAACCCATATCTATGACCTCAAATACATCACGGCAATAATGCCACTCAGGATGTCCGCCACTACATTCCTGTAAATCGCATGAAAATGCTTCGTGCCCTTTCTTCCGAAAAGCAATAGTGACCGCCTGGCTTTCTTCACATGCTACTAATACTCTCATCGTGTGTTATTTTTTATCTTCTACTAAAGTCCTTACTACTCCTTCTATAGAAACCTAAAATGGCAGGTCGTCTGCTTTTCTGTTTTCAAATCCGGCGTTTGGTTTATCGTATCTTACCACTGGCGCAACATTCTGTGATTCAAAAGGGCTCGGCGCTTCTGAAAACTTCATTGTCGGACCATGGAACGCAAGTTTTATATCCATGGTAGCTCCATTTCTCCATTTACGGATTAGCAAATCCGCTTCATGTTCTGTAGAGTTTCCATCTTCATTTTCTTTTATTCCACTCACCCAGTCTCGGTGAAGGAACATTACTACGTCTGCATCCTGTTCAATACTACCGCTTTCTCGCAGGTGGTGGAGTTCTGGCTTTTTATTTCCTTTCTCCTCAGACTGCCGATTAAGCTGCGCGAGAATGATTACCGGTATTTTCATGTTCATGGCCAACAATTTTAGGCCCCGACATATTTTCGATACTTCCTGCTCCCGGTTGCGGTTGTTGACATTTTCCGGCTCAATAAGTTGCAGGTAGTCAATAATTAGCAGGTTAACACCATTTTTTATCCTCAAACGCTCTGCCTTGGCACGAATATCTGTAAGGCTCACCTGAGCTGTATCAGAAAAGTATATTGGTAAGCCAGAAAGCATACCCATTGTATCGTAAACCCTATCTCGATCTGATTGCTCCTTATCCAGTAAATTACGGTCTATACGGTAAAAGTCTATATTGCTTTCCGCTGCAACACTTCTCGCTAATATATCCTTATCCTCCATTTCAAGACTTATAATGCCTACAGTCTTCCCTTTAAAGGCAGCATGTGTGGCTATCCTACCCATAAAGGCCGACTTCCCCACAGAAGGACGAGCGCCGATAACAATTAAGTTAGTTTCTTTAAACCCGCCATTCATATTATCAAGCGCACTTATTGATGTACTTACACCCATAATACCCTTTTCTTGCACTTCATCCATATGCTTACGAAGTTTCGTTGCAACTTTCGATATATGAACCCAATCATCAGTAACCTTAACATCCATGATCTGCCGGAGTTGCTCTTCCATCTTCCCAGCCTCCTCAAAGGCATCACCGGTCAAATTACCTGAATTTTTTAACTTAAACATGAGTCGATTTGCAGCCAACTCACGAAGGATCAGGCACCAGGTAACCAGATGAGCGGATGTAACCACACTGTTTTGAAGCATCATCATCAGGTATTCAATTTTACTTTCCTCAATATGAGTAATGCCTTTGTCGAAAAAATGTCGCTGCACAACCAAGTAATCTATGCCGTAACCTTTTTCGTAAACCGCTTTGATCGCTTTGTAAACTTCCAGTGTCTTTGCCCCGTAAAAACACTCCTCTCTGAGTATGGAAATTACGAGCGAATACGAGGTCGGTTCCATCAGGAAAACACCCAACACTTTTTCTTCTAATTCGATGTCGTAATCCACATTTGCTCTAAATATCGCCATGACGTTCTGTTTTTTTAGTTGATTTGCTTAATTCCTGCGCCTATTCCTGCCATTTTTACCCCACCTGCGGTATCTTACCATTGCCAGCCTCTCTTTTTGCCAGTAATTCTTGTGCTGTTGGATACCCGGTTCCTGTTCCTTTTTTCTCTGGTTTTTTAGGATCATTCCCTTTGCTTTGGTAAAAATGCCTCCAACCTTTTGAAATTGAATTTTTAATAATTCCAATAGCTGCCGATTCTGAAAAATCTGAAAGTTTAACCAACTCCTCCAGTGACGCTTGCCGGGTAATCATCCCTTTGAATTTGAATTGATGTTGCTCAAATAAATATTTTTCCCAATTAATCCACACTGCATCAAATTCTGGAGTCCATTTCGGGATATATGTACTATTTTTTATAAAATTGGTAGTTTCTTGCTCGTTTGAGGTAGTTTCTTGCTCGTTTGAGGTAGTTTCTTGCTCGTTTGAGGTAGTTTCTTGCTCGTTTGAGGTAGTTTCTTGCTCGTTTGAGGTAGTTTCTTGGGGAAGAAACCCGTTTTTATTTATATTATTAACACTATTTGTATTATTAGTATTACTCTTAGTATTACCCTTACTATTACTTAAACTATATACTTTTTTATGTGTACTTTCTTGCTCGTTTGGCGTAGTTTCTTGCTCGTTTGGCGTAGTTTCTTGGGGAAGAAACCCCTGTTTCTTAGGAAGATTGCTTTTGCGAATGTGGATAACTTCGGAGTATAATTTTATATCATCTCTAATAATTGCCTTACTCCTATTAGAGTTTTTTTGAATAAAAAACCATCTTTCTTGTATCCCGTGTGATGTTAAAACACCGCACTTATTAAATAATTCCATACTAAAGAAGCCTGATTGAAGTAAACAATCAACAATTTTCTTTAACACAATCATGGTTATGACACTTTCCATTTTAGCGGATTTTATCATAATTACTTTATCATTCCATTCAATAAAATAGCTTTCATTATAAATTTCTCTAAGCATTCTTATCGCGATTGCCGGAACTGCAAATCGAAGCCACGGCTCTGTCCCCATAGGATCTATTAATTCCTGAGCAAGAATTATCTTATCGTCACCGTATATAGCAACATCAACTTGGAAATAATCTAAATTCTCTTTTATTGGTCTGGCCATTATTATTTAATTTTAGTAAAACCATGATCAATTAATGTAAATCCTCGAGAGCCTTTAAACCAAATTCCATCGTATCTATAATCATATGTATAAAGATTTATTTCAGGAAAAATATCGGGCAAATAACCTATGCCAGTAGATGCATCAATATAAGATCCAATCAGGGCTATGCTTACATTAATGACGTAGTTAGGTCGATATATAGATAGCCAATGTCTAATTCCCGCCATATACCTGGCTGCTTGCCAAAAAGCCAAAGGGTCTATTTTATCCTTTTTAAGTTCATAAACCCTAATATCGTAATATTCATGAGATATTTTACTTACCGTGACAATATCAAAACGCCCATAATTACCTAATGTTATTTGTTTTATACGATGTCCAGTAATAAACAAACCTCTTTTCATTAACTCAGACATTGGGGTAGTCATAATAAGATGCTCTAAATCCTTCTCCAGTAGTTCCATAAAAAATTAAAGCACCTTCCCTGCAGCCAGGCTTACCGAACAACCACCAGAGGTGAGAACTTCGCAAGCTGCAAGGGAAGATGCGTATTTAAAAAGTGAATAGTAAAATTCCATAAAAGATAGTTGTTAGTAAGCATTTCAAAAGTAATAATCATTTTTGAATTGCCAATATTTTTGCTAAAATTTATTTATTAACACGTACTGGCACTTGTTTCAGCGCATTACAACCTAAATTAACAACGCAATAGAAATAACGGCTGATTTTAACATAAATATATAAATTAATATAATTAATTCGGTTAATTTTCCATTTCGTGGAATAGAAAGACCTAATTCTATCGCTTCTGCGCTGTTTTCTGTGACGTAATCGTGACAATTACGGCATATTGGCAGGAAAAATTCGGTCTGATTAAGTAATTTATTGGTTTTTCCCTTCTTGTGGTGTACTTCTGTAGCTTGTATTGTGCATCCCGGCAGGTTGGCTCCGCATTTTGGATGATCCAGCAGGTACTTTTTGCGCACAATGCTATAAATAGCCAGTTCTTTTCCTCTTTGTATGCTTACCTGGCTGATCTTTTTTTGTGGCTTCGGTGGATTTACTTTCTTTTTTATCGGTGTTGCTTTTTTGACCGGCGCGACTTTTGGTTTCGCCTGGGCCTTCTTTGCGCTGGCTGCACGAGCACACCAGTCACAACCATCTTTATTGAATAGTTTACGATCAGGATGTTTAGGGCAGTAGCGGGGCATTGTGTGCGTTTGAGGATGCAAAGTAAAAACTAATTCTCCAACAAACAAAATATTTTTAAAAAATTTCTGAAATATTTGTTTGGTAAATAAAAAGTGTTACCTTTGTGAAAAAATAAATAGCAAATGGATCACGTAATTAATGTAAGTGCAGTAAGGGATAAAATGACCGACAGGCCAATAGGGCAGCGGCTTCACAACTTTTTCAATGGCGCGACAAAAATTCTTACCAGGGCGCAGATAGATGAAGTGGAGAAAGTTATCAAGGCGAGCCACGAAGAAGTGATGGGGCAAATAAGGGATGCAAAAAAAGTAGTAAAAAATTAATTCACCAACATAAAAACAATCATCCCTCATGGACAACAACACAACACCGGAGATACAAGAAATAGTATCCCGCCCCAATGATCTCAAGCTGGTAAAAGTAGAGATAGACTCCTACGCCGGTATTGATGCAACAGACAAAGCACTGGTGATCGTCTTCCCGGAGAACGAAAAAATAACAGAGCTCAGTGGCGACCAAGGCGTAGGTAAGACTTCGCTGATGAACGGCCTCAAAGCGCTGCTGGGAGAGCCGGAGCCAGAAAATTCAATCAACCAGACGACAAAGAACAAATCAATGTCACTGGAGTTTGAGAAGGATGGCGAACTATACAAGACACGCCTTACGAAGAGTGCATTCACGCTTACCAACATCAAAGAGAAAGATGGTAAGAAGATGACCTCCACTATCAACAAGCCAAAAGAAATGCTTAGTTCATTGATAGGCCCGGTGGGAGTAAGCCCTTCCTTTGTGAAAGAAAAAAAATCAGGCGAGTCGCAACTGGAGTGGATAAAGTCCCTCGCGAAAAGTAACCCTGAATTATCCGCGCAGGAAAATGCGATCAAAGCTGCACACGCGCTGGACTATGCAAAACGCACTGATGTCAACCGCGATGTGAAAAACCTGAAACAGTCTATCCTCAACACAGGTTACTACTCATTCAGTGATGATGGAGAAACAGTACACACTCCCGCCGTAAATGAAGCACTGGTGAAGATAGCAGACGCGCCGGAGAACGAAGAAGTAATACAGGAAGAGTTTAAGGCCGCGCAGTTACAGTTTGCTGAAAAGAACAAAGCAATCTCCCGCCGCGAGCAGTTGGACTTTGAAATGAAGACTGCAAGAAATGAAGTGGAGCGCCTGAATAATGAGATCGCCAGGTTACAAGCACAGGTGCTATCGCAGAATAAAAAAATAGCCGATACAGATGATGCGATCATGCTGGCCGATGCGTACATCAAAGAGCGCGAGAATGCACCGCAAAGAATGGAGTCCGCGCAGCAAGCCTTCCAAAACTTCAACTCAGTAACACTACTTCGCAAAGGAGTATTTGATGCTGCAGAACTGGTGAAAACCTACAAGACAAAAGAAGAAGAGCAGAAAGCCCTCAATGCAAAACTTGATCAGTACGAAGCAGAACTTCGCGAGCTGGCCCAGCAGTTTACACCGGACATTGAAGGACTGGAAATAGAACTGGGCAACTCCATTGATAACAAGCGCCAGATGGGTGTGTACTACAAAGGAACCAACATAGCCTTCCTTTCAGAAAGTGAACTGTGGGACCTTTGCTTACAGGTGTGGAAGGTGTCCGGCATATTAGTAGTGTTCATTGAAAACTCTACCTCTCTGGGCAGTGATGCCATGGAAAGGATAAACTGGTTTGCAAAGAATGGAGGGACAGTGTTTCTCTCTACAGTACAACGTGGGTATAAAGAATTGAAGGTCACTTTCCTAAAAGAAAAACAGTAGTATGAGTGCGTTATCTATAGTGGGCAGCAGTAGGTTAAATGGAGATAGGCAGAAGGAAGATTTTTATCCTACGCCTGGCTATGTCGTAGACGAATTGCTAAAGCGCGAAACTTTTACTGGACTTACACGCGAACCAGCTTGTGGAGATGGTGCCATATCAAAAGTATTGCTTAGTCATGGCATGGAGGTAATTTCTACAGATATTGTAGATAGGGGATTTTCAGGTACTGGCATTATTGATTTCCTTTCTGAAAATACTTTGTTTGAAAAAGCTAATGGTATGGTTTGCAATAACATTATTACAAACCCTCCATATTCTCTTGCTTTAGAATTTGTGCTGAAATCAAAAAAGGTAGCGCAAAAAAAGATAGCCATGTTTCTGAAAACGGTTTTTCTTGAAAGCGAAGGTCGCCGGGAAATGTTTGCAGATACTAAGTTCCCATTGAAAACTATATACCAATTCAGCAAACGCGTTTCTTTATACAAAGATGGAGTGAAAATGAAAAACAGCGGCATGATTGCTTACGCATGGTTTGTGTGGGACAAAGAACACAAAGGCGAACCAACAATTAAATGGATACCATAAAACAACAACTATGCACACACTCTGCGCAATACTCTTCTGGTTACTCGGCTCCTTTGTGGCCGTTCGGTTTATCTCCGTTGTCTATTTCATTGCCTTGTTTAAGGTAGTGGATGTAACATGGGCTGGGATACTGCATACGGTAATGCACGATTTGAAAATGCCCTTTGCGAAAAAAGAGGCCCGCGCGATTGTGTTGCTGTCACTGGGGCTATCCTGGCTGGGATTTCTGTTGGCTGTTATTGTATTGATCATCTTCAAAATGCTATCATGGCTAAACAGAAAAGGGCAACCGACATAGACACACGTACACTGCGCTACTCCCCGCCGGATAAGACTTTGAAAGAAGGTGGCGCAGTGTACAATGTAACCAAAGACTTCCAACTACCACTATCAGGTAAGTATGGAGCGATGACAACAGGCTTCTCCTTCCGCGAGAGAAATGATGGGCTGTTTCATCTGTACAAAGGAGATGAGCAATCGTTTCTTGCAATAGGTATATCAATGATAGAAAAACACAAAAATTCATTAACACTCAACAAATGACAACAACATGGCTATAAAAATGACAAAGGGCGACACACTATCGCTCACAGTAACAAACATAGAATACAATCACCATTCCTACAACGGGAAGTCCGGTACGAAGTATGTACACCTTATTCACCTGAAAGATAAAAACGGTAATGAGGATGCAAAAGAATACATCACAGAAACCCCGGAGATGCCACAGGATGTATTTTATGTCGGTATCCCTCAACTGATCAGGTGCAAGTACAACAACGCCAAAAGCGATGAAATAATCCCATGGGACGAAGAGGTGCAGAAGATGCAAACAGCGCGCGACATTGCCGCCGGCAAGCCACAAGCGCCGGGCATTAACCAGGATAGGCCGCACACTTCCGGGGTAAAAATATCGGGAGAGTCTATTACCTTCTGCTTTGCCTATGCAAAGGATCTGAAAGTAGCAGAAATATCCCGGCAACCGGAAGGCTATCGCATAACAGATGAAGACATAGAGTGGATCATAAAGACAGCAAATAAGCTGGATGGTGCAATCATCGAAAAAATAACCTTCTAAAAATATATAAATGATTGGTGGAATTTTATTATTACTAACGCTTTTTGGAATTTTATTGTTAATAATATGGTTTCCGGATTCTGGTATAGCCAGAACAGGGTATAATCTATTTAAAGAAAAAGAAATTCCCGACATCGTCTACGATATAGACAATGAGAGTAAGGTAGTTAGAACGCAGGAAGGGTTTAGTGATTTATTTCCGAAATGTACATTGTATAGAAAGATAAATGGCAAATGGTACAAACGCGCATGGACTTACGATTATTTACACCACAGCAAGGAATCTATTATTTTATATCTCCTATGGGATGAAAAAAATATATTCATTCCGAAAACATAAGCAAAGCCCAATAGCAGCAAGCATTTGAACGGTGCCATCGCCACTAAAGTTTAATAGCAGCAAAAATTTTGGACAACAAAAATAACACATGGCCGCAAACAGAAAATATTTACTCCACTTTCCTGAACTATCCGAATATCTATACCGGTACTTCATGGTACTCCCTATGTCTGAAAAGATGGAGCTATCCTACGAAGAGCAAAAGCTGATAAAGGACGATAAGAGCATCCACCACTTCGTACTTAACGAACCGATGGAGAAGCTACTATTCCTGTACGCAAAGACCGGTGGAGAGTTTACCCTTAACCTGGGCGCTCCGGCAGCAATAGAAGAGGCGATAGAGTCCACGCGCTACCAGTATGACCATGACCAGAAAAGGCTGGACAGCATAGGCGTAATAACCCGCAGCAACGTATGCTCTGTAAGCTCGCGTGATGTGATGGCCACAGCTATCATGTGCGCCCAAAACTGCACCACCGATGTGTACAAGATAAGCCTGTACACCGCCAAGATAGTATCAGAAAAGGAACGCCTGTACAAAAAGCCATACGATGCAGTGATGGACGAAGCGCACGAAGGAGTAGCCATTGTCAACAAACTACTGCTGGAGCAACTAAACGCGCTGCCATGGGCCCAGGAAGTGCTGGGAATAGACGATACTGACATCAGAATACTGGCAGCCCTATACAACAAAAAGAACGGCGCTATGGACCTGACACAACTATCAGAAATGGCCCGGTCGGAAACTAAAAGGAAGTACGTAGGCCGCTGGGTGGAGCAACTGGAGAAAAAGGGCTACGTGACCACCGACAGGCCCAAAGAGAAAAAAGTATTTGGCCGGAAGATAAGCTACATGATCAGCACAAAAGGCGTAGGTGTGTTGCTTCGGTATTTGTATTACGTATGGGAAGTTGCTTTTCACGAGAAATGCTAAAAATAGCAATCATGGATTACAGAACAGAAGATGGGGAATTATTCCAGCAGATGAAGGAGCGAGGCTTCACAAAAAGGAGCGAGAGGAAGATAATTCTACTACTGATTACACCCTGGTAGTAAAATATCCGAAATTTCGATACATTTGTCCTTGTTATGCCAACTCCAATACCCGGCGGAGAGATAACCGCCTTTGAGAATGTAGTAAATTCAGCTCCTTACCCTGGCGGCCCTTTCGGTGTGTATGTGCTACAATCATACTTTACAAACTTTGAAGACATACCACGAGCAATAGGAGATCAACTGGATCTGTTTGGCCCTAACAATACCTACTTAGTAGAGGCGATGAACTCTTTTAATCCCAGCTACTCTACATTAGCTTCGGTAGGCATACTGTTTAAAAATCCGGGCACGAATGCCACCAACCCGGTATTGATCATCAACTCTAACTATACCGGCACTATAACGATAAACAGCGCTATTGCAGGGCTTACCATACTCGGCAACAGCGCCATTTCAAAGATAGTAGTGGCTGCAGGTATTTCGTTGCCAAACTTATACATAGGCCCCGGCGCGAGTGTTGATGTGCTTGATAGTAGCGCTACGGGAGCCTTCGTGAACAACATATACCTGGCATACGCAAAGAACACCGCATCATCACTTAATTCAGTAATGGTAGGTAGCGGCATAGGTAATGTACGGGTAGATGATGGCAGTTACTATGGAGGTGTAAGCCCTAATGATCCTGACCTGACCTGCGCGGCGGCAGTAACAGGACTTGCGGCGGGTGACATCACACATAACTCAGTAGTGCTGGCATGGACACCATACGTGAATGGAGGTTACATCTTTACCAATGTTCTGTACAAGAAAAATGAAAGTGCTGTGTGGCTTCCGGTAGATGATACTGTGGGTGACTACGTATACACTGCGGGAGTATTTACGGGCTTCGTTTTTCGTAACCTGGATGCAGATACCTACTACAACTTCAAAGTGACCGTAACGTGCAACAACGGGGGCGTAGCGAACACTTATATCAACGCACAGACCGTGTGCTGTGGTTCAAATAACAACCTTGTGCCGGCAACAAACTGTAAGATCGTAGTGCTGATAAAGACATCGCCAAACCCGGCCAACACGATAACGCTGTGCAATGGTGTGGTGATACCGGCAGAATACCCTGTAGGTACTACACTGACCATACCGTACCTGGCGAATAAAAACATCACGGCTGACCTGGTAATTGACAATGCCATCTATCAGCTATTCCCGTATAATTCAGTAACAGGAACATGGGATGCTTCAACAACGCCTGTGCTGGAATTTATAAATGGTAACGTAGTAACTATTAGAGCACAACTTCCTATATAAAAATTATAAAAATGGAAAATCCAAAACTCGCAGCAGCTCTTGATGTTGTTGTAGACAATATTAAAAGCGACCAATTTTATTATGATTTGTGGAATAAAGGCATTTCTTTTATTTTTAGCGAAGAATTGAGAAATTCAATGCCAGACCATAATCACGATTTTATTGCTGGAATTAGTACGCGAGATACTTCCGTAACGTACAACTACCCTGGCGTATCACAAGACAGTGCGCAATCAGCATGTTCAACCCTTAATGCTGCTTATCAGGCTTCTCTCGGGGCGGGATCAGCAGATTGCAGATTGGACTACTAAATGGCCGGTGGCACGAAATTAAGGGCAGTAACATAAACTACACGCTATGTCACTTTTAACCGTAATACTCGTAATTGTCCTTGTCGGTGTCCTACTTTGGGCGATTAACCGCTTTATTCCCATGGATGCAACCATAAAGAATATTCTGTATTTTGTAGTCGTTCTTGCGCTGATCCTGTGGCTTCTGCAGTCTTTCGGATTGCTGGGTGCGCTGTCTTCTGCGAGAATAAGATAAACTGCCTATGACCTACGCGCAAGCACAGGAATATGTTTTGTGGCACAAGAACTTCGGTGTTGTGGCGCGCCTCATTGATATGGAGCCGATGGACTTCAAGCAACGCATATGGCGTGGCCGGGCACATTTTAGTGAACTGGAGAAAGCTGCTATTGCTTATGCTGTTACATGGTTTGTGAAACCGTTTAAGGTTTATGAGTGACTATTTTACTCCGCAAAATCCATTGCACTCCATGAGTGGTTCTGCCATGCGTCCTTTCATCATGGATATGTCTTTCATGTGCGGGTATTTTGGGTGCGGCAGCAGGAATACTAAACCTCCACCTTTTGACTGATCTTTACATATAGTGACCGGCTCGCCTTTCATGTCGGTGTACTTGTGTTCCCGCATGGCCATGGCGTAAAACCTATCCGGAAAGTCCATTCTGAACTTTTGCCAATAACCTATGCCTCCTTTAACGCAGCCTGTTTTTAGGCAGTTGTTATTGCTGTAGCCCATTTTGTAGGATACAGGTGGCTCTATGCCGTGCTTTTGTAGGATTTTGATTGCTTCACCCTTCCTGAGTAATTCATTGATCACTGGGAATATGGGTTTGGTGCTCGGGTAGTTCTTCTTCATTTGCTTTGCCCGGTCAATTTCCTCTGCATCAAATCCAAAGCCTTGATGAGAGAAATTATTACGCACCTGAAAGTCTTCGCGCACTATACGTTTTAATTCGGTAGAACAAATGGCTCCTGTTGCTACATTTAGGCTCAGATAATGCTCCCAAACATCTTCAATGCTATCCCATTTGTTGCTGGAGATCGTTTCTATGGTTACGCCCCACCATTTTTCACAGTCGGCCTTGAATCTGTAGGTATCATCATCTTCATTCTTTGTGTCTATGAATACTACTCTCACGCATTCCTTGCCAAACCATTTAAGGCACAGCCAGCAGGTTATTGCCGAATCGGCGCCGCCTGACCACCAGGCTATTACAGGATTATCTTTACTGATGTTTTCAAACATAGATAATGATATAAAAAAACAACCCCTTGTAGAGCTTCGGCCTGGCAGCCTCCACTCCGCAAGGGGTAAAATATCGTTTATTAAGTCGTGGCAGCGACTGTTTGCATGCCAAAAGTAGTATATTTTTCTTGAAAAATAATTTGAAGTGCAAAAATATTCTATCTTTACGCACAATAATACCCAGCACACCTTATGGCGGCGTTTAAATTCCGTAATGACCTTAGTAAAGGAATAAACTTAGACCTTGACGAAAGCAGGCTTCCGCCGGATACTGCTGTGTTCCTGAAAAACATCACGCGGAATGTAAACACCAATGCTGCGGCAGCGGCGCTTGCTGGCTCTAACCAGGACGTATCCACACCAGTAGAAGGTTGCCAGGCGCTAACCATTAGCGGGATGCCCAGCGGGACCAATTACTGCATAGGGTACTATTCTTCGGAAAGCACTAATGAACTTTACTTCTTCGTCTACAACAGCGCTACCAACCACACTATATGGGTTATTAGCGGCGACACAGGCGTTATCCAAAAGGTATATCAGGGTGCGCTCCTTCAATTTCAGCTTAACCCAAAATATTTCATAGCACAGGGCCGCAGCACACTAGAGCTTCGCAGCCGGGTAGACCCTACAACAGGACTGCAAAGCAATTTCAAGTTTCTTATATTCACATTCAACTATACAAACCAGTTTTTAATTGAAGTCAATTCATCAATCGCGACCAGTTCTTACTCTACATCGTTCTTTACTTCGAGTGCAGCATTTTATAACCCCCTGGAGCTTGTGCATCTTGGAGTGCCTACTCCGTTAGTAGCAATGGGTATAGACACACCCAACGCTTATACACCAACAACAGCAGATGCCCAGTTGCAGAACATGATCTCGCGCAATGGCTGGCAGTTCCGTATAAAGACAGTGGACTTCTATGGCCGCGAGTCGGAGCATGGCATTATCAGCGACACAGCAATAGTACTGATCGGTGGTGGCTGCATATCCCTGAGCAATGGACTTCCCCGGTGTTTCAACCTCAACTTTGATGCCGGTAACCCAATGGTGGACGTTATCCAGATAGAGTACAGGAAGTGGACCGGTGATGGCAGCGAGTCGGCGATACAAACAGACTGGCTTCTCTATGAGGCTATAAACAAATACGATAACAGCACAGGAGAGTGGTACACAAGGTCTATCAACCCATTGTTTACCACAGCAGGTAGCGGTATGACCTTCAATGCCGGTACCAACATGATCACCTATGCCTTCTGTGCGGATAAGAACAGCATACCGATAGATAGCGCTGAAACAAGCCGTACAGAGCCTGAATTGCCCCGTATATCCTCCAGTGTATTCTCCATTCAGGAAAGGATTGGCCTGGCTAATAACATACGGGACTTTGAGCCTATAGCACAGAGTACGATAGATAAAGTAACATTTGGAGTACAGCCCCCGGCAACAAGCACATGCGCTTCTCCTCCCACAAGGACTATTACTTTCTATGCGAATATTTATTCCCCGTACAACGACCAATCGCAAATGATAAGAACATCATTTGGGCAGGTTGTGTTTGGTGGTTCTGATAATGGCGGTGGATGTCCGGGCGGATCATCTAAAACAAGTAGTTTTAATGTAGGACAAGTATTTGGAGATCAAACCGCAGGGAATAGTGGGTTTATTGGCTATCTTGCTGGTACACCATACAAGTGCATATCTCAGCAGGGTAATTTTGATCTCGGTACCAATACATGGACCTATCAAGGATATGGAAGTGGAATTGCTTTCCCTGGGCAGATCATGCAAAGATTTGTAATTACCGATGTACCAGCTGGGAAGTATGTAATAAGAATAGCAAGCCATCATGCAACTGTTAACGACGCTGACTATCAAAACACCTCCACGCAGGTAGCCGGAGTTGTCCCTATATTTGATCTTGCTATTGCAGGGAATAGGCGGATTAACATGGCGCAGTACCCATATAAAGAAATTGAAGTAGACTGCACAAGCCTTGATGTGAATTTACATAACTCCGGCGACCCAATGTTTCTTATTTTGGATATGGGTGACGGGAATTATAGCGGCGGCGTTGATGGTTATCTCTATGAAACTCCCGGAGGTGCTCCAGTTGAAATGAATCCCATAGCATTTCATGGATATGCTTTTGGGAGCTATTTCACAGATCACAATGGGTATTATTTTGTTTCATCAGCGAAACAAGGGGGTATGCCGGCAATTTCTATACTTACTGATTTTTGCGATGGCAATGGTGTTGTGTTAACGCAACGCATTATCCCCTCTCAATCAGGGATAATACACGGAGATGGGAGTAATACCCCTTCCGGTGCATGTGCGAATAACTTTGGCGCTTGGAAAAATCAGCTATATTTAGCGGGGGGAACTACGGGTCAAATTGGGCCATACACTTCTTATCCTGCTGCGGCTCGGAGAATAATTAAACAATATTTTGGTACATGCGCAAATCATAGCATAGGCGTTCCGGGAATACCAACGGTAATGACTAAATCGCCATGCGCAGTAAGCGACAATTCGGGATATTCAACTATAATTGCACACAATAGATATAATTATTCTACGCTTCCTGTGTCTGGATTATTTCCTCTTAATTACGCACTCGTCCCTGATTTTTCAACATCTCCAAATAATCAGGATAAGCTGGTTTTTTCTCAAAAAGGAGGATGTCAATGGGTAGTTTGTGGTAGTTGCGTGACCTCAATGGCGGATGTGACAGTGACATATTTGGCTTGCGGAGCATCTTCTTCTGGGTGTACAGGGACTCCTGCGCCGAGAACTCTTTGCTTGTCGGCAATATACCTTAATGTTGCTGGGATAAATTTATACGGTGTACAGAGCGGTGGTAAATATCCTGTAGCTTTTTGGCTACATGATGTGATTGGAAGACATACAGCCCCGCAGGTTCGGCAAGGCGATACGGCATTTGTAAACATACCAAACTTGAATGATGTAGGTCAGCAGATGTTTGGCCTATCCAGTATTAATTTCACTATAGATTCATCATTCTCCGTAGATCCGATGTTCACTAAAATGACATTTTTGGTGGGAGGGAATGTATTGTTCACTGATTATTTTAGTTGGGCCGCAGATTGGGTACAGCCGGTGGACATTACAGGTAATACGAATAGCGTAAACCCGGTAGCTATCCGCATCTATTATGGCAGTCTGAATGAATACAAAAAGGCAAATAATTTCAGCGTAAATTGTGACTGGCAGTTCATATCAGATCAGGGATTAAACACCGAAGGCGCGCCGATAGAGGGTGATGTTGCACAATTTATTATGAATGGATTCGGTACAACCACAGTAGGCGGTACTGCATGGCTACCTTCTGTTATTTCAGCGCCGGTGACATATGATAGTAGCGGTGCATTTTTTACAATACAATATTTACCGGAATTAGCGAGCCTTACTAATGAATGTTTGTTTCGCATCATACGGCCTTCACAAGATATGAGTGCGGAGTTTGTTCCTTTATTTGAGCAGTGCCTTACTATTGATCTTGTAGCTGGTGTGCCGCAAGTATTGTCTGGCATATTACCTTACGAGGATAGTTATTTACTTTCCCGACTATTGCCGGTGCCAAGGTTAAAAGGGCAGGCGGGGCCAATATCTCCAAGCACCTACTCCGCAACACCTGTTCCAGCGCTTCAATACACCAGTACCAATTTAGATACGGCACTTGTGGCGAGTGGTATTGCTACAAACAATGTGGACAACAATAATGGCGTAGTGATATTCGATACAGTAGATGATAGCGTATCGGTAGCCTTTTACTTTGAAAGCCCATCCCCATCAGACTTTTACGGTAGTCACCTCGCGAGCCGTGGCCGTGTAGGAGTAGCCAATCCTTACGAAAGACAACTACGTATAGGTACAGAGATAGCGCTATCGGACACATCCGATGACCGCAGCACACTAAACGGGCTCTCTTATTTTGAGAGCCAGAACGCGCAGACCTTCGACAGGAACACATGGGGAGATATAACAGTAGTGCTCAATGAAACGAGCATGATCATGGCTATATGCACAGCAGACCATTTCGTGGCCCGGTACAACACCACACAACTTCGCGTGGATGGCAACGGCAACGTGCTGGCGCAAAACCCCAATGGTATCTTCACTCAGCCTGAAAGAAAGAACGGGCAGAACTTCGGCTGCATACAATCCAACATCAATACTGTAGTAAAATACGGAGGAACGGTAGTATGGCTGGATGCAAAAGGACATCTTGTATTCTCTAACTTTAGCGATACACTTCCCGTGGAACAACAGGGCTACATGGGCTACCTGCTGAACAAGATAGCAAAAGTAAACCTGCTGAACATGAATCCCGGTACTAACGGATTATCCTACTTTCACGGCAGCATAGATCCTAAGACCTTGGAGTACATGCTTACCATGTTCAACATACCAGCATCAGGTAGTCCTGCGTATCTCAATGCCAATAGCGTACCCACACTTACCAGCAACGAAACACTGGTATTTGATGTAAGCACAGGGGGCATACTAAAATGCTTCCCGTCCTTCACGCCGGAGATGTACGCGCCATTCCCTGGCTACTACCTCCAGCGCAACTTCCTGTCATTCAAAAACGGTGTACCGTATATCCATCATAATACCTTCGCAAACACAGTAGCGCCCCCATCTTATGCTAACTTCTACGGTACACAGTGCGAATGTAGAATAACAGTTGTAGGTAATCCCGGCCCGGATAAGGTGAAGCGCTACTTCTATATTGAACTATATAGTAGACAGGCATTGTTCACAGGTATAGCAGGTACGCCAATACAGCCGGTATTCTACGCAGATGTAATCACCACAGAAAAGAACCAGTTAAGCCGGATAAAACCGCTGCGCTGGGTGCAGAAAGATGGTATATGGTGTTCCGAGTTTGTGAATGACCTAAATACGCCTCCCGACATTAACCTTGTTCCGCAGACGGGTGCAAACAAGCTACTGGACGGTAATCCTTTGCAGGGAAGATGGATAAAATGCTCACTTGTAACGCAAAGTTCATACGCGGGAACATATTTTGAAGTATCTTCGCTTGTAATATATGGCAACGGTGTTGAAAAAAGCATCGGATAATCACACACAACTATGTACACTAAAGACGAACTATCTCTCTTCACAGAAGAGCAACTACGAGAAAAGTTGCAACTTGCCTCACAGGAAGTAGATGTGCTGCGCAAAGAAGTGGATGAACTTATTCCAAAGGTATTCACCTCGCATCCGGCACTCACGCCAGCACAAAATGCAGATGTAAACCTGCTAATGAATAGCAAGTTTATCTTCAATGAAGAGCATCGTGATGCGTTTATAGGAACCTATGTGGAAGGCCGAAAAAGCCGCGACAAAGAAGTAGCTGATCTTATGAGCAAACTTAAATCTGGTGGACATGTTTAAATGGCCTTGGGTTAAAACACCGAGAATAGTAATACCGGCATTGACGCGAGAAGCTGCGCCTGTTAAGGTTGAATTACCTTTTATCGCAGCAGAGGCGGTGAAGCCAGATGTAGATGCACCGCACGATGATCAAATGACTAAAATGTGGCCAATAAATCACGAATTGGATGAAATGATTAATTCGTTGAAACCTATAAAATTTATTACTGACCCAGATTTTAATATAGATGAAGTTAGGGGACAAAAACACACATTTATATTGGGCTCTCCAATACCTTTATCACAACTAACAGCCACGCAACCACAGCTAAACAAAAACAGCATAACTATGTCACAAACATTCCTACAAAGGATAGAAACAGGAGTACAGAACTTCCTGAACAACGTAGAAAAGAAACTGCCAACGGTACTCGAAGAAGGTGCCGAATTTGGCTTGAAGTACACAGCGCTATTCCAGTCATGGATAGACAGCGGCGCAGTAACAGACATCACTACCCTGGTGCCAGCCACAGAGCCATTAAAGGTAGAGATAGACGCTATTCTTGCGCAACTGAAAACAGCCTTCACGGCAATAGACAGCGCCTTCGCAAAAGGTACGTTGTTCATTGCAGCAGGTAAGATCGGCCAGCTACAAACAGGCGTTGATGTGCCATTGAGCCACGTATTGCTTGCCGTACAGGCGAAGTACGACACAAAGACTGCGTAATGGCCGGTGCCGCATAAGAAAGTAGCCATGCGCACGGATCGAAGACAGCCTTTAAAGGTAGGCTCTAAACCGTAATGTTAGCACAGTAGCAGTCTGGGGGTAATCTAAAACTGCAAAAAAATCAAAAATGGATAACACACTTACTTTCTCCCAGAACTGCGCCAATCTGGTAATGGATTCAGAAGGCTTTGTGCCTCACCCATATGTTGACCCGGCATCAGGTGGCGAGCCGATAACTATAGCATTTGGCAGCACTCATTATTGTGATGGTACCAAAGTAACCATGTCGGACAGCCTGGTATCGCAAGAAGATGGCGAGGCTATGTTGCTATGCACACTGAATACCCATGTTTTGCCTTCTATCCAACAGGTAGTAACATCGGACATCAATCAAAACCAACTGGATGCGCTGGGAGATTTTGTGTATAACCTGGGCATCGGTAATTTCAAAAGCAGCACACTTTTGAAAAAGGTTAACACTGATTCATCAGACGCAACTATTGCAGATGAATTTGCGAAGTGGAACAAAGCTGGCGGAAAGGTAATGAATGGCCTTACCATCAGGCGGCAAAAAGAGTCTGATTTGTACTTTTCGTAAGTTTATATATCTTTACAAAAATATACCCCCACTACAATGCGTTTTTTGAGAAGGCTTTTTCTGTTCATTTTTGCCTTGATTCTGATAGGCATTTGCTCCCGGTCTTTCGGACAGCAGGTATTTCCAATAGGTAATCCAACAGCCATAAACAGGGCACTCGGAGAGTATGCTGCGGATAGCGCACTGAAAGCGCCAAAGGTAAAAAAAGTGTTTCCTAACTTTGATAGTACGGGGAATATTGCTGTAGTAGGAGGTATTTTGTATTACCATGACGGCAACCACTGGGCGGCAGTAGATACAGGTGCAGGAACTGGTGTAACTTTAGTGCAACTTAATGACAGCCTCGCGAACTACCTGAAATTGAAGGATAGCACTACTAAGTGGGTCACGATAACACAACTCAATGACAGTTTTGGCACACACCATAGCGCCGACAGCACGGTGTTCTCCACTATTTACCGCAACGACACAGGAAACAAGGCAATACGCGCCATTGTCATTGATCTCATTCAAAGCTACGGTATAGCCATTACAGGAGCGGCAGGGCAGACTGTAGGCTCTTCCCCTGGCTGGGTAATATCAACAGATACTACGAAGATACCTCCCTTTACTGATACGTTGCCCGGCAACAGGAAGCTGGTTACGCCTACTTATCTTGCGGCACAGGGATATGGCACCGGTACGGTAACATCAGTAACAGCCAACCCATTATCTCCTCTGTTTACGACATCAGTAGCTACGGCAACAACTACTCCGGCAATATCCTTCACGCTTAATACTCAATCTGCAAACCTTGTATTTGCTGGGCCATCTTCCGGTGGTGCTGCGGCCCCGACATTTCGATCATTGGTGTCACCTGATATTCCTTCACTCACTGGTGGGCAAGTAGGCATATCGGGTTTATCTGCGACAGGCACTCCTTCGTCTACTACATTTCTTCGTGGGGATAATACATGGTCTGCTGCCGGTACAGGCACGGTGACCTCTGTGGGCTTATCCACGCCATCCATATTTTCAGTTACGCCCACTCCGATAACTACGGCTGGTACATTTTCTGTTACGGCGGTACCTGAAACGGCTAATACCTTTTGGGGTGCGCCAAATGGCAGTACTGGTCAGCCAACATTTCGCACATTGGTATCTGCCGATCTTCCCGGAGGTACGGGTACGGTAACATCAATAGCCACAACAAGCCCTTTGACCGGCGGGACAATTACTACTACAGGAACTTTGGGAATCACCCAGGCCAGCACAATAAACAGTGGGTATCTTTCTTCTGTAGACTGGAATACTTTCAATGGGAAACTTTCATCGGCAGTTACCAGCGTGGGGTTGTCTACTCCTTCTATATTCTCTGTTTCGCCAACATCTATTACTTCAACTGGTGTGTTTACGGTTACTGCTGTGTCGGAAACGGCGAACACCGTATGGGCGGCTCCTAATGGTAGTTCAGGCCAGCCAACATTCAGGGCATTAGTTGCGGCGGATCTTCCGGCAGGAACCGGTACTGTTACATCAGTATCAAATAGTGATGGAACCTTAACCGTTACCCCTACAACAGGTGCTGTAGTTGCTTCAATAAACCTTACCAATGCTAATACATGGGGAGGTTTACAAACATTTCATGGTATAAAGTTAACTGACGGAAGTAATATAGATTGTGGCTCTACAACAGGCACTATTATAGCTACCGACCCTACACATAAACTTGGGTTTTATAACACCACTCCGGTGGTGCAGCAAACGGGGGATATTAGAACGGGATTAAGTAATCTTGGTTTAATAACATTGGGTACTTTGAGTGCATCCAGCATTACAGGCACGTTAGGCACAGGTAACGGCGGTACAGGAGCGACTACGCAAACGAGTGTAAATACTATTTCTATAACTTACGGGGCAAATAATACAATTACAGCAGCCCCATCAGGCTCCGCAGGTGGCGACCTCACAGGAACATACCCAAATCCTACACTTGCAGCGGCGGGAACGGCGGGAACTTACGGGAGTGCCACACAAACACCTGTTTTTACTACAGATAGTAAAGGAAGGGTAACAGCGGTAACTAATACGACCATTACGCCTGCTTATGCGAATGTGACGGGAACGCCTGTTATTTCACTTACGGTAAATGGCGTTACGGGCAATAACAATACAGCAATAACGGTGAACCCTATACCTACAGGAGTATCAGCGGGGACTTGTACTTATTGCACTATTACACACAATATATATGGCGAGGCTACGGCTTATAGTAACGGCACAAACCCTGTTACCTCCATAGTGGCAGGCACGAATGTAACCACATCAGGCACTACGGTAGTAACCGTAAATGTACCATCTATACCTTATTCAAGTGTAACAGGTACTCCTGTAATAAGTGCAACTGTTAATGGTGTGACTGTGAATAACAATACAGCAGTAACAGTAAATGCTACACCGTCTGGCAATGCAGGCGGCAGCTTAACTGGAACGTACCCTAATCCAACTATTGCGGCAAGCGGGGTGACAGCTGCGGCTTATGGAGGAGCAAATTCAATACCAATAGTTACAGTAGGAACAGACGGAAGAGTAACTTCAGTAACTACTGTAAACCCATATTCTACAGGAGGAACTGTAACAAGTGTAGGTTTGACAACTCCTTCTATATTTTCTGTGACGCCTACTCCTATAACCACTTCTGGGACGTTTAGTGTAACCGCTGTGCCTGAATCAGCAAACACTTTTTGGGCTGCGCCAAACGGCAGCAGTGGTCAGCCAACATTTAGAACAATAGGAACAGCAGATGTACCAACGCTGAATCAGTCAACAACTGGATCAGCTGGAAGTCTTTCTCCTGGTGCAAATATAAATGGGGTGTCTTTTACAGGCTCATCAAATATAACAGTTACAGCCGCAGCAAATACGCTAACAACAGCAACATTAAACCCTACAGTTGTTACATCTTCGTTAACTTCAGTAGGAACAATAACAAGCGGTATTTGGAATGGTACAACAATTGCTCAATCAAGCGGAGGAACAGGGGCGACAACTCAAACTTCTGTTAATACAACTCCAATAACATATGGGGCGAATAATACAATAACAGCTGTGCCTTCTGGTAATGCTGGTGGAGACTTGACTGGGACATACCCTAATCCCACATTAGCAGCAACAGGAACATCTGGAACATATGGAGGGAGCAACGCTATACCAATCGTTACGACGGATTCAAAGGGAAGAATAACTTCAATCACAACAGTCAACCCAGTTTCTGCGCCAGTTTCTTCAGTTTCAAATTCAGATGGAACATTGACTATATCACCCACAACAGGATCAGTAGTTGGATCGTTGAATTTAGCTAACGCAGACACATGGACAGCATTACAGACTTTCAACAAAGGCATTGTTTTTCCTTCTTTAAATGTAACACCAGCAACTCCAACAACAGGAAATACCGTATTTACAAATAGTGTAAATGTTTTGACCTCGTTAAACAACAACGGCTTTCAAACAGGATTAGACTTTACGGGCAATACAGCCAATAGAATATATACAGGAGCAAATCATAATTTCACATTTGATAATTTAAGCACAAGCACAACTACAACAAATGGCTATTTTAAAGGTTCTGGCGGTTTAGGAACATTTGTAACTTCAATACCAAATGGCGATTTAGCAAACAGTTCAATAACAATAAACGGAACATCAACTTCTTTGGGCGGAAGCGTTTTGACAGGAACGGTCAATGCGGTTTCAATCGCATCAGCAAACGGCTTTGGAGGCACTTCTTCAGGTGGTGCAACACCTGCTTTAACGATAACAACTTCTATTAATGGATTGATGGAAGGAAATGGAACAGCAGCAGTCATAGCAACAAGCACAAACGTTTTGTCTGCTTTAGGAACACAACCGAATCATACATTCTTAGGCAACAATACAGGTTCAGCAGCTTCAGTGGGATTTTACCAGCCAGCTTATACAGACATATCTGGAACACCAACAATTCAAACAACAATAAATGGGACAATTGTAGCAAATGCAACACCCGTTACAGTTAACCCAATACCAGCAGGAACAGCAGGAACGTATGGCTCTGCCACACAAACCCCTGTATTCACCACTAATAGTTACGGGGAAGTTACTGGCGTTACTAATACTACAATCACCCCTGCTTACGCCAACGTGACAGGAACGCCGGTTATTCAGACTACCATCAATGGTACCGTAGTCGCTAATGGTGTACCTGTTACGGTGAATCCTGTACCCACTGCTGTTACTCCTGGAACTTATACGAATACAAACCTTACAGTAAATGCGGCGGGCCAGATCACAGCAGCAAGTAACGGAGCCGCAGGCGGGGTTACATCAGTGATCGCCGGTACGAACGTGAGCGTGACCGGAACGAGCACGCCGACCGTAAGTGTTACCAACTATCCTTATAGCGGGTTGTCTGGCGCTCCGGTGATCCAGGTTACTATTAATGGCACTACGGTAGCTAATGGCACCGTAGTAACAGTTAACCCCAATCCCACAGCCGTAACTGCAGGCAGTTATACATATTCCAACATAACTGTTGGTGCAGACGGCAGGCTTACGGCTGCAAGTAATGGTACAGCTCCAACGACTTATACAGCAGGTACAGGATTGAGCGGCACAACATCCTTCAGCATCACGCCTGTGACAACTTCTGGTACTTACACAAACGCTACAGTAACAGTAAACGCGCTGGGACAAATTATCGGGGCGGCCAGCGGGTCAGCTCCGATAACTTATACAGGCGGCCAGAATATCTCTATTACTTCCGGCACCGTAAACCTATCAGGCACAATACCTGTTTCTAACGGTGGGACCGGGGTGACCACCACAACGAGTGTTAACGGTACTCCAATATCCTACGGAGTTGGGAATACGCTGCCTATTGGAGTTACTTCTATTGTGGCCGGGACGAATGTAACGACCACAGGTACAACAACTGTAACTGTAAATGTACCGTCTATACCATATGGCAGCGTAACCGGTACACCTGTAATATCTGCTACCGTGAATGGTGTTACTGTAAATAACAATACGGGTGTAACCATTACAGCGGCTCCTACAGGCTCCGCAGGTGGTGATCTTGCAGGCACATATCCTAACCCAACTGTAGCTACTGCCGCTATTACAGGAACTAAGATAGCGAGTGCGACCGTCACCAATGGTAACCTTGTGAACAATACTGTATCAGTCAACGGAACGCCCGTTGCCTTAGGCGCGGGGATTACTATAACTGCAGCGCCGAGTGGGAGTGCGGGAGGCGACCTCACAGGAACATATCCTAACCCTACATTAGCAGCAACAGCGGTAACAGCGGCAAGCTACGGCAGCAGTACGGCTATTCCGTCATTCACGGTAGATGCTAAGGGTAGATTGACAGCAGCCAGTACTAATGCGGTCATTGCACCTGCGGGTACTTTATCGGGTACTACACTTAACAGCGGCGTGGTGTCAAGTTCTTTGACAAGTGTAGGAACTATAACAGCGGGTACGTGGAATGGAACGGCTATTGCTAATGCTTATCTCGCCAATAGCACCGTAAGTGTAAACGGCACACCTGTAGCACTCGGAGCGGGAATAACAGTTACAGCGGCTCCGAGCGGCGCAGCAGGCGGCGACCTTACCGGTACATACCCTAACCCGACCATCGGCGCAGGTAAAGTAACCAATACCGACCTTGCAGGTAGCATAGCTGCCAGCAAATTGATAGGTACAGACATTGCAACTGTAGGTACAATAACCACAGGTACATGGAACGGAACGGCTATTGCTAATGCGAACCTTGCTAATAGTAGCTTGACGGTTAACGGCAGCAGCGTTTCTTTGGGTGGGAGCGTAACGGTGAGCGCAGCCCCGAATGGTAGTGCGGGTGGTAGCCTTACAGGTACTTATCCTAACCCGACCATAGCGAGTAGCGTTTCTTTGCCCGGCAGCCCGACCACTACAACGCAGGCTATAGACGACAACAGCACCAATATTGCCACGACTGCTTATGTGCAACTTTACATACCCGCAGATACAAGCATATCGGCATCCTACACACTTACATCAAGGGACAGATACAGGACATTGCACAGCACCGCATCGAGCGGAATTACTTTGACTATACCAACCTCATTAGGTACGAAATTCACATGCACAGTTATTGAAGAGGCGGCGGGTAATGTAACCTTTTCAGCAAGTTCTACAACACTAACATTTATACCCACATCAACGACTAAGACAAAGCAAAGCGGCTCTATTGCCACGGTGCGGAGTTGGGCTACAGCAAACAGTTTCACAGTTCAAGGGGATTTACAATAATGAAAAGGTTATTATTTATACTATGCTTTATACCTGTTATGTGCAATGCGCAGTTGGGCGGATTGAGTGGTGGCGTGACATTGCCATCTGTTGTGTCTGTTGCTACCACGACCTACGACCCATCCAACAAAGGCAGTAATATCACTTTGTCATCTGGTAACCTTACTTACTCGATAAGCCCTGCTACTTCATCGTTTGTAAGGGGTACAGTGGGCTACGCAGTAGGTGGTACAGGGATACACCAAGTGGAGATAACGCAAATAACGGGAGGCGGTAATGGTGAACCATGCGGCATTGTGAATAGTGCCGTAACTAATTACAACCAAGAACCGGCAGCTGGTTTAGGAGCAGGAATGAACTATGTATATTATAATGGAGGGAATATTTATAGCAACAACAGTGCTGTTCAAACAGTAGCTTCTTATGTGGCATTGGATAAGGTTGGTTATACATTCAATGCGGTGAGTGGTGCATTACGATTTTATAAGAATGGCGTGCAGGTGGGAACACCAATAACGGTATCCAGTTCGGGTACGTGGTATCCTATGAGTGGTGGATATAGTGGTGGCACATGTTCGGGGAGTGTAGTGTTTCTATATGCTTCTATGACTTATCCTATATCCGGGGCAACAAACTGGTAATTATGAAAAGAATATTATTTATAGCTTCTTTTTTGGCAAGTGCAATATGCAATGCACAGATACACTATGACAGCACATGGAATATGCAATATGTAAATGTTGTACCGTATGTATGTGATAATAAAGGACATACCGCAAACAGGATTTACGTAAACGTCATCAATGGTCAAATAACGGCGGAGTATCATGGCCCTGTTTATCTTGATAGTACAGGAAATATATCTGAGAGCGGCAGATTGTGGCAGCAGCCCTGGGGTTATTTTGAATACATG
>Ga0316221_1001249_pt1 | contig 27596 bp, 64 predicted proteins | sample TBH18007metaG_FD_206003 | JGI IMG/M metagenome (GOLD analysis project Ga0316221, IMG submission 206003) | Freshwater microbial communities from Trout Bog Lake, Wisconsin, USA - TBH18007 | ecosystem: Environmental > Aquatic > Freshwater > Lake > Hypolimnion/Profundal zone | place: USA: Wisconsin... | reverse complement strand
GTCCGGCGTTAGTCTCTTGGCCTTCGGGAGGGTTGCGAGAGAATTGTTCCCAAGCATCACCTTCTTTGACCAGTTGTTCAACACATTCCCTGACAATCAACTCGGCGAACTTTTCAACAAAAGGTTGCCAGGTTCCCCGTTCTTGGTAAGCATCATCTACAATTTCAATCAATTCAGCCTGTTCAGCAATTTCTTTAATTCGTTCGTTCATTTTACTTCTCCTTGTAGGGTTTCGTAATCTGCCACTCGTTGACGCATTTCAGCAATGGCTTGCTCTTGGCCAGCAGGATAACCTCCAGCAGGACGATTGCGATCAAGCCCACTGAGCACACTCTTGTCCAAGGCAATTGTTGCGTGGTTGTTGATATTGGGGTCAGTGCCACGACCAATAATTTTTAAATTAGGAAACATCATTCAACTCCGAAATGTTATCGTATCTTTGAGACGCCAGCGGCATCTTCCCATACATCGTGTTGCTTCTTTGACAATGTGCCATCAGCCAACACTCCACGAACTTTCACATATACGCTACCGTTCTTTTTAGTGAATACATCTTCAACAATGGCTTCACGATAGATAGCAAACTCTTGGCTCACATCCAGTACATCACCCACAGCAAACTTACTCATTCTTTAACTCCGAAATGTTTTTTTAACTCTTTAGCCGCATTGGCGGCAGTTAGCCAATTGATGTTTTGGTTGTGTGCTATATGCTCAGAACATTCCTGAATAATCAACTCAGCGAACTTTGCATAGTGCATTTCTAAATGTTCTGCATACGTTACCACATGGTCTCTTTCTACCGTTTCAAGGTCATGTGTCACAAAAGCCCATGCCTCTTTTCTAAGTCGTTTAATTCGTTCGTTCATAAGTCAATTTTCCATTGCTTGGCAACCATCAAAATGCGTTCATTGCCGCCAGTAATATCTAAACAATCATAGGCAAATTCTCGGGCAATCATTTTTCCAAACTTCTCAGCAAAACGCTTGTTATATTCAAGTGTAACAGGATAACCATCGCTGTTGTCTTTGCTAGCCTCTTCAGCAATATCTTTAATTCGTTTGTTCATTTAATCACCATAAAAAATATAATATTTGCACCGACAAATACACCCAAAACAAAACAATGGATATATGGAATATATTTTATCATTTAACTCCGAAATGTTCTTTTAGACTAGCGATAATAAATGATTTTGACAGAATCAATTGACCTCCTTCGGTTGCAGGAGAACCATCAATCCAATCACAACATCCTTCGACAATTGACCCAACAAAATCTTCCAACTCATTAGGTTCAAATTCATACCTGTAGCACTCTTGCCAACCCCATTCTGTGTGTTCACATTGTACAAGGTGGTCTTTAGCCAGTTTTTCAATTCGTTCGTTCATTCTTCAACTTTCTTTTTCTTACTATACCTCTATTATAGCCTAATTACCGTTTATTGTCAACCAGACTGTTGTAAGAAAACAACACTATTATTCAACTATTGAATGTTTTGCATCTTTTAGTTTACTTACATCGAATTTATCCGGATCCTCCACCATATGTATGGGATCAACCTCTCGCCACACTTCATCAACTTTGACCTCGTATTTGACCTTACGCATTTCTTGCTCGACCTTTGCCTGAACTATTGCCTCAACACCTGTACGTCTAGCAACCTCCATGCGGTGCCATTTTTTAAACACTTCGGTATTTGCCATTTTTGCGAAAGCATCACGCTTGTTATCTAACTGGCTACGACTGGCTTCGCTATATCCATGTGCACCACTGGAACGATGTGTACAATGTACTGCACTGGAAGTTTTATTACGTTTTTGACCTCCTGCACCAGTTCCCTTGGTGTAACTCCAATCGCAATCACTTGCGGTTACACTGAATAATAATTGTTTATCGCTCATTCTTCAACTCCGAAATGTGCTTTTACAAATTTTCCAATACTTTGCCATTTTTCTCTAGTGGCATCAGCGTTATCAGCAATCTCGGCACATTCCCGAATAAGCAACTCGGCGAACTTTTCAAAATTGAATCCGGCTTCGCCACATTCACAAATAGTTCGACCTTCACATTGGCCAGCAAGTTCTAAGATTCGTTCGTTCATTTAATAATCCGTATCAATAACATATTCTTTCTCTTTGACCTTTTGATAGGTAACACAAACGATTGTTTTCTTACCACCATTGGCCCAACCATGTCTCACTTCGTCTTTGGCATCTTCTAATGTAGTTGCCGCAAGTACAACAGGAACCTCTGATCCTAGTACTCGTTCTTTTATATAATATTGTTTCACTTCACAGCCTCTGCTAATTGTTTCTTTAACTCTACAATCTCTCTTTGGAGAACTTTATTCTGGTATTCAGACAAGCCTAATTTATCATATATCTTACCAATTGAATCACCAACTACTTTATCATATGGTGTTAGAGGTTCATCGGTACTCAATATGATTTTACCTTGTTCCCAATCAAAACCTTGCATGATACCTGTGATTGGTCTCATTGGTCTTGCACCAACGGTTGACTGAGGTAATTTAATTGCAATCATAACTTTGGAGTTTGCATCACGTGGTGCATATTCCATGATACGGTCAATGTGTTCTTTTAGTTCGCTTAATTTCATTTTATATCATCCGATGTTTCTGGAAAATAACTAATAATTAAATCCAAGGCTTCAATGGTACGTATATTGGTTGCTACATCTTGAGGATGCATCCAATAACCATCAGGGTTACTATCTGATTTAGGATTCTTCTTCCACTGTTTTAACTCTTTCTTAAGATATGCACGATAGTCTTTTAAGTTAAGACTAGTAATGCGATCAGCAGTTTCGCCATCAATCCACTGGTAAGGTTTGTGTTTAGCTTTGCTCATTCTTCAACTCCGAATTTAGAGTTCTCGGGGTCGCAATCAACACCAAAGTGTTCTTGGAATGTGTCCAATATTCCATATACTGCGGCAGTTTCTCCATAATTGTGTCCGTCCCAATCATCCTGATTATCGGGAATATGATTTAGTCTGGCTTTTACCAGGTCAGCACATTCTGCAACAAGCAACTCGGCGAACTTTTCTTGAAAGTCATCTTCAAAAGTGTTTTCATAATCTTCGTCCCCATCATGTTCGTTTGCCTTGTTCAAAGCATATTTTTCGGCTTCATATACCAGGCTTTTAATTCGTTCGTTCATTATTTAATTTCATCTTATTGTTTAATAACAAATACACGCTCGGGACTAATAGGTGATTGACCTTTGCGCTCCGATTTTACTAAAACTTGCCAACTTCCAGTCATCATTTCCGGCTCATCGACCACCACACCTTTGTCCCAATACTGTTTATCATCTCGTGGAGGATTTGGTAGCATATCTCTCGGACCTAACCATAACATTACTTGAGTTCCTGGTTGTAGTCGTGATTGTGTTGAATTCATATCGCTTTAGTTTTCTTGATATTGCCACATCTAGCACACTTAGTTACAAAAATCCTATTAGAAGGCATATCTTTACCATCTTCCCATATATTAACCTCAGAGTACCGTTGCCACTTGTGAGGGCATTTAAACAACCTGAATATTAGGTATAGATATTTCATTTGTGCTCCAATATTTCATGTCTTTGTAGTCCGTGTTTTATAAATTCGAAGCGGTCATATGCATCAGCAATATTGTCAACATCGAGGACATATTTATTGTCTTTATAGTACAATACATATGTCCACAGTTCAATATCCCATTCGATTAGGTGTTGCTCGACCATTGAAAATCCTTATTCAATTCCATGTTGAAGTCTCCTGCCCACTTGTATGCATGTGGAAATAATACGGTATACATTATCTGTGCTTCTTCAAAATTACGGTTATGTTCTTCAGCATATTGCTGTAATCTACTTCTACTTGTACTTGTAATAGAACCGGTATTATAAAACAATATCGCATCTTCTAATACTAATGCTTCAATCTCATCTTCAAATTGTAATTCTTTATTCATTTTCATTCCTTATGCTCTAAGCCAACCATCATGTATTTTGTATGCAATAGTTTCTGAACCATCACGCTCTTCAATCATAAACTCGGTATCTACAGGCACCCATTCTACCTCAACATCATTTAGGCCGCCAACATATGCATCGGGCCATCTGGTGCTTGCGTATTCTAGTTTTTCTTCAAAGGGAGCCTCTTTCAATATCAATTCAACTAGACCAGGATCAAATAACATTGATTCATCATTTGACCATGAGTACCAGCCTGCACCGTAACCTGGTGATACCAATACGGCTACCAGGTCATCTTTTATAAATTTATCCATAAAATTTTACCTCGTCCTCATCTAGTTGAATAGGTTCTTCACCAAGGATGCTAACAATATCAGCCATCTCGCAACCAAGGATACTACAAATGTCATCATAATCATAACCATTTTCTGATAACTCCTGAATGTCTGCAATCTGTCTCATTTTCAACTCCTTTTAAACATAATACAATTATAACGGAAGAGGGGACTTATGTCAACCAAAGTGTGGTTTTTTGGCAACATAATTAATTTAAATTACCTCATCAAAGGTTCGACCTTTCATCTCGATTGTGGTAGGTTTCTTGAACATGGTAGGGATGGATGAATTATAGGGGATAAATCCTATAGCCTTACCGGTGTTACCTTTAAATTTCTTTTCGAATATGTAGGTGCCATTAGACACCTTTACATCCCACTTAGTTGTTTCTTTTAGTTTGTACATATGATTACCCACAAATTGCATACTCTGCTAACTCTTTCCAGTTTGCACCGGCACTCTTACGGATTTTGGTAACTTGAATGAGAGTACGGAGGCTCAATTCTTTTACCTCGTCCTGTAATGATTCGATTAATGCCATGGCATCATCTTTTAGGTTTTGTGCATACTCACTCATAAACTCTTTAGACTTGCAAAGGTGTTGCATACGCTCAACCTTTTGCTTACTTGTCATTGATAGGTCAACGGCAAGGGACCTCGTCACAATGGCTTGGTCAAGTTTACCAGAATCCATGTTGGAAATAAACACTACACGACCTTTAAATTCGAATGAATTAGGCAATTCCTCGTCTCTAAAATCTGCTCTCCATGAGATGATACGGCGGTCATAGGAATCAAGTGCCGCTTTTAACAGGTTAACGGATACTGGATCTTTTAACACGGAATCGCAATCATCAAATACCACAACACCGTCTCGGTTCTCATACAATGTACGGTATAGACCTTTAGGGGTTGAATAACCTTTGATTACATTAAATGCCTTTTCCTTGTTGACTACACTACCCTCCTCAAGGGTGGATGTATCGGTGAAACCTGTTTTAACTAAGGCATTGGTTACGGTATGGGACTTACCTAGACCACCAGGACCTGTTACAACCACAGAGGCTTGGTCACCTCGTGCTAACATTGTCACCATATCGGATAGGAAACCGAAACGCTCATTGATTGAAAATCTGGATTCTTTTACCTCGACCTGTTCGGTGCTACCTGTAGAGCCACCGGCTTTACGGATAGCATATTGTAGACTGGACATTTTAGTACGTCTCACGGTCTTGCCGTTGATTACAGTTTGGAACATACCATTTACCTGTTTGATGTCTGACATAATTTACCTCGTCATTTAAAAGATTGATTATAAAGCATTTTCGGAAGAAAATCAAGTGAATGTTGCCGAAAAGCAACACTCAGTTTATTTACCTCGTCCTACCTCGTCCTACTTGGAAGGAACATGGCTCGTGGTCACTTTGCCAAGGGTTTGAACATAGGAATGGACAAACTGTACGGAAAGTGGTGAGGTCTTGCCACGCATGAGGTGGTTCCACATAAGAGCCCAAGGGACTGGTGTGGTGGTTACTGAATTAGTATTCATAAAGGCTCCTTAGTAAAAAAGTGTTACAGGGTTTTCATACAGTAAGAAAAAAGTTTTACTGTAAATTCATACAGTAGTACAAAAGTTGTACTGCAATTTTATACAGTAAGAAAAAAGTTTTAACTGTTTTTTTATACAGTACACGGAAAGTATACGATATAAGAAAATAGTTCTAACCCCGCAGGGTTAGTACTAAAGCATTAAGCGGCTAAGGCAATGCGGATAACCTTTGCCATTTTGCGGCCATGGGTAGGATATGCTATAACGGCAACTTCCTTATTCCAGCAGGCACGGCAACCGGAACACTTGCCGGCATTCTCATAGGCACGGCAAAGGGTAGCACCTTCTGGAACCACGGTAGGATCGTTCACAATTGTGGAACCGTGGACGCCTGGTGTAAATTCACCCATGATAGAATCACTGGAGAATCGGACCATTACATTAGGCAAGGCTTGCATTTTGGCAAGTATAGCCTGGAATTTAAAAAATTTACCCATGCGGGTCGGTAACCAATGCTTGGTGTTAGGAGTACCTGCCATAACCTGGTAAATTTTCTCGCACAATTCTAGTGCATAGGCATCACCGGAATCAAACCAGCGGAAATGCTTGGACTTGGCAAGGGCTTGGATCATATCGGCAACCCACCCATCACGTTTCCAGTCCTGCTGGTTGAATAAGCGAGGCTCCATAACTGTAGGCATATGGTACAATCCGTCTGTAGCATAGCATCCGGAACATGCAGGAACTAGGTTGCCATCGGCACCCTTAGAACCTGGGCAGGTATCTAAGGCTTGGAGGGACCATGATAGGTTGCCATCCAGCTTGGATACTTTGGAGAGACGGACGGTCGGTTTTAATTTTGGCATTCTAATTTCCTTTGTTTTCTTAATGTATGGCTCTATTATAGCCTAATTCGGTAAAATTGTCAAGGAATACCCCTACGGAATGGAAGGGTATTAATATCACAATTTTATAGAATGTAGAATTGTACTTGGTATGGATGGCGGTTGAATTGGTCATCATAAAAATATGAGGACTGGCCACCACCATTGCCAGGGTTCAATTGGTTTTTACGGACAAGGTCTTCTAACCCGGACCATACGGCTAGCCTATGGGCTAGGGGTCTAATGGTATCTAATTTCCCAACCTGTACATCCACTTGGTACTGGCCTTCCATGATAACACGGATCCATTGGGAGTTTTTTACTCCCTTGATTAATGATTTTGCCATTGTATTTCCTTTCAGTTTCAATCTATTAAGGCTCTATTATAACCGAATTCGGTAGAATTGTCAAGGCATACCCCTACAATTTACTATGGTATTATTATTGAAAACCCTGGTATTCAAATTATGCCGTTGGTGTAGAAAAAAGTTTGCATTTTAAATTGTAATGAGGTTTGCGGAAAACCAAAGTATTCATTTTTAATACCCTTCGATTCCGTAGGGGTATTACTTGACAAACCGGCAAGGATGGGCTACAATAGAGCCTTATTAATTGAAATGTAAAGGAAAACAATATGGCAACCAGATCCTGTATCGGCGTCCAATGTGGTAATAAAATTGTGGCAATATATGCTCATTGGGACGGTTACGTCTCCAACATGGGTAGGAAACTAAATGAATACCACAATTCACTATCCAAGGCAATTGCCCTCGTTTCAAGGGGTGACCTATCGTCCATCGGTACCACCCTTGAGGAATGCCAATTCTACAATGAACCAAACGGTGGTTCCAATTTTCAAGAGTTTAAGAGTATCGAGGATTTTACCAGCCATTATGTAGATTGTGGTTGTGAATATGCCTACCTTTATTCAACCAAAACCGAAGCCTGGCAGGTTTGCCGATTGTCCAGTTGCTATAATACTCCTACGGAATTTGAGCCGTTGGACGAGAGGTTGATCCTGGATACCGGCATGGCCTAAGGTTGTGATATTAATACCCTTGCCAAGTGTAGGGGTATTCCTTGACAATCTTACCGAAAACCGTTATAATTGATCCATCAAAATTTGAAAGGAAACCAAATGGCTTATATGAACCAAGACCGTAAAAAAAGCATTAATGAGAACCTTAAAAAGGTTTGCCAGCCCCTAGGCATTAAATATTCATTGGCCGTCCGTAGCCATATGACCATTTGCATGACCATCCGATCCGCACCAATAGATTTTATTGGTAACTACAATGAGGCTACCCGCAACCCTGGCCATATCGGTTATGGTAGAAACCAATTAGCCGAAAAGTCCATTCAGGTCAATCCTTACCACTACCAAAATGCCTTCACCGGCAAAGCGTTAGAGGCTATCACTAAAATAATGGCCGCTTTAAAATCTGCCGGCTGGTATGACAATTCGGATGCCCAAGTAGATTATTTTGATACCGCTTATTATACCGACCTGGATATTGGGTCATGGGACAAACCATTTCAAGTAACCGAGTAAAATTGTGATATTAATACCCTTGCCAAGTGTAGGGGTATTCCTTGACAATTTTACCGGAATCGGTTATAATAGAGCCATAGATTAAGGAAGTAATATGAGAGAAAAATCCACTATGAGGCACAATGCCGAGGTATTCCTTAGAATGTCCATGTATTCTACCGAATCATTAGAAGCCATGACCGACCAGGAAATTGAAGACCTATACCAGTATGAGGAAAACCTCCTGTTTTCCAATGTAACCGAATTTGACCCCAAGGAGATTAAATGACCAAAAAATCCGTATACATTGTCCACGTAAAATTGACCCAGGACAAACCATTCCGGGTTGTAGGTGTATTCGGTACCAAGAGTAAAGCCGCACAATGCCAGTCCAAGATTAATTCTGGTATCCTGGGGCAAGTATTCTATGCCATGGTTACCGTGCATCCTTTTAATGAGTTATATTGTAACCTAGGAGTCCTATAGAATGATTAAAAACCAAAGCAAAGAAAAACAATTATTAGACCAAGTAAAGCAATATTGCCGGGATGCTTGGATTACCAACGGTAAACTATGGATTGAAGGTGATCCAGTACAGGCCAGGTGGGTATCTGAAATGCTTAATATTAAACCAATTCCAGGTAGTGTCTCGGGCCAGTATGCTTTTGTTATTAATAGTAGACCATTCCGGTAGACTATTCCTTGACAATTCTACCGAATTAGGCTATAATAGAGCCATAGATTAAGAAAACAAAAGGAAACAATATGAATGAAAAGTACATTATCCTCTCCGCAATACATTATCAGGACCTAGCCGAGCAGGTTAACGAGGCCATTAAAAATGGTTATATCCCCCAAGGCGGTATTGCCATGATGCTAGGTTCCAATGGTCAACGTATTGCTCAAGCCATGATAAAATTACAGGAGATTAAATGAATGAACCTAGAGGAATAATATGGATTTTTTAATAGTTCGGTTTAGGATGATAATTCTAGGCCTCATTGTCTTAATTGTAGGGGTATTCAATCCCACCATGGTTATGAGGATTATTGGTGAGGTCTTAGGTGATGCCGAAGAGTATGATCCAATTAGAATAAGGAAACGGCATAGGAAAGAATTCCTAACCAAGTATGCCAGAAAATAGTGCACCCAATAGCCCCTTATAATAGGGGCTTTTTATGGTCCTTAGAGTATATTTGAGGAGCCTGGGGTTTCGGTAATAATTGATATTGCCGAGAATATAGGGAACATTTGAGGGCCTTTATTACTTTTGGTAATATGCGGGGAAATTGTCGCTGGTATACTTACCGGTACCAGTTTCGGCCGTTGTTACCGATTTTCCATTCGGAACCAAAAAAAACCTTGGAGGACTTCCAAGGTTCTCGGTTCTCTCATACACTCTTATTATCTTAGAGGACCTCCTAGCCACCCCATGGTTTCTAATAGGATAACCATTGTGGCTATCGAATAGCCTAATATAAAAAGGACCTTTAGGATTATCTCTTCGGTTTTACTGTACATTGTGGAGACCTTTCACGTTTTCGGTTAGGATTCTAGTTTGGATGGCTTTAATTCTATTTTCAACCATATCGGCAATGGTTGGTTCGGCTTCGATAAAATCGGCTATCATGGAGACCATGTAGCCAATGGTGTATCGGTCGGCTCGGGCTTGTTCGGTGCCTCTAAGCCTTTCGGAAGTATTAATGTGGTTCATTAGGGACTCGGCAAGGGTTAGGGAATAATTTACCTGGCTCTTAGATTTTCGCATGGTATTTACCTTGTTGGTTATCAAAGGAGCCATTATACACCGGAACGGCAATATTGTCAAGGATACCGAAAATGCCCCTAGGTTCCGGAGTGGTATTCGGATACCGATGGCGAAGCGTTGAGAACCCAGGTTCTCAAATTGGATCGGAATGTAGTACTTTGGTTTCTCGTAGGGTATTCCGAGGCACTCAGAGGTCCTCAGAGGGTAATACTTTTGTTTTCGGTAGTGGGGGACGGGGAGTACTTTTGTTTTCCTTTGAGGGCCTTAGGGGGCCTCTGGTATAAAAAAAAGTTGTTCTATGGCCAAACTCTTTTTTCGTATTTTTTATTTTCTGAGGCCCCTAGAGATATTTCGAATTTTACCGATTTTGCGTTCCTAAAATTTTTTTCAGGTGGCCCTCAGAGGATTTTCGAATTTTTCCAAGCGTTCTTTAGTATAGGCTTAATCATAAAGAACCACAGAAGGTGGCAGAATACTCCTATAATAACCCCGTATATAAATTCAGTCATTTCGTCCATCTTCTCCAATAAGTATATCCATTTCTACCGAAATTCTTGAGGAACCAAAAGAATATCAGATAGGCATACAGTCTATGATAGATTCTTTTACTCAGAGGCAACTCCGTGATATAGCAGAAGACATTCGGTGCGTTTTCACAGGTACACTGGTAAGGATCCGAGGTCCGGTCTGAGCAATAATGACAAGCATCAGTCATAGCCTGATAGTCTGTCTCGTCTACAGAATGATACAGAGCAATTTTACCATTGTACAGACAGGTGCCTTCAAGATTGTAATCATAGAAACTCTTAGTATAATAGAACTTCATGTCCTCATACGGTATCTTTATCATCTTCGAATCGCTTTATTAATCACGTTGACTCGTGTTGCTATCGGTTCATCCAACTCCATGACTCGCTTTTCAATTTCTTCTCGTTCTTTTTCAACGGCATCATCAATTCTCTTTAACCATAGTCGAGCGTGTTTTTTGCTATAGTCGTCTCTAACCATTTCGGCAAAATTCACAAGTTCATCAAATGAAAACTCATAGCACTTGTGCACATCACCGGAATCGTATTCAATCGAAGAAAAATATTCTTTAGCCATCTCAATTATTTTTTGTTTATTCATTCTTTAATTCCAAAATGGTGTTTAATATGTCCTGATGGATTCGTTCTTAATAGTTCATCAGCATACAAATCGGCGATTGTTGCACATTCTAGAATCAGCAATTCGGCAAACCTCTCTGTGGCTTCGTGTGAGTTTCCTACTCGGCTAGTAGGACCTAGAAGTCCAGCCTGTTCGGCAAGTTGTCCTATTCGTTTGTTCATTCCTGGACTCCGAATTGTTCTAATTGTTTTATTAGATTAGGTATTGCTTTCTTGTCTATAGTCAGATAAAATGGACCAATATCATCATAAGCGTGTATTTGTATTTTTACCGTTTTACCGGAATCGATAACTGAAAGATAAGGTTTATCTGTTGAGTTCATTCCTGGACTCCGAAGTAGTTTAAGATGTTTCCACCGACCCATTCGACTTTATTCTCGCTGACCATATCAGCTATTCTTGCCGCTTCTCTAATCAGCAATTCGGCAAACTTTATGTCGTATGATTCCGCATAGACTTTTAATGCTTCTTCTTTGTCTGAGATTTTAATCATAGCATCGAGTGCATATTGTTTAGCTTCTTGAGAAATTTCTCTAATTCGTTTATTCATTCTTTAATTCCAAAATGCTTTAATAAATCTTCACAATGCTCGCCTTGTCTGGACTCCCAATAGTCTATTCTTTGAGCACATTCTTTTACTAACAACTCAGCGAACTTTGCATAGTGCATTTCTAAATGTTCTGCATACGTTACCACATGGTCTCTTTCTACCGTTTCGAGATTGTGATTCACAATCTCCCATGCCTCTTTTCTAAGTCGTTTAATTCGTTCGTTCATTTAGAATTTCTCCATTTTTTGTAATGATAACTAGCCGCTACACATATACCTGGAATAAGTCCAATGACAAACCCAATAATTAGATAGTTCATTCTTTAATTCCAAATTCTTCCATAATTGATGTTTTGATACTTTGTGCCTTGATCCACATTCCGGTATCATGTTCATCATACTCATCATCATTAAATTCATGTTCACAAAATTTAATACATTCCCGAACAATGAATTCGGCAAACTTGGCCAATTCATTGTGTGTAATGGTTGTATGTGTAGATAGGTCTGGTTCTAATCCAACGGTTGCTTCATTCAATAGTTGCCGAATTCGTTCATTCATTGTTGTTCCTCAAATGCGTCTTTAAGACGTTTGACTTCTACCGAATCTTCAAAGCAAAGACAGTACTGAAACTGATACTTTGTCTCGTCTATCGGTAGACCATCGAAGTCCCTACAGAAATGTTTATATTTACCGGTCAACGGGGCTCCGTATTCTTTGATAGCATCTATGTCTAGTTCACTCATATTAAATATCGACTCCCGTTTTGACCTGGTTCATTACTGCCTGTACATTCATAGTTGTGGTCAGTTGCTTTCGGACACCTTTTGTTACCACAAACTGGACACACAATCATTCTGGAGAATGTTTCGAATACATCACGTTCCTTTGTGCAGTAATAACAACCACACAGAGATTTTGACAAAGACTTATTGCGAATCTTTACAAACTCGTCATACTTTTCTTTGGTGCCTTCACTATAACCACCGTCACCTGCATGGATATCGGCACCTGCTTTAATATTTTCGTTCATGTTATTCCTACATGTCCTGGGCAATCGAGACAATAAACGAAAAACAGATAGACATAAACGTAAATAGAGCAACATTTTCTCCTCTATAGTTAAAATCGTATCCCGAAAGCCATGCTAAAAAAGCACAGGACGCTAAAGCACCAAAAAACATTTTCTTATTCATTATAATACCACTCCGCTATTAGAATCATCCTGTAAAAGTTTAAGAATTTCTTGTTCGAGGTACACAGTGCCATAGTAATCATTCAAACGATTAGTGGCAAGTATGTAATTTCTACCGATTGTAGCACATTCTTTGATGATAAGTTCGGCTAGAATGTAATCATAGACACCACGTGTTTCATTACATTTACGGTCGGCTTCTCGTATAATATCTTTGAGTCTTGGACTTACTTGGTTCATTTTAATATCATTATCTTTAGATTGCAACATAACTATTTTACAAACATAGAAGATCCTACTTTGTCCCGTATGATTTTATTGAGTTCTTTGACTATATCTTCAAGTTCGCCTACTTTATTGATACCGACTCCACCATTAGATACTGGGAGTGCTGTTCCGATTGTTGTTCCAATTGAAGTAGCGTGTATAATCTTTTCATTCGAGTCAGGTACAAAACCGACAGGCATCTTACCATTGATTGTGGCTATTCTAGCAATGATTTCATTGATATCTGTGCGGTTTCGCCAAGTACCGATGAAGACACCATGAACTTCACTCGAACCATATAATTTGTCTGCATCAATTAAGTACAACAAATTTCTTATATCTTCACCTTTGCGGTCCTTTTCGGTAATATAATTATTGTATTCATGTCTATTACCAGCAATCACCCATAATTTTTGCATTACATACCACTCCGTTTTTTGATAAATTCTTGTAGTTCAGGATCATTCTCTTGGTCTTTATCTGCTACAAACAAAGCACGATTTCTTGGGTCTGCATCAGGTGACGGTCTGGTCAGATAATACATCGCAAGAGAGTTTCGATTGAAGTTACCAGGACAAGCAATAGGTTCAGGAAGACCATGCCATGAATTCATAGTCGTGTCAAATAGGACTGCACGATTAAACTTGTTCTCAACTTTAGTTACCAGTTCTTTAGGTTTACCAGTTTCTTCGTTGTGACTCCATAATTCTAGACCACCACCCCAATTAGGTTGCCAGTTCGGTGTCATATAGATGATGATATTGAACTTTCTTTCTAGTTTCAGTTTAGGATGAATAGAATAGTCTTTATGAATGTTCAGATAACCACCAGGACTATGTGAGTGCATACCACCACCATGAAGACCGTAGTCAGGATAGATTTCCTGCAATCCTGTGATTTCGGTAAGTTTGTCTACCCACCATGGTGAACACAGATAACTGAGTGCAGTATAGATAGATGCCGGAAACTTGTCCCAATGATTAGAGGTCTTCTTGTCTTCAATCGCATTAAGATAGTGAGCAGTCCATGCATCAGACTCGTAATCGGGAAATTCCTTTGCTATCAGCTTGGCATTTTCTTCACCAAAGAAGTCATCCATAATTAGATGGCTAAATGGTTGAGCCTCTTTAAACTGTTTTTGTAGATTTGATGTCATTATTAGCTACCACTTCAGTTGGCATTTTTTCTTCTTCAAAATTGTAAAGTCTAAACAACTGTACCGATTTCCAGTATTTGGTGTACAGATGATTAATCAAAAGTGCCGCTAATGCTATAACGACAATACCCAAAGATACCAAAATGGCACCGACTAAAAACAATCCGTAATATTCCAAATCCATAATTACTCCTTAATACTATTATTTGCTAGTTCTTGTTTGTCAAAGATAGAAACTAATCTTTCATCATTATACACGTTTTCTACTTCTGTGTCAACCTTTTTTTCTTTTTTGCCGAAAATAGCATCCCAGTTGTTTTCGAATGTTTTTGAATCAACACTCAAAGGTCTTCTACTAGAACCTTTACCACCATCACTCATTCTTATTCTCCATATAATATTTGTACATCTTAACTAAGTGAGCAAACTGTAATGGGTGATGTTCCGGATGAGGAACTGTACCACCACGGAACTCTACCAGTTTGTTATAAAACTCTAAAATTTGTTCGTCTGTCATTGATTTGAAATATAAAACTATTATATATATTAGTATAAACACTAATAGGGGTTAACATGAATATCATTAAAGCATTTAGATTTATTCGCCAACGTATGCAACAATCTGAACTAGAATTATATATTGAAGCTAGAAAGCCATCCACAGCGGCCGATGTTGAAAGACTCACAAGAGAATTCCAACAAAGACAGATGTTTCGCAATTTCGCTTAAAATTCAATAGAAGACCAAGTCTTCAACCTTGTCATCTTTTCCTGAATATACTTCGTCAGATTATCTTCGTTGATAATCTTTTTATCCGTAAGTATAGAAATCATGGCTAACAGGTCACCGATTTCTTCCTCAAGTCTTTGAATATTGGTAACACCATTATACTCGGAATTAATACCGAATCTAAAGATTTTAGAAATTGCTTGGGTGACCTCTGCACACTCCTCTTGAGTGATGCAGAAAATCTCCTTTTGTTCTTTTGTTAAATCACTCACAGATTTTCCTTAAGTAATACTTTTTCATTAATCGGTTGTTCTTTGATATATTGCTCAGAGAACTTTACCGCATCCTCATAGTCCCTGATGACGGACATTTTGACGACCTTATCATTCTCTAATAATTTAACAACCCATCCATCATTTACTTGTTCAATAAGTGTTGAGCGCATTTTATCTCCTATGCAATTAAGTTAATGAATCGGTTAAGAACAACACGATTCGACATTTTATTGGTATTGTGCTTTATGAAGGCAGATGCAATACCACGGCGAGTTGCATTTTCAGCAACTTCGAAAGTTTCTTCTTCAAAATCATCGTCTGGGTTCTCACGACTTTTCCAAGCATAAATTGAACTTTCTTCAGATTTCAACAAATAGTATTCATCATAGCCAGCAGACTTAACGATTGCAAATTTGTTTCTTCTAAAGTTTGTCTGTGCCTCTTCAAGTTGAATACCAGATTCAAAGAAGTTATTTCTGTTTCTTCTCAGTTCAGAAGAAGACAACAGGTAATAACCAATCACAGTACAATCAACTGTTTCTCTCAATAATTCAATCAAACCTTTAGTCATTACACTTCGGTATGCTTGTGTAATATATACCTGTTCTTTGGTAGCTGGATGACGGATCACAGCACCATCGTACATTGGAATATTTGAAACATAACCATAGTCTCTTTGTGCCGATGTTTCCGGTTCATTCGTCCACACATGGTCGATTGCATCGGCTTCACCGTCAGTCAAAAATACGGCATGAACTTTTTGAAGTTTATACTTGTTTTTGAATTCGGGCACGATTTTCATAGCGGCAATAATAGACTCGTTCAATGGTGTAGAACCAAGAGTAAACCATTTTGGCATACGTCTAGTCATTTGACCATGCTCATCAGTCAAAGCACTATAGTTACAATAAGAGCACAAAGCGGCACATGCAGTAGTGAAATCTGAAGGACCCATTCTACTCGAAAGAATATTCAGTAATCTAAAATCACCAAGTCTCATGTCACCAATTTTAGGTTTTACTTTGTAATTCTTCGGACTACCATTATTGTAATCATCAGAAAGATTATTGGAAAAAGCATACACTTCGTAAGGTATCGAAACTTTACGGCAGAATAATACTAAGTTAAACAATTGCTTAACAGTACCTTTCAAGTGATTTTGCATAGAACCGGACCAGTCGATGAACATAACTAAACCGTGTGATTTGCCATTTGGTACAACTGTGATTCTTTTGAAGAGGTCTTCAGAGAAACCGTATGAGTAGATTTTACTCATATTCAATTCACCGGTTTTGGCAACAGATGCACGTTTCATTTGTTCTGCATTTTTACGCATCTCAAATTCTTTTACAAGATAAGAAACAATCTTCTCAGATTCTTTGCGTAATTTTTGGAAACCTTGTTGGTCTAATGTACCTTCATCCTCTACGAACTTGGCATACAATTCTTTGAAATCTAATATGGCTTTTTTAGTATCGATATTAGGAACATTCATGTATGTCAAATTTCTTGATTTTTGGTCGAGAAGACGATTTTCGTTTCTACGATAGGCTTCATCGGTAAAAGATTTTACTTCGGAATCGGCATCTTCAACTTCCGAAACATCATCGCCAAAATCTTCAAAATCATCCAATTCGAATGGATCATCACCATGATCCATTTCCATGTCATCTTCATTTTCACCGGTTGCGTCTTTTTTAGATAAAACTTTTCGTTTCTCTTCTTCACGCTTTTCTTCGGCTTGTTTTTTCATAAACTCTTGAATACGTTTAGCAACATCAATAACTTCTTCATACGTTTCAGTATTTTGAACTTCATTCAACAATTCTTTTTCTTCATCATTGAATTTGATAAGAAGTTGAGCACCGCCTTTTGAGTGCATATTGATACGGTCGATGAAATTCAGTTGATTGAGGTCTTTGCCGTTAGTATCAAAGAAATTACGGTCAAGCAATTCATTGTATGCTTTTAAGAATGAGCCTCTAAGACCAGGAAATTTAGATTGAATTTTCTTTTCAATACGAACATCTTCCACGATATTAAGAATGCCTGAATTGACAGTTTTAGATTCGATAGCGGCTTTCATGCCATCTAAAGGAGTATAGAGTGCATGACCAACTTCATGTCCTGTGAATAAGTCGTAAAGTTCAATAGAAAGTTTTTTATCTAGGATTGGAATCGTCAAAATACGATTCTTAACATCAAAGGAAGCAGTGGAACACTTACGTTCTTCAACGAGAAGGTTCTCAGTAGCCATCAGTTTAGCTAAAAGTGATTTTGATTGAATTAATTGCATAACATTCCTATAAGTAAGACTCTATTATAGCAGAAATAGCCCAAAGGTCAAGTACTTTGTATGTTTGCCGCAACATCTTTCTTTTTTAATACTAAAGATTGACCTTCTTTATTGATTTCTATCTCATCTCCTTCTTGCCATCCTGCTTCCGCAATGATTTCATCCGGAATTTTGAACAAAATCTCATCAGGATTGCCAGGAATGTCCTCGAAAAGGTCTTCTACATCATAAATTCTAGAAAAATTGGGCTTTTCAATACTTTTTCCCCATGCTGTCATCACTTTGTCGAGAGATTTGTGGTCAATTTTCATAATTTTCTTTCAATTTTAAGGGATGCTTAGGTTTTCGAGTGTATTTTACCTCAATTTTATGAGGTTGCATAGGTTTTATCGGTGTTCGACAATGTGGACGTTGTAAATTTACAACAAAAGTTTCTTTTTTCTTCATTTTATCGTCTCATACTTGAAATTGCTACGGCTTCTTCATTGTTGAACACAGGAACGGCATTGGATTTGTGCATTGTAGCGATACCCATGACCTTTGTGCCTGTATAAACTTTAGCAGGTGCTTTGGTTGCAACGGCTAAACCGGAATTTAGTGATGGATGACGAACGGACTCACCTCTTGGTGACGTGGATAGTTTGTAAACGTATTTTTCGGTTTTCATAACAACTTTTTTCTCAGGTGTGTGGGATTTTAACCACGATTCATATTGTTCACGTACCGCTTTTGGCAGTTTGTGCTTCTTTGTCTTTTTAAAACTAGGATGTATAATCATTTCGACCTCCAGAATTACAATTCTATCACATCTGTGGAGGTTTGTCAAGGTAAATGTTGTATTAATGCAACGGTTTTCTATTTCTAGGCTTTATCGATATTGACTCCTGTCCGGCATAATCCATGTCAGCAAAATGCTTGAAATTTTTATTTTGCTTATTCTTTTTACGGTTTCTTTGATACTCATTGTAATCCTCTAAAGTATCTCGATCCTTACGAAACTTACCTACAAATTTTGACACCTAATTTTCCCCTTTACGGTAACATATTTGGAAATGCTTGTTTTACAAACTTATAATTTAAACCTTTAACACCTTGATCCTTGTTAAAGATACCAATAATAACCTCAGCATCACGAGGTTCTAAAGATTCTAAAAGTTGAATTAATAATTCATTTTGTTTCTTTGGGGTTAGTGCATTTGCAGTAGGATCACCTTCCCTAAACATGTATAATTTTTTAATCTTATTGCTTATTGTATCGTAAGTCAAACCAGGTAACTGGTCTGTCGGTATTTTGTAGTCACTAGGTAACTCTGTTATTTTCCATCGAAATTCCGGATGAAAGGTCATCTTCAAAACCTCAACGAGTGTACCGCTTAAGTTTTTACCAATAATATCCATTCGTTCCTGATGTGTTTTTGCTTTCTCAAATTCATCAAAAATTTCATATATGTTTTTCGTAGCCATTAAAATTCCTCTATTACATCCATTAAGTTAGTCAGTCTCTTTTCTATAAAGTAAGAGAACATTTTTTGTCTTGATTGTGGCTTTACTGTATTATACTCTGCCATAATCTTTTCTTTCAAATCCTTAGGTATGTATCTAAAATCAATTAGTTGACGATTTCTTTCAAAACCTTTCTTAGCAGTATCATCAGACCAATCTTCATGTGGTGTGTCTAATAATAATGTAAGATTAGCCTCTGTTAGAGCCTTTTGTCTGCCACCAGATACAAACGTATCACCAGGTGATAGAACGTTCGGTATACCGTCACCTTTGTCACCTTGAATGACTTTTAGTTTTAAGTCTTTGATTGGTGTCTCAGATACTAAGAATTTTTTAGTTGCAGGATTATATTGTGTGACGTTCTTAAACATTTGAAGTTGTAAGAAGTCATTGTCACTAGATAATACTAGAACTTTTTCTTTGTTCGGGTTTGTGCTTTCGGCAAGAGTTGCAATAATATCATCGGCTTCTGCACCCTCAACGTCAATGACCTTGTAAGGCATATTTTGCTTAATCTCTTCTTTGAATTTAGTTAGCATATCAAATATGTAATGCCAATCTAATTTAGATTTTTCTCTGCTTTTTTTACGGCTTGCTTTGTAGAATTCAAAGACTTCTTTACGCCAGTATTTTCTATTATCACAACAGATAATAACTTCACCGTATTTGTTTTTGAATTTCTTAACGTGAGAACGTATGATATTCAAAACGATATGCCTAAACATCTCTTCTGGCATATCGAACTTTTTCTTTTGGTCAATTTGCGCCATTAAACCTGATAGCACAACTTGGTTAATATCAATTAAAATCATATAATCTTTCGGTAGTTACATGTATGATTCTAACATAATTTTTCAAGGCTGTCAAATAAATCTTCAATTATTTCGGTAGATTTTGTGGTTCTTCTAGCAACCACACCAAACCAATCATCCGGTATAAGTGTTGAAATGTACTCTCTTGGCTCTGAAAGTATAGCATCAAAGCGTTCCAGGTTAGTTATCATTCCTTCATCGTTGTATTTAAACAACATAACAGTCCATGATGGTCCTACCGATGTGCGGTCAATCTCTTCACCTTTATCGAGATATGTCTCACCTCGAACTGTCATAGCATTTTCGTGTTCGTCATTTGGAATGAAAAACAGCAAATCAAAATTCTCAACTAGTTTTAGATAGTCCAGCATTATATTCCTTAATATGTGACTTTCTTACCCTTACCATAATCCATGTATTGTAATAGTCATCACTTTCAAGTGCGCCTTTTATAAACTGTTCTTTAGCTTCGAGATATCCACATTCACCTTTTGATTTGCAAAGGTAGATAATCTCTCGACTAAAGTTTTCTTGGCCCAATTGTAACACATCTTTGGTCACCTCGGCACTACTCCCGTAGTAAGTTTGCCAGTCCGAGGATACCTTAAACTTTTTCTTCTTCCCCTTTACTACTTTTGTTTTAGAGGAGTAGAAGAATTTCTTTCCAATGTATTTCCTGCCGGTTAATGTATTGGTTATTAGATACACGAAGCCATAATTGTCACCAATCATTTCCTCGGTAAAATCTTTACCATCATATTGCCACAAGTTTTGAATTAATTCCAAAGGTCATCACCATGGCGCCAGGGAGATTTTCCTTTACCTTCTTTGGAAATGTTGTGTTTTTTTCTTAATTTTTTAGCTTCTTTTTTTGCTGACATATCAAGGCCTAATCCTCGGGCATCATGGAGAACACCGCCCGCTTTATGTATTAATTCGGAATGTTTATGCATATCCGAAGCTACTTCAGAACCATAGTGTTTTAAAACATCATTATGTGTTTTTTTAGCAGTGGCTTTGTGTTTATCTTCATCTGTATAATGTCCCGATTCACCCATATGATGATATTCAGCGTGTTTTGCCCATAATTTTGAAAGATCCTTATCAGTTTCTTCCTGTAAAATTTCTTCGCCTAAAAGTGTTTTTATGATGGTAGTTCTTAGATCCATGATATTTCTCCTCTATAATTAAACTTATGTTTCTGAACCGATACATTCTTTAATGGGGAAGTATCGTATATTCATATATTTATCTATTCAAATTTACGACAAGTATCACGTATATAAGTATAAACTTAAAGATTAATCCCAATCGTCTGTGTCCAATTCATCTTCATCATCCCCTATATAGTCTTCCGTGATGGCTTCAATGGTTTCGCCGCAGAATGGGCAATATTCCGGCAACTCTTCCGATACAATTTCTTCAACAAAAGCAATTGTATAATGAGATTCACAACTGCTACATTCTCCGGTTACTTGTCTTTCCATTTTATTTCCTTATTATTATTTTAATGTGCCCACACATCTTTCCATTGTCCTTTCAAAGCACCTTTCGCATAGTCAGTTGCTCTGTTCTCGAAGAAGTTGGTGTGTGTAGGTGCGTTAATCATCTCTTCTACCCAAGGTAGGGGATTACGTTTAACTTTGAAAACACCTTTTAGACCTAAAGAGATTAGTCTACGGTCTGCAATATAACGAATATACTTCTTAACGTCTTCTGAAGTTAAATCTTCCATAGGTCCCATTTCAAAAGCCAAGTCGATAAACTTGTCTTCTAACTGTACCATTTTTTCCGCAATTGTATATATCTCACCTTTGAGTTCATCATTCCAAACTGCTTGATTCTCATGTATAAATGTTCTAAACAGTTTAATCATGTTCTCTGTATGTTGAGTTTCGTCTACAATCGACCATGTGACGATTTGTCCCATACCCTTCATCTTGCCGTGTCTTGGGAAGTTTAAGAGCATAATGAACGAACTGAACAGTTGCATACCCTCTGTAAATGCAGAGAACATAGCAATGTTTCTTGCAGTTGTTGCTGTATTAACAATACCGTTTGATTGTGCTAACAAATACTCATGCTTTTCTTTCATAGCGGCATATTCCATGAATTCATTATATGTTGTATCCGGTAAACCTAAAGTTTCAATCAAATGAGAATAAGCCGCAACGTGTAATGCTTCTCTTGCCGCAAATCCTAAAAGCATCATACGAACTTCTGGTTGTGCAAAATGTGGCAGATAATTCTTTACATAACCACCAGCAACGTCAATGTCACCTTGAGTAAAGAATCTGAAGATGTGCGTTAAGAATTTCTTTTCTTCTGCGGTGAGTTTCTTTTTCCAATCTTTCTCATCTTCCATCATCGGCACTTCAGTATGTAACCAATGCGATTGCTCATGTTTCAACCAGGCTTCATAAGCCCAAGGATAACTGAATGGTTTAAATGAATCTCTTGTGTCTGTTAAATTTGTACCAACTTTTTTAATCATTCGCCCGCCCATTCTTTAATTTGTTTAGGAGTTTTAAGTCCAACTAACCGGCTAATTTCTTTACCGTCTTTCAACATAATCATTGTAGGTAAATTACGAACACCATGTTCTGTTGCAAGGATGTTATCGGACTCAATGTCAATAACTTCTAGAGGAGTTTTTAAATCTGCTCGTTTTAAGTTCTCGGTTAACTGTACACATGGTTTGCACCATTCTGCTGTAAATCTTAATATTTTTTTCATTTTTTTGTTGTTGTTTCTTGTTGTTCTATACTCGGTGGGAAATAAGGATCGATTACATAATGCTCTGCACCCCACCACCCTATACACGTTACAAATCCAGCGAATAGCAAATCAATCACTATCATTTTATCTCCATAAGTTCGTTTACTACATCCAGTAGTAGGTCATGTTGTATACCTCCATGATACTTACCTTTCATATAAGAATAACTATCATACCAAAATTCTTCACTCTCAGGATGGCAACCTATTAAAGCAAGATTCTTTTGTTTTATGGCCATAGGCATACCGCTGTTTGTGTATGTAGCAAGTGTTTGAAACTCACCATCACCAACAAACGTAGGACCATCATAGAAGAACATGTTGTGGTTCATAAGACCATTATACCATGTAGTTGGCATATTCTTTGCGTGAGGTCTTCTCGTACAAGCACCTGGTTCAGATATGTATTGCGGCACATCAACATCTTCTAATAAATTAAAGTAATGTCTACCTGCCCAAAACGCACCCATACAAATACCTAGATACTTACCACCTCTCCTGACAAACTTTCTTACATACTTACCATTTTGCTTAAGTAATGTATCGAAAGAGTCAGAATCACCAAAACCACCAGGGAAGGCAACTATGTCAATATTCTTGTCAAAGAAGCCTTCCTCCATTTCATTCTTAGAAAATAATTTGAAGTTGTAATGTTCGCCAAGTGCCTTCATTAACCCATTGCCAGATTGAACTGAGCATTTTGGGTCATTGATAAACATTGCGATTGTCGGTTTCATTTTATCCTTCACATGCTAGACAGTCGTTACCTTGTGCAACTTGTGTCATATCTAATTCTTCAATTACTTGTCTTTCAATTCTCTTCGACACTTTATCTGCTTTACCAATCTTCTCAGAACGGCAATAGTATAAAGTCTTCAATCCTTTCTTCCATGCCATAAAGTGAATAGCATGTAGGTACTTAATGTGTGCATCAGGTCTAAAGAACAGGTTCAATGATTGTGCTTGGTCAATATGTTCTTGTCTATCAGCGGCAAGTTCAATAACCCATCGTTGGTCTATTTCCATTGATGTTTTGAATACTTCTTTCTCGATGTCAGAAAGAATATCCAAATGCTGAACAGAGCCGTCATTAGCAATAATAGAGGACCAAACATCACTATACTTTTCAGAATGTACACCATCAACTTCGCCTAACTTTGACTTGATGAGTCTGTCGAGGTATTTGTTTTTGTTGAGGTGTGAACCAGATAAAGTATCCTGACGATAAGCATTGGCACGATAAGGCTCAACAGAAGGGCTAGTATTACCCATAATAATAGAGGAACTTGCATTGGGAGCAATAGCCATAAGATGACTAAAGCGTAAACCCGTACCAGCGGCATCGGGAGCCTCTCCTCGTTCTTTACCCAATTGATGATTCGCTTCATCTAAACCCTTTCTAATATGCTTAAATATTTTGTTATTTGCAACTTTGGCAATAACACTCTCAAACGCTATGTTGTTTCTTTGAAGATAAGCATGAAACCCAAGAGCACCCACCCCAATAGAACGCTCACGCATAGCAGAATACTTGGCTCTTGCCACAGTATCCGGAGCATTGTCAATAAAGTATTGTAACACATTATCGAGCATTTCAGCCACATCTCTGAGAAACTGTTTGTCATTTTTCCACTCATCATAATACTCCAAGTTCAATGAAGACAAACAACAAACTGCTGTTCTCTCTTCGTTAGTAGGCAAAATGATTTCAGAGCAAAGATTTGATTGATGTACTTTCAAACCTAGTTTCTTCAACCACTTTGGTAACTTTCTATTACTAGTATCGATGAAGTGAATGTAAGGTTCACCTGTATGCATACGTAGTTCTAGAATCTGTTCCCACAAGTGTTTTGCGGATACCGTATCACGCACTTCACCTGAATGAGGATCTTTCAATTGCCATGAATCATCTGCATTAGGGTCTAACATGCACTTCTCAATGATTTGCATGAAAGAATCTGGTATATTAATACCGTGATGCAGATTTAAACATCTGATGTTGGGGTCTCCCGTTGGTTTTCTAAGTTCAATAAACCCATTAATGTCAGGATGGCTAATATCAAGATAAGCGGCATAAGAGCCACGGCGAGTACGACCTTGGCGATAAGCCAAAGAACTTGCATCATACATTTTAAGGTGAGGCATAACACCAGTAGACTTATCGTCAGCAGAACGAATGCCGAACCCAATACCCACTCCACCTCCCAACATAGAAAGCCAATTAGTTTCTGATAAGTTTTCAACTAAACCCTCCGCAGTGTCTTCAATATAGTTAAGGAAACATGATATAGGCAAACCACGCTTAGACCGACCAAAAGATAAGATAGGAGTAGAATAGCTGAGCCAATGCCTACTAGAGTACTCATACAAACGTTGAGCATGTTCCTTATTACTTCCAAATGTCTTTGATACATATGCAAACCTATGTTGTGGTGATTGTTCGTCCTCTTTCATGTAACTTTCTTTAAGTCTCTTCACTCCTAATTCATCAAATAGTTTATCTCTATCTAAGTCTATCTTAATACCTTCGTATTCTGTCATATTCTGCCTTGTTGTTGTTATTGTTGTACAAATTCCTCTATCATGGGGAATATTTCTTTAATCGCTTGGGCACAGGCAATTGCCACATCACGATGTTCCTTTTGTGTCGCTTTATCTGTTCGGAGTTGTATGTAGTGAACCCATGAACGAAGTGTTCCGTTCATATACATTCTACTTTTAGTCATACCTTCCGGCAATACTGCTCTCGCTTGTTCTTTTGCAATTCCTTTGTCTAAGGCAAATGCATAAGCATCTTTACATACCTCTAATACTTTATTTTGATATTGTTCCCACCACGCTTGTAATGCCAAATCATCAGTCTCAAAACTATTCTGTCTGTTTTTTGTATCTTGTAGTCTAGCCTCCTTTAATTCAAAACCCAATTTAGAAGCATCCGCATATCGTTGAGAAAACTCTTGAAACGAGAATGAACGGTGTCTTAAAATTTGTCTTGCTATATCTCTCGTAGTGTTTATTTCTAAACATACACTCACCATTTCTAGTGGAGACCAATGTTGATTTTTGATTAGATAACGAACTAACTTTTCAGCAGTATCATTATTATTTTGATTTGATGGATTAGAAACTCTTGCCGCATAAGCGACTTGTTCTAATAAATTACCAGTATTACCTTGCGAGTAATTAATTAATTTCACTTCATTCATTTAGTTAAGCCTAACATAGGACGTTTATCGAATTTGCAGTCTGTGTATGGACCATTAGCATCGACATAATGTAAAAAGGCTTGTATTTGCCTTTTGCCAGTATACCGTTCACGCCAATGATTCAACTCAGTCCCATTATACACTATCATGTCGCCTGGTGCAAGGTAAACTTCATTCACTTCACCGGCATAGTTTTCCATATAGATAGGATATTCACAATCTTTGTCCTCATCGATGCACATGGTAACTGAATACTGGCAAGAAGGCCTATCTTTATGCTTTAACATAATCGCACCTTCATACATTGCCCTGGCATATGTGTAACATGGTAGTAATGTTAAGCCGGTAACTTCTTCAACTTTAGGTTGAAGTACCAACATTAAACTATCAAATGCATGATTGCCGTATGTGGGAAAGGAATGGGGTACTTGTTTGTCGGCATATTTACGTACAGTTTTATTATCGATAACGTCAATGCCGTCTTTGTGTGCTGTGGTATTCATCAGCATTTCAAACTGTGTTCGGAGCAAGTTTACCGTATCTTCACTTATCGCATTTTCATATACATAAAAACCCTCTTTTTTAAATACCGAGTTTTTCGTTATTTTTATTTTTGTAGTCATTCAATCCCTCCTAGTGTATTATATAGCTATCTTATACCTTCTTCCAGTTGACAAATTCCATCTTTGCCCTTAAATTTACAAAGGTATGTTTTTCAATAATATCTTCAATTTCAAACTGTGAAAAACCTTCTAAAATCATATCGTTAATGTCTTTTGCTTCTACCATTTCTGGCCAAATTAAAACATTATAGTGTTCTTCTATTGCCTTTTCCATCTGTTTGACAATCTCTTTATTTCGTGGCTCATTGTCATAGATTAATACCACTTTTGATTTATCAAAAATCTTAGTTACCGATGGTAGATTTGAATCGGCAGTCGCTATGGCGTTCTCAATGAACATAGAGTCTATAGGTCCCTCAACTACTCTAATCATCTTCTCTGAATCAATCCTATCAAGTCCAAAGAACTTATTTTCATCATCGGACATCTTCAAAGTGATGTATCGTAACTTAGAGTTACCTAATGCTCGTCCTTGAATGGCAATTAATTTCTTTTGTTGATTATAGAATGGTATAATTAGTCTAGGATCATTTTCAATCAATCCTTCCTTTTCGATGCCGAGAGAATCTACAAATCGTTTGAAGTCTTCGGCATAATAAAGTTCTGAAAAGAATTGTTCCGGTATTTGTCGTACTTTAACATACGTCTTAGCATAATGTTCTTCCGGTAAAGATTCGATTGTCGGTATATCTAATCTTTTTTTGAAAACTGGTGTGCTACTTTCCAGTTCGTGCTCAACAATCTTCTCTTTTGACACATTTGTATTTTGTCCAAAAGAATTTGATTTGAATCGTTCGAGTGCATACTCTTTTGTCTTAGCAGGATCGACCTTTTCTAAGAAATTGTAAAACGATGTTGAGATACTACAGTTGTGGCACATGTAGAAGTAATCGTCTTTCTTACGATAGACGTACCCTCGTGCTTTTGTTTTGTGTTTTTGTGAGTCGCCGCAGAACGGGCAACGAAAGTTGTACAAGTCGTCTTTCTTC
>Ga0316221_1001201_pt1 | contig 28238 bp, 35 predicted proteins | sample TBH18007metaG_FD_206003 | JGI IMG/M metagenome (GOLD analysis project Ga0316221, IMG submission 206003) | Freshwater microbial communities from Trout Bog Lake, Wisconsin, USA - TBH18007 | ecosystem: Environmental > Aquatic > Freshwater > Lake > Hypolimnion/Profundal zone | place: USA: Wisconsin... | reverse complement strand
AGGGTATCAAGGAGCAGCTGGCGCTACCGGCGCACAGGGATCTCAGGGCTATCAAGGTTCACAGGGTTCCACTGGCGCTCAGGGCGCGCAAGGGTCGGGCTATTCGTCCACCACATCAACCACGTCATGGACGCTTGCTACTGGATATGCAGCATTTAATGTTTCTCAAATTGGTGCCTACCAAATAGGACAATATGTAATTGTAGGCATTACATCTTCGTTCGCCACGAACTATGGTTATGGACAGATAATTAACATTTACACGGGAACTCCTTTTATAACCGTCAACATCACCAACATTGTCGGTTCTGGTTCTGGAACGGCATGGACTTTTGCTCTAGTTGGACAAACTGGCCCTCAGGGTTCTCAGGGGTCTCAAGGTTCACAGGGTTCCCAGGGTACTGGTTATAATTTGACCACATCAACCACGTCGCTCAATATCAGCACCGGCACGCAGACCTTCGCCTCGATAGCAAACACGGGCGCGTATCAAGTCGGCATGAGGGTGCGAGTGATCGACAGCGTGTTGACGACGAACTGGATGGCGGGCACGATCACCGCGCTCACCGTCAACACGTCGATAACGGTCAACGTGGACACCGTCGCAGGGTCGGGCGCCATCGCAACATGGGCGTTCGCCGTTGATGGCTTGACAGGCTCACAAGGCCCGCAAGGTGTGCCCGCCCTCATCACTTACGCGGCGGCGACCGCCTCGGCGGGCGTCAACACCACTGAAACTGTGCTTGAAACGCTGACCATTACGGCGGGCGCGTTGGCGGTGGTTGGCACGCACGTTCGAATCACGCTGCTCGGCGCTTGCTCATCGACGGCGGCGAACGCCAGCACGTTCACGATAAGAGCGGGCACGCTTGGCACCACTGGCGACGCTTCGCTCGCCGCACCAACCGTCACTTCGGCATGGTCAGCGTATGCCCCTGCGTTTCGCGTCGTCATTGAATTCACGGTGCGCTCGTCAACGACACTGGCGGGAACGCTCAGCGTCTACAACTCCGACATCACCGGCATTGCGGCGGCTTCAGTCTCAGTTGTTCCTTTCACTTACTCTGGCCTCCCGCTGAACACGTCGACCAAACTGAGCATCACCTACAAGACGGCGGCGTCCACCACGACAAGCGTTTTTCAAAATGCCGTCATCGAGCTTTTGTAAACACTTGATTTTAATCAACTCACTGATAAAATAGTTACTAGGATTGGTTCATTTTGCCTAACCCAATTTCAAACCTCACGGCCACATGGGTAGCCGGAACAGGAATAGAGCTTAGTTGGACCGCTGCCCCAGACGCGACGAATGATTCCTTTTACTTGGTTTACGTTCTAGTAAACGTAAATTCAGCAACTCCCACATGGAGTCTAGTAACGACGCTTGGTTCTCAGATAGTTGACGGACCTTTAGGCATAGTGGCTTTACCTCCCGGAACTTCGTATCAGTATCCATGGGCATCAGCAGTGATCCTATGGTCATCAAACACAGTAGCGCCTAACTCTCTAGCTTTTCAAGTTGTTCAATCAGATCAGAATGGCAACACAAGCATTGGCGTGACAGTCTCCACTATGTCTCCACCGCAGACGTCCCCTACAGCCCCGCCTCACTTGCAAAATCTCCCAGCGCTAGATCCGTTCGGTCAGTTCCTCGTCAATAATCAAGACTCATATCAAGAGATCGCTGAATCTGTGGAAATGATTGTAGGGACACAAATGGGTCAGCGTCCTGCCGTACCCAACTTTGGAATTTTTGATCCTACATTCACCTACCCAGTGGACACAGTAGCGATGAGAAATTCAATTGTAACTTGGGATGAAAGAGCAGTACCTACCATAACGGTTAGTTATGAAGACGTGATAGGTGGAGGAAATACCAACGTGAGCATTGAACTTGCCACCACCACAGCCAACTCGGGAGCCGGAGCGACAAATGGTTGATAGCTACATTCAACTTCCTGTCACAGTAGACGCTGACGCGCTTACTCAACAGATACTTTCTAACCTTGCCGCTAACTTTCCAGGGTGGGTACCACGTGAGGGGAACCTTGAAGTTGCATTGGCGGAACAAGTAGCGCTCTTGGTGGCTGAAGCAGCTACCGCAGCAAGCGACGTTCCCGCAAGCATCTTTGAGTACTTTGGACCGTTGGTGAACATCAATCCTATTGCTGGAAGCTATGAGCAAATCCAGGTAACATGGACGTTGGGATCTCCCGCCACTGGCGCGGGGTACCAGATACCTTCGGGAACGATTGCGGGTTTTTACTGGCAGGGAGCTGCCTATCAGTTCGAAACTGTTCAGGACTACACAATCCCCAATGGAAGCGTATCCATGAACCTCATTATGCAGTCTGTCGCTGTAGGGGCTGTCTACGACCTTGACGCTTTAGCCACCAACTCCTCTTTCAACGTAAACCAGTACCTAACGTTGTCGCAGCAAGATCCTCTGGTCTCGAATATCCTCATCATTTCCACTCCATCTACGTTGTCAACCCTCACCAGGGCCACTGACGCCGAGACCACGACTGCGTATCTAAACCGCTTGGCTAATGAGCTTCAGTTGCTTGCTCCTCGCCCTATCACACCTTCAGACTACTCCGTGTTTTCACAAAATGTCGGCGGGGTATACAGGGCAACAACTTATGACGGGATCAACCCCCTGACAAACCAAGCAACTGTTGCAAACGCTAACCTGACGGATCTAGCGGTAACCCCAAGTGGCTGGACTGGAATTGGTGACGGAACGCATAACGACACCTTTGCCCTCGCAGGAACGGCTCCGACTGCGTATGGTCAAGTGACTCGAACATCATCTTCGTTAGTGAGCGGGGCGCTCCTTCACGCCAATGCTTCTGTTGGCGCATCCAGCATTCAAGTCGCCATAACTTCTCCTACATTCTCGACCTCTCTTTCTGCATCAAACCCAGCTCTTGTGAAGATCACTGACGCAACCAATGGGAATGAAGTCGTCGTGGTAGTGGGTGCAACTGCACTTTCTGGTGGATACCAGACACTTACTCTGGCCTCACCATTGAGGATCTCCCACACCACTAGCGCAACAGTGACAATCTATGACGGGGTAATGCTACCAACAGTAGGCGCAACGCCTGGGTCGTTAGGAATAACTCCGTCAAATACACCAAACTACATCGCTTCTGTTATAACGACTCCTGGCTCTGACTCTGGAGCAACTCTTGTTGCAGCGGCTTTGGTGGAGTACATCGACGGATCATACGTCACGTACTGGAGTGCTTTCTCAGCTGCTACTCCCGCTAGTGGAACTCCTCTCACTACAAACGTGTTCATTAGCAGCAACAATAATTATACGACAACCAATGACCTTGCTCCAAGCAATCCATCGACTATTTACAATGGGATTGAGCCGACAATATGTTCGGTAACAATGCTCGTAGGTTGGGCTGGAGGAACCGCAGGAGACACTGAAAGAATTTACGGATCAAACGTCTGCCAATCGCCACTCTTCCTTGTTAGCGGAGACGATGAACCGGACGTTTCAACTTCTTTCTATAACTTCGTTCCAGATCCTTTCTTCGAAACGTATTGGTACCCGAACTGCAATGGAATGTCTTGGACACTTCCTATCTCTGGCGTCATTGCTCTTCCAGGTTATGGGATTCAATACTCAGGAACTGGTTCGGCGCTCGGAAGCCCACTAACAGTTTCGTCTCAGGCGTTCATGCTGAGCAACACTTCTACAGATTTGGGCACTGCTACAAGCAGAACTTACTCGATAGTAGCGACAGTGGATGCTTCCTACACTGGTGCAACCTACGGCGACATAACGGTTGAAGTCTATAGTCTCACTGACAGTTCTGTTCTGGCGTCCGTCTCTCCTACGGCAAACGGCGTACAAAGTCTTGTTAAATCTTTCACCATTTCAGCACAGAAAGCGGTACAAGTAAGGATCATCTTTGCATCGGGTCTGACCGTTCCCGTCAACTCTTCAGTTATCGTTTCAGAGATTGGGGTTCTCAACGGGGCACAAAACGCTGCTTACTACGCCAGCAATAATGACGGTGGTTACTCGTACACTCCTGGCGGCTATTACTCAACGCAGAACTTTGTGTTGCCACGAACAGTGAGCGTCATTCCTATTGATGTCAATGGTCTCGCTCTTTCTGATGTCGAGTCAGACGATCTTGAGGAATATCTTCAGGGACGTCGCGAGATCAACTTTACGACGAACATCCTTGAACCACAATATGCACCTATTGACGTGCAGTGGAGCGCCTATCTTGCATCAGGTTATTCTGCAAGTTCTGTGCAGTCAGATGTCACGGCAGCAATATATGCTTTCCTTTCTCCTGCAACTTGGGCGGGTGGTGCTTCGTCGCCTCCGTACTGGTCGCCTTCCCAGAACACCATTAGAATCTTTGATATAGGCTCAATCATCGCTCAGGTTCCTGGAGTAAGCTCTGTGGTCTCCGTGGAAACGCGAGTTAGTTGGCCTACTTCTGGATCATACGGGACATCTGACATTGTTTTCCAGGGCGTCGCAGTGTTGCCTATAGGAAACGTTGTCACGGGAACCATTTTGACCAACGCCTTGGAGCAATTGACCTAAAATGTCATTCCCCTCAAATTCTTACTATGCCGAACAGGTATATCAGATTTTGCCAGAATCCCTGCAAGAGCAGGATGCTGGGTCCGGCTACAAGCTTTGGTATTTCATTGAGTCATTGGTGAGCGGTCTCGACAACTTGTCGATTTTGTTCTTCGACTCAATGGGCACGGGTTCTTCGGTGTTCCCAGTGAACCCAGGAAAGGTCGCATTCAATCCGGCAATGCTTAAGTCAAACTTGACCTACAATGCCACTACTTTCACGGTATTCAATACCGACTCGACGTGGGACCAGATCAATACAAGTTCACCTTTCCCGGTTTCTATAGAGGGAGAACGCATTCTCATTCCATCTGGTACTTACAATTGGAGTGCTACTGAGGTAACATTCAGCGGAGTGACGCGAGGATGGGACTCAACTATTCCAGCCGCCCATGCAGCAAGTTCTGGGGCAACTGGTGAGTTGGACTTTGACCACTACTTTGGTGCTCCCGGATGGTCACAGATTCTGGACATCAACCGTTGCCCGTCTTACGCGCTCCCATGGCTCGGACAATTCGTAGGGGTAAACCTTTCCAAGACTCCAAACCTCAGCTATGAGCAGTCTGTGCAGAAAATTCTTTCTCGCCCAGGTTTCAGTCGAGGTACCGTTAGCGCACTTCAGAGTTCGTTGGCGGCATTCATCAACTACTCTCTTTCTTCTAGTGCTACTCCGATCAACGCATCTCAGATAATTTGTCTGGAGAACACGGCCCCAATCGGGAACGCGGGTAACACCACTTTGTTCGCTGCAATAGCAGGGACGGGATCTACGACGCTTGAGCTGATAGGAGTAGGGCAGTCGTGGCTAAACGCTGCCGCTAACTCTCCCCTCGTGATTTCGGTGGGGTCCGAAGAGATACTTGTTCCCCAGGGGGTTTACTCTTTCGTCAATGGACCCGTTTCCATTTCGATACCTTCCGGGAACAGAGGACACAACGGTACCACAGCGGCGACCCACTCGGCTGGGGCAGTAGTAACAGTTGATGCTTCTCCATCCATGTATCAGTACAACCAGTACGGGATAACACTTCTTATCCCTGCAACCTACTTCAACATTTACTCTTATAACTCATTGCTTGTAGCAGCGGGCGGAGCTGGGACGCTGTACACGACACTTGACTCTTTCATCTCTGGCCTTGGACCAAGTGATGAATACGCGAACCTGAATTCTTCAACGGTTCCATCTTCCAACAACTCTTTCGCCAACTACGTCTACTCTCAACGTCCAGCGGGCGTCGAGGTATTTGTCGGGGCTTACTAGATCCAGGAGACTTCCTATGGGCAGCGGTGACACTTCACGACTCGGACTTGAATACCCTCTTGGGGCTGACCCCGCCAATGTGCCGGGTGATGTTGAAGGATTGGCTAATGATCTTGACGCTATCGTAGCACCTTGGGTCCAATCCAGTACAGCGCCAGTATCGCCAATCGAGGGAGCTCTTTGGTGGAACACTGTTGTAACCTCTTCCACCTTCGGGCTCAACTACTATGACGGTACTAACTGGTGGAACATCCTCACCGGTCCTCAGTACATTGGCTCATCTGCTCCATCATCGTCGTTTTGCTACCCCGGACTCATCTGGGTCAATACCTCTTACACGTGTCCTCAGCTCCAAGTCTGCACGGCAGGCGGGGGATCTCCAACATGGCTTGTAGTGGTTCCTGGATCTTCTACTACTGGTCAGACGCTCATTAACACCGGGACAGGGATACAGTGGGGATCGTATTCGGATTCTACAAAACTTCCACTAAGCGGTGGCACGATGACGGGCTACCTAATCCTCAACGCCAACCCAACGGCTGCTCTTGGAGCAGCACCAAAGCAATACGTTGACGCTGAAACTACACGAGCCGAAGCAGCGGAAGCGCTTTTGATGCCACTGGCAAACAACAATGCCACTCTCACTGCCCCATTCGAGGCAGCGTACATACTCGGCAGTGCCCTTTCCTCAACGCAAAATATCTACGTCACGACTCACTCAACTGACATTCTTGTGACGGCTAACTCCGCCAACAACTTCGTACTCAACTTTGCCTCAACCTCTTCATCTTCATTGAACGGTTTGATGGCAGTAGGCGCTTCGCTCTCCGTGTCGATAACCGTCACTAACGGAACTACGGCTTACTACTGCACAGGCATACAAATAGACGGTGTTTCTCAAACTGTCAACTGGCAGGGTGGATCGGCTCCATCTTCTGGTCACGCCTCGTCCCTTGACGTCTACACCTTCAACATCAAGAAGACAGCTGCCTCGACATACACCGTTCTCGGTTCCCTCGTCCAGTTCTAGGAAGTAATAATGCCATTGATGTCTTCGATAGCGGGTCTTTCCATACGGACATTCGGTTTCGCGTGGGGAGCACTCACCAGCGTGTTCGACAACTGGGTTTCTGGTACCCCGCGCAGCCTCGGGACGTCTACTTCCGGCACTGCATGGACCGTAGTGACCGGATCGTGGACGGCTTCGGGTGGAGGAACGGCGGTTACTAGCACCGCTGCATCGTCGTACCCTATGGCAACGGTTCCACTGCACCAAAATGTTCAGAGCTCCATTCAGAACGCTTCTCCTGGTTCTGGTCTTATCTTTTGGGAGACTGACGCAGGAGACTGGTGGGCTTCGATCATCAACTCGACCACCGCCACGGTACAGACTGGCACCTATTGCATTGGAAATGATTGCTGCACTGGGTCCAACACCTGTGTTGCCAATTCATGCTGCACTACCTTGCCTTGCCCCGCTGGGTCAGCTCTAAGCGACTGCCTTGGTTGCTACAGCCTTAGTACGGGGTATCCAACAACAGAATGTGGAAGCCAATGTGTGGCAAACGCATGTTGCACAGGCTCCAACACTTGCGTTTCTAATCCTTGCTGTAACTATGGCTACACCTACACAACTTACTACTACTGGGGTTTAGCAATAATCAAAAGTGTTGCTTCGGTAATCTCAACAATTGCCAGTGTCACTATAAACACCGTAACTACGACAGCGGCCCAGATTCAATCTCTTTCATTGAGTGTAGTAGGAAATAACGTAGCAGCACAAGCATATTCAGACGCTACTCTCACGACGCCATATGGCGCTCCTCTTACAACAACGGGAACCCCAGGTGGAACGAACATTGGAATAATAGTTGCTCCAACGACTCAGGGTGCAGCAGCTGGCGGCAGCGCTTACGGCCAAGGTAATTCGGTCGGTCAGTTCTCATCTCATTAACAGATCCGGGGAGGATCAATGCCTAAAAAAAAGACAGATTCAACTCAAGATTTGCTCTCACAAGCACCTCATAGAATTGCGGTTTTAATTGATGGAGTTATACAAGATGTCATCACTGTCCCAGACAGAATGGCCGCTCTCCTTCTTTCAGAACCAACCTTTGGGTACTTCAATGGTGCCACTCTTCCACAAGATACAGAGGGAAGAAACATCATTGGACAGACACGCTTTGACGATGAGACAAATGAATGGGTCCACACAGAAATGGACACCAGCGAACGCCGTGAACCCGTAAGTAATTCACCGTGGGATGTAGATGACGATTCCGAATAAGAAAGCTAGTCCGTGGGACTTACTCAACAAGAACATAGACCGTGTTCCCGTAGATATCCATGACTTTCGGCTTAGCCTTTGCCGGTCATGTCCGAACTTTGTGAAGATGACGGGTCAATGCGGCATCTGCCACTGCTTTATGAATCAAAAGACTTGGCTACCTCATGCTGAGTGTGCCCTTCCTGAGGGGGAAAGGAAGTGGGAACGATACCAACCGGAACCATCAGGAGATTGAATGATCACATCTAGCGCCGTACAGCATACGGTGGATAAGGCGAATGGTGGCGCTTTGGCGCTCGCGGAAGCCGAGAAGTTGAAAGGAAGGCCATACGTATACGGTGGCTGGCCAACTGGAACTAACGGAACCGATTGCTCGGGTACCTGGGACTGGGCATGGCAACAGATCGGCGTGAACATAGGGCGCACTACATTCGTTCAGTACACTGAGTTCCAGTTGAAGAAGGGCTCGAAGCTCGAACCGGGTGATCTCTTGTTCATTACTGGATCAGACCCAGGGCCGAATAATGAACCTGGGCACGTCATGGGATTCGTAAAAGACGGTGAAGTGTTTCAGGCTCCCTACACAGGTGAGACGATCAACTTCTACCCTTACGACACCACCCAATATGAGTACGCCACTCGTCCTGCGCTCGCGTTGCCAATTCACATCCCAGCGCCCTCGTCATTGCTCCTTTCTTCCAACAACTTGGTGACCATCTCTGAACAAGAAACGGGGACGGCAGTGAAGAACGGCTGGACCATCAGGAACTGGAATGGCTCTTCATTCCCTATAGACAACCCCTCCGCTGGTCCAACGCGCGTGCTCTACGCAAACGCAAACTGGAAGACTAAAAGGGTGAACAAAGGAATCCGTGGTGAGTAAATGGATTCCTACACTGCACTTTCGTTAGCAACAACAATCACTAAGTCTTCAATTACCCCAGTATGGGTAACAGCAGTAGAAGTTCTTTCCTCAGTAGCTGGCCTTGCAGCAGTGTGCTGGGGAATAATGGCGTTTCTTTTTCGCAGATGGAAGAAAAAGCAAAAAGAGCAACAAGTAGCAGAACAAGCAGCAGAAAAAGATCTCATCACCAACGTGGTGAAAGAACTCGTTGGCCCTGAGGTAGGTAGAGAAGTGGACGACCTTTTGAAGACTGATATCCGCCAAGCCATTAAAGACCAGGTTCAGGAAAACTTTGCGTCAGCACTGGATGAAATAACAAACCAGATCACCAAGCAAAACAAAACTCTTGAGTGGATCACCCACGAGCTCCAAGAGAACTCCGGACTCTCCCTTCGTGACGCAGTGAACCGCACCGACAGAGCCCTTGTCATAATGACAAACGGCATGACGGAACTTAAAGATCACGTCAACGAGCTCAAAGAAGGTCAGTCAGCGATCAATTCGACATTGATTGCCCGTAAGGACGGAGAGAAAAGACTTGACGACCGTGTAGACCAGCTCCAGCGTGCCCTCATAACCCACATCGACACCCAGAAATAATGTTCTACCTCAACCTTCTCATAGCCTTTGTCCTTATGGTTGTGACTGACCTCATCGGCGTAGCCCTGGTTCAATCCGAGTCTCGCAATCATGGCTGGCTCGCTGGCTGGCTTGATACTGCACAGTGGATTCCGGGAATCTTCTGTAGCACCGTCACTATCACTATTCTTCAAAGCCACTCTCTGGCTCACAAGGCACTAGTAGTGATAGTTGTCTCCGCCGCCAACCTTTTTGGTACGAAGTGGGGACAAGTGATCGGTACCAAATACATCAAGGATGCTCGTCACCAGACTCTTGAACATCGAGTAGAAGCGCTCGAAGCGCACGCCAGGGATCACAACCACAACTAGCAATTTCATCATTGCCTTGGGAGGGGAAATGAAAGTTAATCTGACAGAGCCAACGTTAGGATCATTACGACAACATGTGACGTCGCCACCATCACTTCCCGTCTGTTTTGACAGCAGCGAGGGAGTCAACTGCCCTCGCGTAGAACCTCCTCTTGATTTCATTGTCAAGTCCAACGTTCTGGCGTGGGCGCTTTGTGACGAGATCTACCCCCTCCCCCACTCAGAAGAGCTGGATGTTGAGTGGAACTCTGTCGATCACACCGTCCCTCGGATACTCTCCAAGTGGAGAAATTACGGTCTGTTCGGCACCAACATTGAGGGTTGGTTTACTCTCGACCCTCACGACATGGACTCGATGCTGCGTGCCATCGCATTATTTGGCTTCGTCCTTTGGGTTAATGAAGAGTCCGTAAAAGTCCTGTGCGGTTTTCACCGCAAACTTGGCATCAACGTCTTTGGTGAGCCTTCGGGCCTCCACTTTGAAGACATAAAGAATTTCAACGCTGAGGTCTATGTTGTCATCCCGACGATCATGGCTGAATGCGAACATCAATCAATGCAGTACCTTCACTACGAAACCCTGGAGACTGAATAATGTCTAATATATCCACCGAGTTCACCCCATTCGAGTTCAAACTTGGTAGGGCTCCTGCCGTACGCCCTGCGTTGGCTTGCCTCCACACCTACTTTGATGGTCAGACTCTCCCCAAGGCTCCGACGAAGTGTGAGTGGGCTATGAAGGTCCAGTACCCGATGGCCCTCAACGGAACGTATGGTGACTGTGTTGTGGCTGGTCACATCCACCTTTCTCAGGCCGTCGCTCAGGAAAACGGTGGAGTGTACACCTACCCCGGAGACCCAGCGGTGCAGGCTGAGTACTTCAAGCTAACGGGTGGTGCAGACACAGGACTTGTCGAGTCGAACTTCCTGATGACCGCTCAGCAGAACCAAATTCTTGGATCACAGATCGAAGTGTTTTGCCCGTTCGATCACACGGATCTCGAAGAGGTCAAGTCGGTCATCTACACCTTCGGCGGTGTCTTCCTTGGCGTTAACCTTCCACAATCAGCAGAGAATCAGTTCCCCGGACTTTGGCAGGTTGTTCCCGGATCGCCCATTATAGGTGGTCACTGTGTAGTCGCTATTGGCTACGACGCCGAAGGTGTTTTCTTGGTAACGTGGGGACAAGTGATCAAGGCAACGTGGGCATGGTTCTCGACCTACGTAGAAGAGGCTTATGCCATCCTTTACACTGAGCAGGTTCAGCAAGGGCGCGGGCCGCTCAAGCAACTTGACATTGCCAGACTCCGTGCGGACATCGCTTCTCTTTAATGGCGAATAAGGGATTCCATCTCATCCTGCCACCAGTTCTGGGGCACACCTTCTACAGTTATGGTCAGATCCCGACTGATGCTAAGCCGGGTGACGTCTTCATAATCCGTCACGGTAAGTCCGCGACAAAAGAAGGTTTGCTGGCAGCAGCTATCTCTAGCGGTGAGCATCTTCTCGCTGTCATTAGCGAGCCAGAGCTGAAGGACTACTGTTGGCCTGACCACGTAGCGATCTGTTCTTCAGTGGAAGATGGAATCCCTGTTCTTTCAGAGCTAGGTCCGAAAGGATTTGAAGTCAGATCTCTGAAGGGCTACCAAGCCGAGTGCTATGCACACGTTCGCCTGGACCTCACTGATGAGGAACGATCTTCAGTTCTGGCTAACAACCAGGCAATGTCTGACGCCGAGTACGGGTGGCTTCAGTATTTTGACATCGCTCTTGACGCTCTTACTCACGCTCATTTGACTGGAACGTGGGGATCGACAATCATTTGCAGTACGCACGTAACGCTGGCGCTCATGGGATCGGGGAAGTTCTTCCCATCATGTGAACCTACCGCTGTTATACCTGCTCACATCGCAATGTGGTTTGACGTCCCCACCCCCAGTAACTTGAAAGCACTCGAAGAGGGAGACATGGCTACGGCTGCTCTGGTCAACGCCCATGCAGTCATCCGGACCCTTCACGAGACCGTCTATACTCCCACTCATCCTCAGCGCGGCAGTTCGTCATCGGAGTTCCAAGCAAGTAAAGATGCTCTTGAAAAGGAATCGCCAACTTGTTACATATGCGGTAGAACCGCAGAACAATCCGGAGCTCCACTGGAGGCGCATCACGTTCCCCTTGAGTGGTCTCTAAAGAACTCAGCAGACCTGGCAAAGATACTCATTGACTACCCGCAAGCAGGATCTTTGGAGAAGTTCCTTGATTCGGTTGACAACCTCTTACTTCTCTGTGCCAAATGCCACCGATCCCCTCTTTACGGCGTTCACATGATTACAATGCCAGCTTGGATCGCACAAAAATATCAAATAGACGGGTGGGATCTCGTCAACGGACCTAACCACAGCAGCATGGCTGCGCTAGAAGACCAGTCAGACTGGTTCCCGGAGCACTAATGACTCAAACACAAAATCTTCCCGGCGTCGTACTTCAATGGAAAGCGATGGGTCCGTTTAATCAGGCACCCACGGCCACCGTTTCCGTACGTCCCCACTTTCCATTCGCAGACGGAGCAGGAAGTAGCAACGTGCTTGTGTTCCCATCAGACAATACATGGTGGTCCTTTGGGTCTTTCTTCCCCACTCCCCTAATAGGATCGTTTGATGCGCTCGGACGTTTAGTTGGTCCAGACGGCTACCCACTGGCTGTGCCAGCACTCGACATGCTAAGCAACAGATTTTATTGGTTACAATGTCCCACGTTTTACGAAATACAAATAGACATTGAAGGTATGTCAGCACAAAAAGGGATATTCGTTGCATTTAGAGAAGGCAACGCTTGCCAAGCTCTTGGTACAGGAGCCACAACAACTCAAGATCAAAATGCAAGCATCTCTGACATGACCGACAACGGCGAAGGCGGCTATAGCGGAACGGTTTATTTTTCAGACACAGTAGTACACCCGATATTGGTAGATTGCTCTCTTGCCATTACCGTAGGTGGAAGTCCATCCGTCTTTGAAGTGAACTCAATAGATCTGGTTACTAATAGTGCATCTGTCACCACTAACTCTCCTCTGTCTGCCGCATCTTCAGATGTACAAGTCAATTGGGGGAATCAAGAAAGCGGTAACAACCTTGCTGTTGATCTTTCTCAGTACGTCAACTGGCTTTAGTCTGAGACATCAAGCGTAGGGATGGCTGCTTTTTTAACGGCTTTCTGTTCGCGGACCCACTGAGCTACTTTTCTTTTCCCCGCTTCATCATCGTCGCAAGTGACATGCCACGGGAATCGGTGGAAACGGTTGTTGGGCTGAGGTTCGCCACAGATGTAGCAATCAGTCCAGTCGTCCCAGTCCTCATACTTCTTTCCGCGTAGTTTTGCCATCAATCAGAACCAGCATTCTCCCCGTCCGCCGAATTGGTGGGCGGGGTTTCTGCGTTTGGAGGGTTACCTTTAACAGGGAGTGAATTAACGAGTCTCAACACTCGTGCCGGGATCTTCCCATCAAAATTACAACTCCATTGCAAGCGATAATCGTTGTAAGAAGTAGAGACGCGAGGCCACATGCCATCTAGATTTGAAAGATCAATCTCATAAATATTGAGAATCACAGATTCATCTGGACCCAAATCCATTCCAGAAAGTGCCTCATCAATGGCGTTAGTCGCTGACAGGTGCAACTTAGTACGGCCAAAGATCCCAGAATAGCCGTTCGCTTCAATGCTTTCAACGGTCAAAGTTGAAGCGATATAAGCACGTTTTGGTTCACTCATTCTCTGCCTCCAAGGGGTTGCCGTCAACGTCACAACGAGCTGTGTAGATCTTGCCACGCCAGACAGCCTTACCGCCGAAGATAGGAATGTGCTCGATCTGAGGGACAGTGGAGCCATCCTCGGAGTAGAAGACAACCGCCATCCCCTGTTCCCAGCGGTTACCGTCACTCTGGCTAGGCTGTCCCAAGTTGGTGTTCTTGTTGCTTCCAGACGGTACCATTCCATCTGTCCGCATAAAACCTCCGGGAGTGCAGGCTACGTACGTGCGTGTCTTCCCATTCCTAGCAACGGTGCGGTAGTTGATCCCCGCGTGAGGGGTATGACCGGCGATGGTGTTGACTTCTTCCTTGAGATACTGAGTGAGAGTAGCCCCCACGTCAGTTTTCGCAACAGTCCCGTGAATACAACGAGTGTTGTCATTGAGCCAGAAGACGTCATTGGGGTAAGAGCGTGTGTCACTCAGCGTCCACCCAGCTTCCTCAGCCCTTGTCAGGTACGCAAGGCTCAGTACTGGGAGCACTTCCTCATCTCCAGCCCGACGAATTCCGAGAAGGTGAGAAGCGTTATTGGCCAGCCATTCGATCCAGCGGAGCTCGTGATTCCCCTGCAACCAACGGCGCAGGGTAGCGTTGGGAGAAAGAGCAGACCGTTCGTACATCAGACGTGAGATCCTGTCGATTGCCTTGTTGGAAGAACCGTGCAGTGTCATGGCTCGGGGGGAAGGGTGACTTGATACCACAGGGAAGTCACCCAAGTCGCCAAGATCAACCATCACGTCAATCCCATGCTCTGCTTCGACGTCAGCAGTGATCTGAGCGCCTACGTCAAGAGCTGCCTCATCGTGGGTCGGATGCCACACGTCATTCTCATCCTGCCAGTACCAGATCTGAGAGTCAGCGTAAATAACAGCACACTTCATGCCCTCAGCAATCCGACGCTTAGGCAAACGGTGGCTTGATTGGATGCTTACTTTGAGAGGAGGCGCTTGACGGATCTCTATGTTGAGATCAGATGCTTCGCTAAGAGGAAGGATGCGGATTTTAACAACGCAAGAAGGCGCGGTAAAAGCGGAGTGAGCAGTCGGGTTAGCTGCAACTTCCTCGCTTCGATGCCATGCCGCAGAGTTCCAGGAAACGCTTACGATGTCCCATACGTAGTCGTCAGGGTCCTTCCCCACTCTCTCAATGAGACTTCGTATGTCTTCATCAGTGGGAACCTCTGACACACCAGCGAACACTGCATTGGCGGCTCCGTCATTAGACCACGAAAGAGTCGTCTTGGCCTCGTCATCTTTCTTCTTCACGGGAGGCTTTCGTAGATCTCCTATTCTCAGTTCCTTCTCAGCCATTCACTGTCTCCTGTGATCTGAAACACCGACAATGTTGACGACGATGTTTGATGATTGTGTCAGTCCATACATCAATGTCAACGCTGTGAAGAACGCTGCACAGATGCCTTGAGGGGAAATCAACTTCGCTACCGAAAAGCGCTTCGTTTATCACTGCTTGATTCTTTGGCGAAAGGGACGCGAGAGAGCGGCCTAATTTGCAAAGATTCTCTAACTGTTCCGTATAAGGAACCAGAACGCTTTCGGTTTCGCTCATTGAGACATTATATCCTGACCAGAAGGGTTAATCAACTTCTTTTACGAGATCTTCTAGGTACTCTGCAAGAAGAACTTTGGCCTCTTCAAGAGTGACTTTAGCTTCCTTCCAGTCACGGCGCTGTTTCTCTCCGCTGCCGCCCCATACACCGTACTCGTCATCCCAATTCGATTCAAAACACTTCTCGCGAACCGGGCACACCGCGCAAATCTTTTGCACCGTTGGGAGTATCTTGTGCTTGCCGTGTCCAGGGAACCAGGGATTTTCTCCATCGGGGGTAGGATGGGCTTGGTAGCAGAGTCCATCACGTCCCCATTCCGGTCTCAAGTTACTAAAGTATTTGATCCAACGGTTATAAACTTCCCACTCGTCAAACGAAATACCCTCGTTATTGATCTCTTCAATGAGTTCCATTTAGACATGATCTGCCTTCCCCGCTAACGCGAGTTCTATAAGGTCTACATCGAGACCGGCGATGTGCATATGAGCGACAGAAAAAGCTGCATCACGGGACTTGAACTTTTTGTTGAGATTTCCACAGGAACATTTAACTGGATACTCTCCAGCAACAATATCTATCGTGACGTAATGAGCGATCATCGGGTATAACTTTTTAATCTCGACCAGGCGGGATTTTGTGTCACGTAGATATGGTGTTCACGGCAGAGGGCAATCATGTTGCGTTCATCTCCGTCAACAGGGATGGCGTTCCCTCCCCGTCCTTGCGGGAAAATCTCATGAACGTCGTGTGCGCTCTTGCCACAACTCGTGATTATGACTCCGGTCCAATTCCAAGGAGGAGACTCGTCTAACGTGGTGCCGTGTATCCACAGCTTGAACTCACATCGGGAATGACGAGAGAGAAAGTCGTCAACGAAAGGAATGCGCTCTTCTTTGTACCACTTCTTCTTCTTATCAGATCGAGCCTTGAGCCCCACTCGTGAGCCCAGGGTCTTTCGCGGAACCAGTTGGCCCCCGCCACCAAGCGAATTGCTAGAGCTGTTCAGTCTTTTTCTTCTGTTCAGTCCGCTATTCTGCATGACTACAGATTACAAGTTACATCCGTGTAATTTCAAATCGAAAACCAATTCTTTTGTTCACGTTCAAAGTTGAAGCAATTCCCTTACGGCTGGAAGTCATCAGCCACGCAGCGGCAAACCACTTGCGAAGTGGTAGGCGCGACTCCTCGAATATCGTGCCCTTGCGGACCGAAAACTGCTTATTGCAGTCGGCGCACTTGTAGAGGTTGCCGCGTGAGACGTTGTAAAACTTGCGGCTCTCACCACAGAGGGGGCAGATAACGCCGGTGGGCCAACGGAGACCTTCTAGGTGCTTAACGCAACTTTCCTCGTCTGGAAACGCATCCATCAGCGCGTACATGCTGTCAAAACCGGCCATTTTGGGCTCCTACCTGCGGTATTACCTAACTCAACCATTTTAGCCCACTTCTTTAGTTGTGTCAAGTATGTAGTTCCCTTCTTCTTCAACTATCTAGTACGGTCCTCGTACTTCGGCCAACTGCTGGAGAAGCACGCTGTTCTCGCGGCCAACCTCTTCGTTTTCCGCCACGAGTCGAGCGTTCTCCTCGATCAGTTCGGCGTTCTCTTCGTTCGCCTTATCCAGTGCGCGTGTAAGAGAAGCTACTTCAATCTCTAGCGACAACCTTAGGGCTTCTGCTTCATCTTCAAATGACATTAGTTTCCTCCCGACATTGGTAACCTTATCAATTCGATCCGAGTTCCAGCACCCTATACGAGGCTGCTAGGGTTCGGAGTGTTTGCTGCTTCTCTCTGTTCGAGAACAAAGCCTGTTTGATGGCATCGCGTTGAGCATCCTTCAACAGGTAGTCACGGTAGAGGTCGGCGGTAGCAGTCATGGCGATGTCGAATGCAGCATCGTTGGTGACTTTCTTACTGTCTGCACTCTTCGCCCCGTATCTTTCGCGGGCAAAGTTGACCTTGTGCGCAGCCTCCGCTTCAGCAGCTTCACTCGCAACCTTGTGATACGTGTTAGTCAAACGTGTCTGGTCATTCACCGCAGCCCGTAGCTGCTCTTGAATCAACTCAAGTGAGAGGGGGCTTTCCTGATTCATGACTACTCCTCAGAGTCTCCAGTCAACTCAAAGATCTTTGCTCGCAAGACGTCAACCATCTCCTTATGGGCGCTGAGGTCCGCTGCTGCCTGGTTGAGAGAAAGAATGAGAGAGGTTTCGTGCGGAGTTCCCACCACGATGTCATCGGTGTACTTCGACAAAAGCGCCGAGAAGTCACCATTGATCTTGTCAAGTTCTTCCTTGGTGTGGGCCAAAACGGTGAACGCTGGCATCCCGTAGTAATAGATATTGCCCAGCATCCCCGCATCAACTTTCATGCGTGAATAGTGATCTCCCGTTGACCACTCGCTGTTGTCCTGCTCTTCTTCAACGGACTCTGTTGGTGTTAATCGTTCACTCATAGGTATGCTGCTCCTCTCTTCGCTTCTTCTTCGGTACTTGCGTAAGCCATGTGACCAGAAATGTTATTCACTGCTTTGAAAAGTTCATTTGGTGGACGTTCGGACGATTTTAATTGAGTGACTGTGAAAGCCTCTGGCACAAAGAAAATTAACTTCTCCACAATACTCTTTTCGCAAAAAATGCCACCCATATGAGAACGAGGCGAGAACCATCCTGACTCGGTTTCTTTGCCTATAAGTCTCTCGTGGCCTTGTATCTCATTCCGAAGATTCATAACCTGTTTTTCCAGGCTTTCTATGTCGTTGAGCATCCTTCGGTATTTGTTTCTCATTAAAACGGCTCCTCTTCGTACTGGTACACAGTAGGTGCAGTGGTGGAAACGGTTTCACTCCTAGGATTGCGAGTAATCGAAGTGGTGGCGAAACGGAGGGAAGGGGAAACTTCGTTGGCGATGATATCAAGGGATACCCTCCACTCCCCCGCCTCAGTCTGGTAAAGACGAGCCTCACTGAAGTAGCCGTCGATATTCACTTTGTCACCCTTGTGGAGCGAGTCGGCAACATTCTCGGCCAACTTGTCGAACGTTGTCACATCGAAGAAGTTACTGTCCTTCCCTTCTGCCCGAGACTCAGCAATGCGAAAGCGCGTGTAGGGCCTCCCGCCTGAATTGCCAAATTTGAGTTGCGGATCTCCTACGAGATTCCCGTTGATTGTGATTCGATTCATGAGTCTTTCTCCTAGTTACCTTGATGCGTGCCCTCAATACCAGCAGAGATACGACGCTGGGTACGAGAGTTAAGTTCGTTGAGAGCCAAGCCCAAGTACATGAGGGCTTTCTCATTCTCGTCGCAAGCGAACCGAGAGGACTGATAAAACTCGATGCGCTGTTTGGCGGCAGCGATGATTGTCTCCACAAAAGCACCATTGGGCTCTCGCCGTTCACCGTCCACCGTAAGGGGGCCATTTTGCCAGTTGATTACAAAGCCACTACCTTCTGCGTAGCAATTTACTGGGTTACCGTTTTCGTCAACCCAATTTTCTGCTGTAAACTCTGCTTGCATGGTTATCTCTCCTAGTTACGCGGACGGTCAGGAAGGTTAACACCAGGGATCTTCTTGATAGCGTCCATGACACGTCGCGCCTCATCCTTGGTCAGATCTTGGAACTTCTTGGTGTAGTGGACCTCACGGTTCAAGGCTCGCCCTACGATACCTTCTATGAAGTCGTAGGCTTGTCCATTCGTCATTCCTTGGTTGTTGGGGTACTGATCATTCTTCTTCCCCGTCAAGATGACTGAGATGAGCCTCACCTGGGACTCGCTCGCGAGCTCTGCGTTGCTTTGGTTCTGGTTGCTCTTCACCGAGCTCTCCAATACTGGCTGTGACTGCTGAGTTTGAACCTGCTGAGTTGTCTCTGGTGAAACAACTGTTGCTCCTAGTTCCCTCGCCATGAGATCTTCAGTAGCGTTAGCAGACGTCACAGGGCGCGAAGTTTCAGTATTGGATTCTGCTAGTTCAGCAGAAGGAGTTGCAATGACATCACGTCCTACATACCCATTGGTACTTGTACCCATGGTGTCAGGATCTGGGTCACCAGTGTAAAGGTCAAACACCTGCTTCGCGAAGTACTTCCAAGCAAAGGAGAGAGCCGCGCTCATCGACTTGTCATTGTCATTCTCAGATTCTCCTACCATCCGAACCGTCTGGGTTTGTCCGGTAGTATCCGTTATCACGTAGTCCACAATCACCTTAGCAAAGTGAGACTCCCTAGTATGGATAAGAATGCCATCGTCTTGACGCTCACGATAAGTGTCCCATGACGTTGCTTCCACTACGTATGGATAGACATTGATGCCGTACTTAATAAAAAGCGGCTGTAGTTTGGCAATAATCTGTTCGTACCCTACAACGGAATAACTCCTTCCTGAACTATTCTCAATGGGCGTGTCTCTTTGCATCGCCCCAACGTCTCTCTTGATAGAGAGAATTGCTTTATTGAGCGGTTGATAGTCGGTAGTGGTGTCGGTCATGTAATAATCCTATCTTGTTTGATGTGACGTGTCAACTACTTAACAGCCCTCAACATACGAGCCCCTGGCTGTTCATACAGGTACTCGTTGTAGAGATCTTTGTGCTCATTCTTGAAGGTTTCGAGGTCAAATTTAAGACTGGGCTTATTGTTGGCGTACGTCGCCAGCAGCACAGAATTCCCCTCAACTTCCGCGAATACCAGTTCTCCATCGCCTATGGCGGCGTTAATGCGATTTCGAATCTGTCCCTCTGCCTCCTTAGCCGTGGCAGTTACTTTCTTGGCACCTTGATATTCGTCCCACAATTGGACGAATTCAGGTCCAAGGTTTACTTCCTTTTTCGGAATGGATCGGGGGTAGCGACGAGCGATGGCCTCTGACGTCGCAGAAGAACCGTCAATCTCTGGCTCGATACGAAACTGCACGAGGTTCCAGAACTCTTCGTTGGACTCTCGGATTCCCTTAGCAGTGGTTTCGTTCCACAGGAGATCATCGTCGGGGCGCATTCCTAGAGTACGGACGGACACGGATCGTTCGTCGTCCCCCTGCCCCGGAAGCAACGCAGCGAAGATGACGCGAGGCTCGGGAAGCAAGTCCATAAGAACATTCGCGTAATGGTACCCCTGCACCGTGTAACTGTCTGGTACCTGACCGTACTTCCACTTGTGTGCTGTGCCCGAGGTGGCAATGCCAGTGGTCTTCACTTCGAGAATAGCGAGGATTCCGGGAGGCGGCTCCTCAGATATCCATTCAGAGACCTGACCGGCAGGAAACTGCTCGGATGGCGTGACGATCAAGTAGTCAATGTTCGCAAACTCAAAACCATTGTCGTCCCAGACCATCACGGGCCATTCGACTACAGCCTGATTCTGCTCTTCCGCATACGCGAGCGCCACCAGTGGTTCAAGACGATGCCCCCACACGGTAGCTCGGTTGCCTGAGAAGTTGCGAGGGTTTATCCCAGTCTTGTCCCCCCACATCTCATAAGCAGAGTTGTACGAGTTGACGCCCAGGATGGTGCCAGCATCAGAACCACCGATACCAGCCTTGCGAGCATCCGCCCACTTCTCTTCGGGCCAATCCTTGACAAGAACTATCTTCATATCTGCAATCCTAATCCGCGACGGACGTGCTCGGGCAACATAGCAATGCGCTCATCGGTTATTGACTTGTGGTCGTAACCCTCAACCTTGATATCGCCGTGGTGTAGCAACCACATGAACGGCAATTTTGGCCACGGGCAAATGAATTCGCCGTGGGTTCGAAGATTCTCAAGGTTGAAGATGGTGGCTTCACGACAATCATGGCTTCCTAAAATTAGACCGTCGCCAAGGGGGGAAGAACTTGACGTGTAGCGCCATGCGTCTTCTGCTGTAGATGACCAGCAGTACTGTACGTTCCCCCCGTTCACTTCGTATGTCTGGTACGTGTCGAAGTGCAACAGCAGACCGTAGGGGTGCCAGTAGACAAAGAACTTCTCGGGCTTGTTGTCGTGAGCAGCGTTGAAGTCAAGTTCGAGCACCTTCTCGAAACCGTAGCCGGTGATTATCTCCTGGTAACGGTCTAATTGGTTGCGGAACGTGGTGTCTCCCCGTTCGCTCAATTCTTGTTCGACGGCCTTGGACTTTGCGCGCATGATGCCAAAACCAGCCCATTGCGTGTCATCGTCCTCCTTGTACGACTTGCCGGTTAATTTCTCGGCTTCGAGCAGGGGATCTAGATGCAGCAGTGAATGGAGGTCTGCATTGTTCATGATTTTCCTTTCTTAACCGGACGAATGCTTCGTGCAGTACCCGGCTCTACTGATAGTAGTCCACGCTCAGCCAGTGTCGCAACACTTAATTTTGCACTCCCCGCCGAGATTTTCAGTTCCGCTTCGATCTGCCGGTAGGAAGGACCGTAACCAAACTCTTTCCAAAAAGACTTCACGTACGCAAGCGTCTTCTCAGCGTTCTCTTCGCGCCGGTTACTTCTCTCAGCTTTCGTCACTTTTGAATTCCTTACAAGCCAAAGCCAATATCCACAGGAGTTCGAATGGCCATGCTAAGGCAATGATGATAGCCAAGCATGGATAGATAATCAGGAGCGCAAAAACCCTCTCGATGTTGTTCCTGAATGATTCGGCTGGAACCTGAGAGAACGACCCGTAGTTGATGAGGAAGAAGAAGAATGAAACTATCAACCACGCCCAGTAGTACCACATCATTATGACCTACCCTTTACAAAAGAGCTCACCAAAGAAATAACACGTTTGTTCTCTTCTTCATTGCTACTGAGGATTATCGTCATTTCTTTTTCCATCTTGAACTTAAGCAGCCAAACCCTAACAACAGAACCGGCCACGCAAGCAAGCCATAACCATTCGTTCGTCGTCTGGTGTGTCCATGATGCTTGAAGAATGAAAAAGGCTTCACATAAAAGAACCATAAGCCAAAACTCGATCTTGTCAGTTATTGCCGTCGAGGAAAACTTCGGCCACTTGGATTGATCCAAGATTTTGATGTTCTTGCTCATTACTTTTTCTCCTCCATCTCTCTGAGTATCCGATTGTAAAGCTCGTCATCACTGTCAAGCAACTCAATCGCTGCGATTTTTCCTTGACCCAGCATCACTCCGTCAGCGTCCGCAAACCACGCGCCGCTCTTTTTGATAACGCCACTATCTACTGCGACGTCAATGATGGATGAACCACGCGAGACGCCCTTGCCATAGATGAGATCGAAGACAGCCTCCTGGTGTGGGGTTGCTGTCTTATTCTTAATCGCCTTCACTTTGGTCTGAGCACCAACGATATTTTCACCCACTGTAAGAGACTTGATACGACGCACATCTAAGCGAAGCGAGGCGTAGTACTTCAGTGCTTTGCCCCCCGTAGTGATGTCCGGGGGTGGACCTTGCGGTGAGTAGCCACCAACGTTAGCGGTGAGTTGGTTGATGAAAATTAGAGCAGTGTTTGTGGGAGCTAATTTCGGATTCAACTTGCGAAGACCCTGTGCCATAACTCTTCCCTTCGATCCCACATTGGCGTCACCGTAGTCACCTTCGAACTCTTGACGAGTCGCCATAGCAGGAACAGAGTCAACAACTATGAGTCCTATCTCTCCGGTCGATGCGAGAATTTCCATTGCCTCGAAAACTTGCTCAGCAGTGTCCGGTTGAGAAAAAATTAGAGTGTCCCAGTTAACACCGAGTGCTTTCATGTACACCGGATTGAGACTTTGCTCCATGTCGAAATACGCAACATTGAGACCGGCCCTTTGTGCTTGTGCTGTCGTCTGCAATGCGATGGTCGTCTTGCCTCCAGCTTCAGGTCCGAAGATCTCAGTGATTCTTCCTCGTGGAATCCCGCCACCAGTTTTCTGGTCCAGAGACATGATGCCAGTAGAAATTCTTTCAATGTCGAGAGGTGTATTTTCTGAGCCACGATTGATTCGTATCTTCCCAGCCTTATTGAGTTCAGCAAGTGCCTTGTCAAGCCCGGTGGAAGCAGTTTGCGTTTTCTTTTGGGTAGCCATTGTCTTAAGCCTAGCACTTGATGGTTACAACATGCTACTCTCTATACACCACAAAATTATCCAAGAAAGAAGGACGCGATGGCGCTGCTACTAGGAATCGACGGAGAGATGTCGGACTCAGATTTAAGCAGCGGGGCGGTGCTTCTACAAATAGGTCTGTGTGATCAGTACGGAAATACCTTCGAGAGTTTGATAGGGCACTCAGAAGGGTGGTACAAGAGCGAAGAAGCGAGCGCCGTCCACTGCATCCCTGACGAAGATATCCTTCTGGCGCAAAGAGCTGGGGCAGTAGATGAGCGACTTCGGGCATGGCTCGATGAACGTCTTGAAGATGCAATTGCCCGTGGAGTCCACACAGGTTTGCGCCCCTTCATCCCGCTAGGCTGGAATGTGGGAGGATTTGATATGCCATTCGTGCGGAAGTTCCTTCCCCTTTCCTGCGAATTGATCTCGCGACGTTCACTAGACTTGAATGCCCTCTGCCACTCTTTCGAACAATCATGGGTTACTTATCAAGGTGAAAGAAAATCATTTAACCAGTGGAAACAACTCGCACACGACTACGCGGAAAAAATTCTTGGCGATACCAATTGGCACGATGCTCTCTACGATGCACAGGCCGGGATGGAAGCACACAATTTTCTTTCTGGAGTGTTCGCACTTTCTGACTACTCACCAAATTTTTAGAGGCAACAATGTCAACACCCATGAGAGCGACAGCGCCATGCTGGTACGATCCTGACACCGACATCATTTCGATCTCCTTCAAGTACGATCCTGAATTCGTCAAAGATTGCCAACGTATCGCAGGACGTAAGTGGGATGACGCTAACAAGGTCAACACTTTCCCTATCACTTCGGCTGCTGACGTAAAGGTACTCGTTACGAAATGGAGCATCCCGGTAGATGAAACTTTGAAAGTGTCCCCGCAGTGGGATTCAACACCACCACCATCTTCTGTCTACAACGTCTTCACTGAAGGCAAGTCCATCATCATGAACTTTGCTTACCAAAAAGAAATAGTGGACACTATCCATGACGCTGTTCCAGGAGCTACATGGATCAGCGAACTTCGGCGTTGGCAAACTTCTATTGAGGGGGCGAACGACGCTGTAGCCTTTGCGAAAATCTGGGGCTGGACTGTCGAACCTAATCTTTTACAAAGTGCAGAGCAATACTTACAGAGAGCTGATTTCAATTACGAACTCAGCGCAGCACTTGAAACGCAACCTTTCAGTGTGCCGGGGCTCGATGGATCTCTCCGTCCGTATCAGTTCCCTGCCGTCGAGTACACAGTACAAAACAACCGTGTCATCATCGCTGACGATATGGGACTCGGGAAGTCTCTTGAGAGCATGAGCGTCATGATGATTAAAGACGCCTTGCCTTGTGTCATCGTATGCAAGTCAAAGTTGAAGGGGACGTGGCAGGAAGAGGTTTGGAAGTGGTTCCCAGGGTCAAGTGCTGCCATCATTAACGGCACCAACATCTATCCAATACCTCCAGTTGATTTTGTGATTCTCAACTACGACATCTCTCACGCTTGGTACGATCATCTAATTGAGCGTGGTTTCAAATCTTTGATCGTTGACGAGTCTCACTACATCAAGAATGGCAAACGTTCTTTCATGTGTTCAGGGTGCGGACGACCAATGCGTTCTGAGTACGTGAAGAAGTGTCCCGAGTGCCGAGAAGCGAACGTCAAGGCCAAGAGAAAGTACAACGTGCGTAGGACCCATGCGGTAATGCAGCTTTCTCTTTCGTTACCGGATGACGCTCCCGTGATCGTACTAACAGGCACACCATTGGAACACAGACCACGTGAACTCATCCGTCAGTTAGAGTGCATAGACCGTCTTTCTGTTTTCGGGGGAGAGAACAAGTTCAAGTTTCGCTATTGCGGTATCAACGGCAAGGGAGCCAGCAACTCTATCGAACTCAACCGAAAGCTTCGAGAGAACTGCTACGTTCGTCGCCGTATCAATGACGTGTATAAGGATCTCCCACCCGAGCAGTACATACCTCAGTTCTTAGAGATACCCGAAAAGTCCATGCAGCGTTATCGCGAGGTTGAAAGAGACGTGGTTGAGTACTTCGCGAAGAGGGCGGGTGAAGAGGCCAGGGCTCGTGGTGACGATGCGACGTGGGCAGAGTATTGCAAGCGCCAGCAGTTGGAACGTGTCAAGGACATCGTGCAACTCTCTGGTCTGAGAAGCGTCCTTTCTGAGATCAAACTTGAACCCATCATAGATTGGATCAAGGACTTTGACGAAGACACCGGGGGCGAAGAGAAGCTCGTGGTATTCGGAGAGCACATTGCTTTGGTAGATCACATCTACAATCAGTTTCCTGGCGAGTCAGTGGGCTTGCGAGGGATGAGCTCGGTCAAGGCGCAGAACAATGCGACTGCGTTCCAAACCAATCCTGCTATCAAGAAGTGGATTGCTAACCTTCAGGCGAGCAAAGAGGGGTTCACCCTCACTGCTGCCTCACACGTAGCGTTCTGTGAACTACCATGGAGCCCCATGTGGATGAGTCAGGGATTGGGTCGTTGTCTAAAGGGCGGTCAGCTCGTTCATACAGACAGAGGAATGATTCCTGTCGAGAATGTTCTTGAGGGAGACAAGGTTATGACTCATGACGGTCGATGGTGCTCCGTAGATGGAACGTCTTCTAAGAAATACCGGGGGAAAATGGTGGAGTTGGAATACTCTCGCAGCAATGCGCCACTGGTAGTCACACCGGAGCACAGGGTATGGGTGAAAGATTTTGAAACCGGAGAGATTGGGTGGAAAGAAGCCCGCGACATAAAGAGCGCCGACTATGTGGCATTTCCTCGATCAGTTGGACCTGGCATGCAAGAACTTAAAATTCCAACCAGCATCTACGGACTGAATGCTCCCCGAAATCCAATCAATAAAGATATCTCGGTGTCTAACGATTTACTGTGGGCGGTAGGAAGATTTCTTGGAGACGGATGGGTGCATGCCGAAGATCGTAATGGGGCTAGAATCATCCGTGGAATAGGAATCTGTGGCCACTCTGATGAATTAGAAGAGGTGGAGAGAGCGCTAGAAATCATCGCCACCCACTTCGAATTGCCATGGAGCCACGCGAAGACAGAGTCACAGAACTCATGCTCAGGGATTATCTATTCCGTAGAGCTAGGACGACTCTTCGACCATTGGTTTCTAAATGGGACTAGAGATGGTGCGGGCAGAGGCTCTCAGGCGGCTGTCAAAAGAATCCCCGGCGACTGGATGATTACAATGAACCAAGAGCAGGCGTGGAATCTTTTGAATGGGTATATGTCCGCAGATGGTTCCTACATGTCGGATGGTCGGTGCAGATGGTCCAGTGTCTCCCCTCACTTAGGGTGGCAATTTAATCAACTGGTCGCCCGATGTGGATTCGATCCAGTCATCACCAAGTCAACCAAGCGTTCTCACAACGTTGGAAGGGATATATGGTTGGGTCACTACAACGCTCGCGATAAGACGGTAATCCGTGTGGACCTGCGCCAATCTGACGACGAGTACGTTTGGAACCCAATAACCAGGAAACGGGAGGTTGAGTATGAAGGTACCGTTTACGATCTCTCGGTTGAAGATGCCAACAGCTTCGTTGTAGAGGGTGCCACTGTTCACAATTGTCGAGGAAGAGCTAACGACCCTCACCACGCCATCGGCCACGTGCTTTTGGTACACGGGACGTTGGATGAGGAGATGTGGGCTATGTTGGATGAGAAGAGGGGAGTCATTGATGCAGTACGAGATGGCATTGAGGTACCGGAGGATCAAATGACGGTGGAGGAACAATTACGGCTGGCGTGGATGGACCGTGGAAAGCGTGTCATAGACCTGCTCTAGAATGGCAGGATCGGGGGCCAGAAGGCCTCTTACTGGCCAGTAACTTTCAATCGGGTACCCTAAAACCTACCAAAATCAAAAATCGAGCGATAAATATACTCGCAAAAACAAGGATAAAAATGAGCATCAAGGTAATGAACGCTGTTTTCGATACCTCTCTACCACCTTCGGAGAAGATCGTCGCCATTAAGTTAGCTGACCACGCCCACGACGATGGAACGAGTGTGTACCCCAGCGCTGCTAGTCTCGCGAGCAAGTGCTCACTGAGCGAACGTCAGGTGCGACGTATCTTGAAAATACTTCTCGTTAAGGGAGTCATCGTGCAGGATCGGAGTGGTGGTGGAAGGGCAACTAATCTCTACCACTTTTCTCTGGATGAAGAAGGAAAAATTACACCCGCTAGTAGTGACAAATTGTCACCCCTCGATTCTGCTTGTGATGTCGTGGATGTCATGGCACCCCTGACATCTGAGACCCGTAGTAGTGACATGGGTGACAGGGGAACCATAATAACCATCAATGAACAGTCACCGAGCAGTCGCCAAAACGACTACCCGACCCCCTTCTTGGAGTTCTGGAAAGCGTACCCTCGTCACAAGGAGAAGGACGGGGCATACAAGGTTTGGAAACGGCTCGTGGAAAAAGAGCTTGTCGATCCGGCAGACTTAACAACCGCTTCGATTAGGTACGCATCTGAGTGTGAGCGCTCTGGAACCGAGCAGAGGTTCATCAAACTGGGCGCAACCTTTCTCGGACCAAAGGGCTCATGGAAGGACTACCTTCCCGAAGAGGTGGACTCAGCGAAGTTGCACCAAGCAATCGAGTGGGACCGTTACGATGAATCGTTCCGCAACGGTGAGAGCTTTTCTCCACCTGCTTTTCCGCGCCCAACTGACAGCGAAGGGAATTTTCTTGACTGGGAGGGCAGGGCGTACTACATTGACCCTATGCAACCTACCAAGAGAAGGTA
>Ga0316221_1001195_pt1 | contig 28324 bp, 26 predicted proteins | sample TBH18007metaG_FD_206003 | JGI IMG/M metagenome (GOLD analysis project Ga0316221, IMG submission 206003) | Freshwater microbial communities from Trout Bog Lake, Wisconsin, USA - TBH18007 | ecosystem: Environmental > Aquatic > Freshwater > Lake > Hypolimnion/Profundal zone | place: USA: Wisconsin... | reverse complement strand
GGCATCATCTGTTTCAGGATGGCTTCCTTGCGTTCTGCTGAATAGCGGTTCACTGCATATCTTTACTCCGCCCCCAATACGGTTGATGTGAATTAATTGACGCGACATCTATCCTGACATAGGGGGATACAGCAACCTTACCCATTTCCATGCAATTCACTCGCGGGAGAAATTCCCGAATCGTTCGGCCTGCCGGATAGCCTTCCACTTCATATTTATTGCTTCCATCCGTTCCGCATAACCGCGCGCAGCCGATTAGCCTGTCTTTATCAAATACACCGAACCACCTTGCATTATCGATGAACTTATCAACCAATAATTTTCTTCCGTTTTTAGTTTCAACATGGATTCCGCTGGGATTGTTTTTGGAAAATACCCATTTGCCTTGTTCAATATACGACTCATAAAGCAAAGCACAGGCATCTTCAATCAAGTCTGGATTATCAATAATTTCGGTTGTAATCATATTTAACCTATCTCTCAACATTAATTTTTTAAATTCTAGATCTTTTACATGAAGGTTGACTAAATTTACACAAAAATATGCCCCGCGCTACTCTTGCGTTTTATTCAGCATTGAAAATGTTTTACAAATTAAACTTACGCACCTCAAATTTACGTAGAACTACTGAAGAAATGAATTTTGTAATTGCCATTTTGGGCAGCAAAGTGCAAAACCGGTGCACAAAAATCCGATAATTTTGACCTCCCCCGTGTTGTGTAGGTAAATCTACCTACTTGCGCAGGTAAATTTAAGGATTGTTGCCGACTGGCCACCCTTTTACAATCAAGCCCAATAGAACACGAAAAGCAGGGGAGACGATGACCACATCCGGAATCAAAGCGCGTTTTTTGACTGGCCTGTTGCTGGCCGGTTCAATCACGGCCACGGGTAGCGCTGCCAGAGCAGCCGAACTCAATATCTGGGTCATGTCGACTACCGCCCAGCAGCAACAGGACATGAAAGAATTGCTGCGACCCTATCTGGCCAGCAATCCTTCCCTGCGCGTCAACGTCACGGTACTGAACTGGGAATCGGCCTGGAGCAAGATTACGGCGGCAGCGGCTTCCGGTCAGGGGCCCGATATTCTGGAACTGGGCACGACCTGGGTGGCCGCCATTTCTTCCATGAACGCGCTCGAACCGGTCAGCCAGCAACAGCAGACCCAGATGGGCAGTGCCAAGGCCTTTATTCCGGCAGTCTGGGGCACCACGCACCGTTTTGATGACAGCACCGTGTACGCCATCCCCTGGTATGCCGATGCGCGCGCAGCGTTCTACCGCACCGACGTATTCAAAAAAGCCGGTGTCAACCCCAAAGAGGCGTTTACCAACTGGACCAGCTTCAAGCAGGCCATGCAGAAAATCAACGGCCAGGTGGTCGATGGCAAAAAAATGTATGCGCTGGGTTATCCCGGCAAAAATGACTGGAACGTGCTGCATAATCTGGCGCCGTGGGTCTGGAATGCCGGTGGTGATTTTTTAAGCGCTGATAAAACGCATTCGGTCATCAATTCACCCGAAGCACTGCAGGCCATCACCTATTACACCAGCTTTGCCGCTGAAGGACTGGTGCCGTCCTCGGCGCTGGAAAAGGATTCAACCCAGATTGAAGCCGGCTTTTTCAACGGTAACTATGCCGTGATCTTCAGTGGTTCATGGATCCTGAAACAGCTGACCATGCCCAAAGCCAAAGGCGGGCAGATGGAAAGTCTGGCTGCGCATAATTTCGGCATTGAATCGTATCCGGCTGGCCTCAAAGGCAATCAAACCTTTTTCTCGGGCTCGGATCTGGCGATCATGAAATCATCCAAGAACAAGGACCAGGCATGGAAACTGCTGACCTATCTGACTTCACGGGACGCCGAAGTCACCTACAGCAAAATGTCGGCCATGCTGCCGGCACGACTCGATGCCCTGAACGATCCGGTACTCATGGCCGACCCGCACTATGCCGATTTTGTGGCGCAGGTAAAAAACGGCCGCCATTACCCGTCGATTCCAGGTTGGGGCCCGCTGGAATCGGTGTACCTGAAAAACATCGGCAACATGTTTGATATCGTAGCCGGAGTGAAAGGCAAGTACTCGACGCAGGCCATCAAGCAGGCGCTTGATACCACTGCTGCGGAAGCCAATGACGTGCTGGATGAGTCACGCTGATGCAATTTGACACTTTTACTCTTCGCTTAAAAAAGCTGGAAGTATTTCCCTATCTGCTACTGCTGCCGGCCATCCTGATGATGGTGGTGGTGAATGTCACGCCGATACTGCAGGGCTTCTACATGTCGTTACTGAAGCTCAACCAGTACACGCTGTCGCAGTATCTGGACGCACCGTTTATCGGCGTCGAAAATTACCGGCGCATCCTGTTTGAATCTCACAGCCCGATCCGTGCCGGACTGGGTTTCGCGCTGCGCAATACCCTGCTCTACACGCTGATGGTATCGGTACTGGCCATCGCCATCGGGCTCGGTGTGGCCACCCTGCTCAACCGGGATTTCCCGGGCCGCAATATCGCACGCACGCTGTTGCTGCTGCCGTGGATAGTGCCATCGTATGTGGTTGGCACGCTCTGGGGTTTCATGTGGCAGCGCGATGTCGGCATTATCAACGTGGTACTGGTGGACTGGCTGCACCTGTTCGATGAACGGCCATTCTGGCTGCTGGGCTCGAACAGTTTCTGGGCCATCGTAATTCCCACCGTGTGGCGCGCCTGGCCGGTAATGATGCTGATTTTCCTGGCGGCGCTGCAGGCCATTCCGGACGACCAGTATGAAGCGGCGACGCTGGACGGCGTGAGTAAATGGAAACAGTTTTTTCACATCACGCTGCCGCTGTTGAAACCGGTGATCGTGATTCAGTTCATGTTTCAGATCATCGACAATATTTATTCTTACAACATTGTCTCAATGATGTTCGGTAATGGCGCCGGGCATCCGGGCGAATGGGCCGATCTGCTCATGCCGCTGCTCACGCGTCAGTCGTTCAGCTACTGGCTGTTCGGACAGGGTGCTGCGGTATCGTTCATCATGATGGTGCTCATGCTGGTGTTTGTCGGAATCTGGATGAAGTCATTTAAACGGAGCATGACCAGTGACGACTAAACGCAGCAATACCTGGCTGCTCAATGCGCTGACCTGGAGCATCGTGCTGGTGACGCTGCTGCCAATTTTCTGGATGGTGCTGTCGTCGCTCAGGAATTACAGCGACATTGCCGATGGTGGCCAGCTCGACGCCGGTCTGACTTTTCAGTGGCAAAACTATGTCGATATGTGGATCAACGTCGACTTCTTCAATTTTTTCAAAAACAGCCTGATCATCTGCACCCTGACCACGCTCTTTGCCACCGTGTCAGCCACCTGTGCCGCGTACGCACTGGCGCGTTTCAGGTTTCACGGTTCCAACGCCGTCAGTGTCGGCATCACCATTACCCAGGTCATACCCGGCATGCTGTTTTTTCTGCCGCTGTATATGCTGTACCGCAAAATCGGTGAATCGTACGGTGTGCCGATGCTCGATACTTACCATGGCCTGATTTTTCTGTACGTGGCCCTGTTCACGCCAGCCAGTATCTGGATCATGCGCGGCTTTTTCATTGCCATTCCGCGTGAACTGGAAGACGCCGCCATCATTGACGGCTGCTCGCGCTTCGGTGCCTTCGTGCGCATCGTGCTGCCGATCAGCGCACCCGGCATCATTGCCACGGCCACCTTTATTTTTCTGCTGGCGTGGGATGAACTGTTTTTTGCCTGGACCCTGACCAGCTCATCCTCGGTACAAACCATACCGGTAGGTATCCGCCTGTTCATTGGCCAGTACCAGCATCGCTACGACCTGATGATGGCAGCAGCCACCGTGTCTACCCTGCCGGTACTGATTGCCTTTTTTGCCTGTCAACGTTTCTTCATCAAAGGGTTGGCTGCCGGTGCAGTCAAAGGATAAAAAAATTATGGCCTCAGTCAGTTTCAAAAATATATCCAAGCAATACACCAAAGATGAAAGCGTCATCAAGGGTGTCGATTTCACGATTGAAGATGGCGAATTCGTGGTTTTTGTCGGTCCATCCGGCTGCGGCAAATCCACCTTGCTGCGCATGGTGGCGGGACTGGAAGACATTACCGGCGGCGAACTGTATATCGACAACGTGCTGGCCAACGATCTGCATGCCTCCAAACGCGGCGTGGCCATGGTGTTCCAGTCTTATGCGCTGTATCCGCACATGACGGTGCAGCAGAATATGGGGTTTGCCCTGAAGATGGCCGGCGCGCCCAAAACCGAGATCAGCGAGAAGGTCAACAAGGCAGCCGACATTTTGCAGATCACCCATCTGCTGGAACGCAAGCCCAAAGCCCTGTCCGGTGGCCAGCGCCAGCGCGTGGCGATCGGACGCGCCATCGTGCGCGACCCCAAGGTATTTCTGTTTGACGAACCGCTATCCAATCTGGATGCCTCGCTGCGCCAGAACATGCGCATTGAATTATCCAGACTGCATCATGATCTGGGCACCACCATGATATATGTCACCCACGATCAGGTTGAAGCCATGACCCTGGCTGATCGCATCGTGGTATTCAATGGCGGACTGGTGCAGCAGATCGGCAAGCCGCTGGCGCTGTACGACAATCCGTGCAATTTGTTTGTGGCCGGTTTTTTGGGCGCACCACGCATCAATCTGCTGGCCGGGCATCTGGTTGGCAATGGCAGTGCAGAACTGGTGCTGGCCGGTGGACAGCATCTGTGTGCTGACGTTGATGCCGCTCGCGGCAAGGCCGGTGATGCAGTGACACTGGGCATACGGCCTGAGCATGTGCAACTGGCGCAAGCTGCCGATGGCATCGCTGCGACAATTATTCTTGTCGAGCATCTGGGTGATCAGATACTGGTGTATATCAGCATCGCCGGGGTTGCCGAAGAACTGTGCATGAAGCTGCCTGGACACACCAGCAATCTGCATTATGGTGACACCATCCATGTACGTCTGGGGCGCGAGAACTGTCTGCTGTTTGATCAGGCCGGTGTGGCATTTACCCGCACAGTCTTGTAGGCTGGGATGCAATCGTAGGCTGGGATGCAATCCCAGCATTTCAACCGTTGATGCTGGGATTGCATCCCAGCCTACGAAGCATCCCAGCCTACGATTAACCATACCTTAAATTCGCCTATGGAAATTCTGCACAATCATCTGGGCTATGTGCCCAACGCAAAAAAAATTGCACTGATCCGCCAGGAGGGTGTGAGCGGCGCGGTCGGCTTTACGGTCTATAACGCCACTTCCCGCTCGCCGGTGTTGCGCGGTGAATTAACCGAAACGCACACGAGCTGGCCCAACCGGCATTACCTTGCCGCCGATTTCAGCGCGCTGTGCGAAACAGGAAATTATTTTCTGGCACTGGACGGAGTGAACCCGCCGGTGGTCAGCGCCGAATTCCAGATCAGCGCGACCCTGTACGACTCGCAGCTGGTGTCGAATCTGGTGCACTATTTCAAATCCCAGCGCTGCACCGGCATCTTCGATGCGGCCGACAGCAACTGCCCCAGGTTTGGCAGCGATCAGAGAGTCGATGTACACGGCGGCTGGTACGATGCGTCCGGCGACGCGTCCAAATATCTGTCGCACATGTCGTACACCAATTACATGAATCCGCAACAGATTCCGCAGGTGGTCTGGAATCTGATCGATGGCCGAGCGCGCATGCCGGCCCAGTCGGTCTGGCTGGATGAACGCATGGTGGACGAAGCGCTGCATGGTGCCGATTTTCTGGTGAGGATGCAGGACCCGGAAGGCTACTTTTACACGACGGTGTTTGACCGCTGGAGCAAAGACGTCACGCAGCGTGAGATCTGCAGCTACACCACCCAGCAGGGACATAAATTTGACACGTATGAAGCCGGTTACCGTCAGGGCGGCGGCAGTGCGATTGCTGCGCTGGCGCGTGCGGCGGCTCTGCCGCGTGACGGCGAATATCCCCGCAATACGTATCTGCATGTCGCCCGGACTGCGTTTGCCCATCTGGAACTGCACAATCTGGCTTATCTGGACGATGGTGTGGAAAACATCATCGACGATTACTGCGCACTGCTTGCCGCAACCGAGCTGTATGCCGCTACCGGTCAGGAAGAATACGCTGCGGCTGCTGAAAAACGCGCCGGCCGGCTGATGTTGCGCCAGCACGCCGATGGCTGGTTCTGGGCTGACGATGCGAAAACCCGCAGTTATTTTCATGCGGCCGAAGCAGGTCTGCCATTACTGGCCTTGATGCGCTTCATGGAAGTGGTCCCGCAATCGCCGCTGGCCGGTGCCTGTCGCAGCGCCGTGCTGCTGTGCCTGAAACATGAAATCGGCATCACCTTGAAAACCGAGGCCAATCCGTTCAGCTATCCACGCCAGTATGTGCAGATGCCCGGCAAGCAGGGACGCACACAATTCTTTATTCCGCATGACAATGAAAGCGGTTACTGGTGGCAGGGTGAAAACGCCAGACTGGGTTCGCTGTGTTCGGCCGCGCTCTGTGCAATTGAATTAATTGATGACGATGCCGGCCTGGTTGAGGAATTCAGCGACTACGCGCTGGCATGTCTGAACTGGATATTTGGTTTCAATCCGTTCGATGTGTGCATGATGCAGGGCCACGGGCGCAACAATCCGCGCTATGAAGCGGGCTTCAGAAATGCGCCGGGCGGGGTGTGCAACGGCATTACTTCAGGGCTGGAGAATGAGGACGATATCGACTTCAAAGATCCGGCGGATACGGTGCCGACACAGTCATGGCGCTGGACTGAGCAGTGGATACCGCATGGGGCGTGGTTGTTTCATGCGTTATCCAGATTGCAGAACAGTTAAAACCGCAAGGACAGGCAGGTCAGCCCGCCATCCATTTTTTTGAATTCGGAAGTCGGAATGGTCATGATGGGCAGACCCAGTTTTTTCAGCCTGGCCAGCAAACGCGGATAACCATCAGGGGTAATCAGCGTGTCATTGATCCACAAGGTATTGCCGGCGTATTCTTCCTCGCTGTCGACCACGATGTGCTCAAAGCCGGCAAAGGCCGGATGATGGACAAACGCCGCACTGAGCAGCAGCGTGTTGTTGCCGGCGTAGTTCACGATCGATTTCAGATGCAGTCCTGCGCCGACGTCAACCGCATCCACCCGGTAGCCCAGCGGTTCAACAATGGCGGCAAATTCGCGCAGGCCTTCCCGGTTGGTGCGACCGGACAGGCCAACAAAAAAACGCCTGTCCACCATCAGCACGTCACCGCCATCCATGCGTCCATTGCGAATGTGTTCGATGCGTTTGAAACGCGCCAGCACCGGTTCGATGGTCGCCACTTCACCGGCGCGGGATGGCGCACCAGGATGAGTGATAATGGCCAGTTCCGGCATGACCACGGCAGTATCTTCCACAAAATGGGAATCGGGAAAGGCCGGATTGGCGGGCAGCACCGTAACCGTCAGGTTCAGGTCGGACAGAATGCTGACGTAGTGATTGAACTGCTCACGGGTTTTTTTGAAATCGGGTGCGCCGAGGCTGGCTGTGGTTAAACCGCTGGCGCAGGTTGCCGGCGGGATTCTTAATATGGCGCTGGTAAAGTGCATTTGGGTTCCTGGTCGCTATTTTTATATTATCGATTCCAGCTATCTTGGCAAGAATTGATTGCTTACGCCGATTGTAATTTTAATGTCCGGATGCGCGCTTTAATTTCAGGCAATAGAGTTGTTTCCGCAGTACGGACATCATATTCAGCTTGAAGGTTCAGCCAAAAACGCGCTTCCATATTAAAGAAAACAGCCAAACGCATTGCTGTATCAACCGTAATCGGACGATGTTTATTCACTATTTCACTGATACGACTGGTGGGCACATCCAGATCCGCAGCCAGACGCGCATTGGTTAAACCCATGGGTTTAATGAATTCTTCAAGAAGTATTTCGCCCGGATGGATTTCATTTAATTTCTTTGCCATCATTTCCCCTGGTGATAATCCACAATTTCAACATCATAAACACCATCAACTGCCCACTTAAAACAGACACGCCATTGTTCATTAATTCGAATACTATGCTGTCCTTTTCGGTTTCCACTCAATGTTTCAAGTCGATTACCTGGTGGCACTTTTAATGTTTCCAATAAAGTCGCTGCATGGATCATCATTAACTTACGCCGAGCCACCCGCTCTATATTTTTGAATCGGTTCACAGAGTGGCTTCTAAATAGTTTTTCAGTCTCGACACAGGCAAATGTTTTTATCATTTCTGGCTAAATATTAATACGCGTTACAGATTCCGTCAAACAGAATCTCTCTCTGAGAACCCCCGACAATAATACCTCGTTTTGAAATGACTTGAAGTAACCAAAACCACAATAAATGAATGTTTCAGATTTCTTGTGCTGTAAACTTAAATCAACTCCACCGCCACATTCCTGGTCCGCGGCCCAAACCAGTAAACCGCCACAACAATAATCAACATCGCACACCCGATAAACGCAAACACACCGGTCACCCCATACGCCCTGAGCACCGCAGCGATCATGAAGGCATTGAAGATGGCGACAAACCGTCCCCAGGAATACACAAAGCCCACGGCCCTGGCACGAATCGCAGTGGGAAACAATTCCGCCTGATAGGCGTGATAACTGTACGACAGGATATTGCTGGCCAGTGTCATGCACACACCCAGAAGAATCAGCAATGCCGCATCCCTGGCCTGACTGAACAGCACGCCGCACACCAGTATGCACAGTGACGATGTGATGATCACCGATTTGCGCTCCCATCGGTCGGCGATGACAAACCCGATCAGCGGTCCGATCGGGGCCGCCAGAGCGATCACGCTGGAATACAGCAGGGAACTGGTGACCGTGATGCCCTGCTGGATCAGCAGGGTCGGCACCCAGCTGGCGAAGCCGTAATAACCGATGGTCTGAAATACATTGAACACAATCATCAGCAGCGTACGGCTGCGATATGGAACGCGCCACAGGTCAGCGAAATGCACCTGCAGGTCAGGCACCACTTCAGCCACCGGTGTGGTCAAGGGCCTGCCGGTTTCCAGTTCGACCTTTCTTTCCAGTTCGCGCACGATCTGATCGGCCTCCAAGAGCCGGCCATGACTGGCCAGCCAGCGCGGACTTTCCGGCAGCGCGCGTCGTATCCACCAGACAAACAGCGCACCGTGGCAGCCAATAATGACCACCCAGCGCCAGCCATCCCATCCCAGCATCTGCAGTGGCACCAGCTTATAGGACAGAAACGCGGCCAGCGGTACGGCGCAAAAGCCCACCGCCTGACAGCACGCAAAGGCACGGCCTCGCAGCTGCTTAGGTACCAGTTCGGTCAGGTAGGCAGCGATCGTGACCAGTTCCGTACCGATGCCTATGCCGGCCAGCAGGCGCCAGAAATTCAATCCGGCTGCCGTGTCCTGAAACGCCATGATGGCATTTGCCGCGGCGTACCAGAGCAAAGAGTAGGTGAAGATGGCGCGGCGCCCAAAGCGGTCGGCCAGAAATCCGGACAGCAGTGAACCGATGAACAGGCCGGCAAACAGTGCGGCCACAAACCCGGCAACGCCCGTGGTGCCGAACAGACCCGGCGTGGTGGTGGTCAGCATGCCGCTTTTCACCAGACCGGGTGCCACGTAGGCGGTATAGAGCAAATCGTACAGTTCAAAAAAGAAGCCGAAGCTGAGCAGGATGATCAGTTTCCAGATGGTGCGTGTGGCCGGCAGCCTGTCCAGTCTGGCGCTGAGGTCATTGGCGGTGATTTGGGAAGTCATCATTATATGCTCCGTCATGAATTTAGCTTCGCCTTAAAGCGAAGTAGCAATGCAGGTTGGGATACCATCCCAGCCTGCTCAGCGCGATTTTGCCATAACTGCAAACCACAGAACCAGAAGAATATGAAACTGCTGCACCACTTTTTGAAGAACTGACTTTCGCGACCAAACGAGCTATAGTGCACAACATTCCAATCAGAAAACCCGACAGCAGTGCTATGACCACGCCCACTTCCGAAGCACAATCCGATATCTGGTCAGACTGGCTGCTGCACCGCCGCCATGGCGACAGCGCGCAGCAGGCCGACAACCTGCGTCCGGCAATTCAGGGGTATGCCGATCATGTGCTGGGCGCTGCCCATCTTGCACCGGGCATGACGCTGGTGGATGTCGGTTCCGGCGACGGGCTGATCGCATTTGAGGCCATCGAGCGGATCGGCGCTTCATTAAATGTGATCCTGACTGACATTTCCGCACCGATGCTCACGCATACCCGACAGCAGGCCATTGAGCGCGGGGTTCTCAGCCAGTGCACCTTTATCCACGGCTCGGCCGAAGATCTGTCTGCCATTGCGAATAACTCGGTCGATGTGGTTATCACCCGTTCCGTTCTGGCCTATGTAACCAACAAACGCACGGCGCTGCAGGAAATGCGGCGCATACTCAAACCGGGTGGGCGCATTTCGCTGGCCGAACCGGTATTCCGGGACGATGCGGTCAAAGTACTGGCCATGAAAAATTGGGTGGCGAATAATCCCGACCACGAAAACGCGCGATATATGCGTCTGCTGCATCAATGGAAAGCGATGCAGTTTCCGGACACCATGGAAAAAATTGACGCCAGCCCGCTGACCAATTATTCGGAACGTGACCTGTTTCTCATGGCTGGCGAAGCCGGATTTTCTGCCGTTCATGCAGAACTGCACCTCGATTCGGTTCAACGTGCTATCGTGCCATGGGAAAAATACATAGAATGCTCACCACACCCGCTCGCACCCACTCTGGGCGAAGTCCTGCGCAATAACTTCACTGAAGAAGACCGGAGTTACTTTGAACAGGTTATGCGCCCTTTATTGCTGCAGGGGCAACTCGAAGGTCTGGAGCGCATGGTGTATTTGACAGCAATAAAACCAATTTGATCTTTACTTTTGCAAAGTTTGAGATAAAACAACTAAGTGCAGCAAGTTTTGGATAGCATCGGCACGGGGACGCAGTTTCGTCCGCAGTTTCTTACGCAGTTTCGTTATCAATTCAATTCACCAAATAAAAGGTAATCACATGGAAAGCAAAACCAATTCACCACGTCGTCACTTCATGAAAATCAGCGGCATGGCACTGTCTGTCATTCCACTGATGCTCATCGGACAACAATCCCAGGCTGCCACCAATGCCGGCATGCGCGCTGCCATGAAATATCAGGCGACACCGAACGGCGATAAAGCCTGCGGCGGCTGCCAGCAGTTCGTGCCTGGCAAAACCCCAGCCGATCTGGGTGGCTGCAAACTGTTCGCCGGCGATACTGAAGTATCTCCAAAAGGTTACTGCGTTGCCTGGGTTGCCAAACCGAAGTAATGCACTGATTTTTCAAGTCAGAAGTCAGACTGTTCCGGCCGGACTGTTGTCAGTTCCGGCCGGAAGTGTTTTAAGACAAACAGGGAGTACCTCATCATGCAATTTCTGGTTGAAGACCTCAGCTGCAATCACTGCGTAGCCCAAATCACCAAAGCGATCCAAAACGCTGATCCGGCAGCGCAGGTACAGATCGACATTCCTTCCAAAACCGTCAATGTAACAACCACTCTGGCTGCACCCAGCATTACGCAAACCATCAGTGACGCCGGATTTACGCCGGCACTGCTGGCTGAATAAACCAACATGACCTTACAGGCAGGGGCGCCGGCAGCAGTGCCGGAAACTGGGCACGAAGTTGAGCTCACCATTTTGGGCATGACCTGCGCCTCATGCTCGGGCCGCGTGGAAAAGGCACTCAGAAAAGTGGCCGGCGTAACCAGCGCCAGTGTCAATCTCGCCACCGAAAAAGCCACCGTCATGGTCCTCGCAGCGGTGGACACCGAACAATTGCTCGCAGCAGTCGATCATGCCGGCTATATTGCCGTTCCCGTTACGGATCAGACCGTTGCCGCACCGGCCAGATCGGTCTGGGTCGATGCTGCACCGATTATTGTCTCCGCCGCGCTGACCCTGCCTTTGGCACTGCCGATGCTGCTGGGCTGGGTCGGCATCGATCTGATGCTGCCGGGCTGGCTGCAATGGCTGCTGGCAACGCCGGTCCAGTTTTTGATTGGCGCGCGTTTTTACCGTGCGGCCTGGAAGGCATTGCGCTCCGGCGCCGGCAATATGGATCTGCTGGTGGCGATCGGCACTTCTGCATCCTACGGCTTGAGCTTCTTTATGTTACTGCGTCATCCCCATGGCATGGCACATCTGTATTTTGAAGCGTCCGCCGTCGTCATTACGCTGGTGTTGCTGGGCAAGTGGCTCGAGGGTCGCGCCAGGCGCCAGACCGGCGCGGCGATCCTGGCTCTGCAGGCACTGCGTCCACAGACGGCCTGCGTGCTGCTGGGAGACACCGAAGTGCACCTGCCTGTGTCTGCGGTGCGCATCGGACACACGGTGGTGGTACGACCCGGAGAACGCATACCGGTTGATGGTGCCATTATCGAGGGCGACTCGCACATCGATGAAGCCCTGCTCACCGGTGAAAGCCTGCCGGTAAGCAAATCGGCCGGTGACCATGTGATTGCCGGCTCGGTCAATCTGGAAGGCCGGCTGCACATCAACACACTGGCCACCGGTGCCGAAACAACGCTCGCGCGCATCATCCGCATGGTCGAATCGGCGCAGGCCGGCAAGGCACCAATTCAGCACACGGTCGATCAGGTCAGCGCAATTTTTGTTCCGGTCATTCTGATCATCGCACTGCTGACACTGCTGGCCTGGGGCTGGGCCGGGCAAGATTGGGAACAGGCCGTACTGAATGCGGTAGCGGTGCTGGTCATTGCCTGTCCCTGCGCACTTGGTCTGGCGACACCGGCGGCCATGATGGTGGGCACCGGCGTGGCCGCGCAACATGGCATTTTGATCCGTGATGCCACCGCACTGGAATTTGCGCATCGCATCGATACCATCGCGTTTGACAAAACCGGCACCCTGACCATCGGCAAACCCACTTTGCAACACCTCAGCGGCAATGAAAATCAGAACCTGCTGATTGCCGCTACGCTGCAGCAGGCCAGCGAACATCCGCTGGCCGCTGCGGTACTCAATCTGGCGCAGCAGCGACATATCAGCCCGGCACCGGTGCTGGAATTCAAAGCCCTGGCCGGACGTGGCGTACAGGGCAGGGTCAATGGCGTACTGCATGCCATTGCCAGCGCACGCTGGCTGACTGAACTGCAGGTCGCCATACCCCAACCTGCGCAGCAACTGGCGCAGCAATGGCAAAACGACGGGTTGACCATTTCCTGGCTGCTGCAACTCGAACCGGTTGCAACCGTACTGGGAGTCATGGCCTTCGGTGATGAACTTAAACCCACCGCACAGCGCGCGATGCATCGGTTAGCGCAGTTGGGCGTACGCACCATGCTCATTACCGGCGACAATCAAAGCAGTGCCGACGCCGTGGCCCATGTGCTGGGCATCGATCTGGTGTATGCCCAGGTGCTGCCCGACGCCAAGGCGCAACTGATCAGGGAACAGCAACGCGCCGGTCATCTGGTCGGCATGGTCGGCGACGGGATCAACGATGCGCCGGCGCTGGCCTGTGCCGATATCGGTATCGCCATGTCGACCGGCACCGATGTGGCCATGCAGGCTGCCGGCATCACGCTCATGCGCGGCGACCCGGCCCTGATTGCTGACGCGCTCGACATTTCACGACGCACCTACAACAAGATCAGACAGAATCTGTTCTGGGCTTTTATCTACAACCTGATCGGCATTCCGCTGGCCGCGTACGGCATGCTCAATCCGATGCTGGCCGGCACCGCAATGGCGTTCAGCAGCGTCAGTGTGATTTCGAATGCCCTGCTGCTGCGGCGCTGGAAGCCTGAATGACGAAGGATCAGCGATACTGTTCAGATGCGCCTGACCCGGTTGTTCTGAAACCCGGGAAATTGCCAATTAATCAGCGTCAAATTCTGTTAATTGTAAGTAACGGGCCGTTAACCCTTAGGTGATGTGAGTAAATGTAATATTGCTTTGCGGGAATAAAATCGACGTTTAGCATGATCCGGACAATCATGAGAAGAGGAGCGCATCATGAAAACCAGATTAGTGATGTGGGGCATGCTGATGTCCGGTTGCGCGGTCCAGATGGATGCCTGCGGCGCCGATGCTGATAACGATGCCCAACCCTACGGCAGGGAAATGCAGGTCGTCGTTGACCTGCGCGAGGACCTGCAAACCCATTTCAATTTCAGTTTCATTCGCAGCAGCTACGCTGTAGATACGGACAACAATGCCGACTTCAAACTGAATTCGTTCGACACGCTGCTCGACTGGCATGGGCTCACAGGCGGATTTTTTGTCAGTGGCGGCGCCCTCGCCAGCAGAACACCATCGACCACCATGCAAAACAGCCCCGCGCAGGGCATGCTGACCAGATCAGCTGTTGCGTTGACGTCAGGGCTGGCAACCAACAATGCAGATCTGCGCAACATTACCCCTTATCTGGGACTGGGCTGGGCTTCCAGAAAAATTCAGAAAAAAGGTTGGGCTGTCCTCAGCGATGTCGGCATGCTGTACCGCGGCCGCACCACGCTCAGTCTGACCAACACCAACTGTCTGTTGAACAATGTCGGCGCGTTGGGCATGTGTCAGGGCTTCGACTATGGCAGCGCCGGGGCGGTCATGAATGACGGCAGAAATAATGTCACGCGCTATGTGCCGGTGTTGCGGGCCGGGGTCAGTTATCTGTTTTGACAGGGATAAAGTTCAACCGGCATTTCCAGTACCTTGTGTACAGCAATTCATTTTTTGGGGTGTAACACTGCGGAGTAAATTCCAGTGCCAGCTCACCACTCAAATTCTGACTCTCAAATTCCTTGTTTTCGCCCACATACGAGGCAATCATTTTTTTGATCTGACGCGTGCTCAGCAGTTTGCCCAGGCCAAAGCCGCCTACGGCGATGGTCTGCCCGTCTTTCACGATATCTTGCAGGGCCGTGCCGGCATCAGGGTAAAGTTTATTCATTTCGTTTCAGGTGGGTGGATGGGAAATTGGGGAAGTCAGTACGCACAGGACATCAATTTATGCACCAGTTCCGAAGACGTGGCGGCGACCAGTTTTTTCATTAAATTCGCCCGGTGCATTTCTACCGTACGCGGGCTGAGTTCAATCTGCCGCGCTATGTGCTTGCTGGTTTTCCCTTCGATCAGCAAGGCTGCCACTTCGCGTTCACGGGCCGTGATTTTGGTATTGATGCTGCGCTTGTTGCTGATATCTTCCAGCACCCAGATACAACTGCTGTGCGGAGAAATCATCGAATCGGAACGGCCGGTGGTGCGGCACCAGAACAGTTCACCATCGCTGCGCTTCATGATGCGTTCATCCGAATAAAAGCCGCTGGTTTTCATGGTTTCATTGATTCGTGCACCGGCGCGCTGAAACTCGGCGGACGATGGAAACAGCCGCTCGATAGACATGCCTTCCATGGCCGCCGGTTCGTACAGGAACATCGAGGCCACGGCATGGTTGGCGTGTTCAATAATCCGATTGCGCGAAATGAACATGCCGACCGGTGCGCACATAAAGACGTCTTCATAACTTTTCATGCTGGTTCCCCGTTTCAGGTGGATTGATACGGATCACGCATACCAACTTCAGTCAGGGATGCTGACAACATGACGGGCGTAATGAATCTGATCACCGGGTGCCGGTTTGCGCTTTATTGGCGGCACATTCTGTGCCGTGATTGGATTGGGCGCCCCCTTGTCATCCACGCCGCGCCCGGTGGTGCGCACCACCTGACTGGCCGGTAACGGCTGCTGGTTTCTGAGGTGGTCATACATCAGATCCATGGCTTCCATAAAGTAACGATGCAGCGGAATCAGGCTGGCAGAAAAACCGGGGAAACCCAGAAAGGCGTCAAAGTGCTGCGCGTTCGTCACTTCAATGTACGACAGCCGGCTGGCCTTTCCCTCTGCCATCTGATTCATTCCGAAATACGGCCGTGAGGTGAACGCCACCGGGACCAGCGTGTCGCTGCGCCCATGCACGATGATGGCCGGCTTGCCATGCAGATTTGCCGTATGCAGAACCTGGTTGATACCCTGCTGTGTCTGCAGGGCCGGTTTATCTTTTCCGGTGACCAGAGTGCGCAGACACAGGGCACCGGGGAAGTTGTAGTCAGCCACCGGCCCATCCTTTTTTCCCGTCAGCGACACTGCATCGGTCAGCGCACCACCGGCACTGGCATTGTTCATGATCACGATACCTGCCGTGGGCGGAATGCCGTTACCGGTGCCGAACAGGGAAGCCAGCGCATTGGCACTGACCGGTGCCGGCTCGCCCTTGGGCGTAGCGCCGGCATAGCTGTAATTGCACAGGTTGTCGGCCACGCCGAATCTGCCGTAGGCATTGGCGTAGGTCAGCGTTACTGCCAGTGTCGCAAAGGCATAATGGGTCGCATGCAGCTGATCACTTTCAGGCTGCCAGCCGGCATTGTGCAACACAGTCAGCGCACTGCGCGCCAGTTCCGCGGTAGTGTCCCCGGCAATCAGTCCGGCTTCCTTCAGACTCGCGCAGCGGTTGGCGGCCGTGGCCAGATTGAGAGTGTTAAACGTATTCTTTGCCGGATCGACCAGCGCAACACAGGGTTGCATCAGGTTGGCCAGCGTTGCGTAGTCCAGCAGTGATTTACCGCTTCCCGCCAGTTTCACGGCCCCGGCACCGCTGCCGCGGATTACGGTCAGTTCGGCATTCGGTCTGAGTTGTATCTGTGGTTCTCCCACCGCCACGCCACTGATCAGACCCTCGGTATCCTGTTCGGCAGCAGCCAGCGCAGCGCCGCCACCATTGGACACGGAAGAGGCAATGGTAATGGTGTTTTTCGGGGTGAACCGGACCAGGTGCGTCACACCATCTTTGGCCAGAGCACCATGCAGTTGATTGAGTTCAAAGTAGGCAAACTGAATGGCCTGCAGTGTCCACTTGCCCCAATCCTGCTCGGGGTTGTGCTGCGAATGGGTATGTTTGACGGCATACCGGTTGGGATAGGCGGCATTGAATTCGGCCAGTTCTTTGGCGCTGAGCTGCGCCGTAAAACTGGAGCCGGAGCCGGCCTGACTGACAGCAACCCGTTGGCCATTCTGCAGCACGACAGTCTGATTCTGCATATCTTCGATCCCGTTGCCGGTACCCTTGTCGCTGTAGGCAACGGCGCAGCCATGTTTGAGACCCCATTCACCGGCAGTCGCGATCGCGCCATACACGCCGCGCGAACCGCTGGAGGTGCCGGCAATAATGCAGGGATGGGCCGGATCAAACGCGTCTGGCACCTGCACCATCAGCGTGACCTGCTCGGTGAGGCTGCCATCGTCGCTGTAGGTTATAAACTCGCGTCCTGCAATCTTGCCCTCACCGGCAGTGGGCGTACCGTTGCTGTCCAGATTGGGGCCATACAGCAGGCCGTAGCCACCGGACTCGCTCATGTCAACGATGGCGCGGTAATTGCTGTAAATGGCAAGGCGGCGCAATTCGGGGGCGGTTGGTGCAGCAGGGTTGGCAAGCGCAGGGGGAGTTTTGCTGGCCAGACCGGATTTGCCCAGTCCGGCCGTGAGCAGGTCATCGGATTTGCCATCGTAATACTGGCTGTTCACAACACCGGCAAACAACGGATGCAAATTATAATTTTCTGCTGCGTTGGCCTGCAGTGAAATTGCACACAGCAATCCAACTGCTCCGGCAATGGGCGCACGTAGTGTCATGAAGGTCTCCGTTATCAGATTGGGCTGCGAGCCTGCGCCCATCTTTTTTTAATTTATATGAGACCGACTTCGCAAAATTTGTGCCAACCGGATTAAGGCCTTGATTTTAAATTGATTTAATTTTCAGAGCGGTTCGTGGCGGCACGAATCCGCCGTGACCAGGCAGCAATGTGCCTGAATTTAAGGCGTATCCGCGGGGAATCAAACAGAAGTGTCTGAAAAAAATACAGTTGTTTGTTAAAACAGTAAATTACCGTCCATTTTTAAGACATCAGACCCAGATCCGTCAATTTCTGATACAGATTGGCACGTGAAATTCCCAGCATTCTGGCGGTGAGCGCCTTGTTGCCACGCGACGCGTTCAGGCATTCCAGTATCATCTTTCGCTCCAGCGTGGCCACGGCCTGCGCCAAACTCTGCGAATTCGAACCGAGGTCAATCGAATCTTCTTCGGACAACATCAGCGCCGGAAAAATTCCTGAAAAATCCGAAGGCGTGAGTTCCAGATTGTCCGACAGTGCGCACGCCTGCTCCAGCGCGTTTTTCAATTCGCGCACATTGCCAGGCCATTGGTAGGCCTTTAAATGCCGGTAGGCTGCCTCGTTAATTTCACGTCGCGCTTCACCGGTCCGGGTGGCTATTTCCATCAGCAGGTGATCACACAGTTCCGTGAGATCTTCCATCCGTTCCCGGAGTGGCGGCAAATTAATCTGCAGCACATTGAGCCGGTAATACAGGTCCGAACGGAATTTTCCTTCATTGACCAGTTCCTTGAGATCCCGGCTGGTGGCGGCAATAACGCGCACATCGATTTTAACAATCGTATTTGAACCGAGAGGCTCAACTTCCTGCTCCTGCAAAACGCGCAACAGTTTAGCCTGCACCTGGACCGGCATGTCGCCAATTTCATCGAGGAACAGCGTGCCGCCATCGGCCAGCTTGAATTTGCCATCACGCATTTTTCGGTCTGCGCCGGTAAATGCACCGGGTGCCACGCCGAAGAATTCTGCCTCGAGCAAGGTTTCCGGTATGGCAGAAATATTGACGCAGATAAAAGGAGCAGACGCGCGCTCCGATGCGGCGTGAATACCGTGCGCAATCATCTCTTTGCCACTGCCTGTTTCACCCAGCAACAAAACCGAACTGGAGGATCTGGCTGCCTTGGTTGCTTTTTCTTTCAGCGAGGCGACGTTCGGACTGTTACCGATAAAACTGGAAATGAGATATTTGGAATTGCGCAGGCGCGCCAGTTCCTTTTGCGTGTTCGATAACTGACGCTGCAATTCGCTGAACTTTGAAACCAGTGGTTTGAGATGCTGCAGGCGGTCGTACAGTGCAAAACCGATAGCGCCAGATGTTTGTCCGTATTTATCCTTGAGCGGAATACGCATGACAACCAGAGTCTGATTTTTGATCACCATGATATCAAGCATGATGGGACGGCCGGTTCGAACAACTTCGCGCATTCTGCTGGTCGGAATGACTTCTTCCACCGCCTTTCCCAGCGCTTCGTCCTCTCTGCTCAGTCCCAGAGTATGCAGATATTTTTCACTGATCCAGACGATGCGACTGTCTGCATCAACGGCCATCATTCCTTCGCATGAGTCATTGAATAATGACAGCAGGGATTGCATGCCCTGCCTGACTACAAAGTCGGAACTGACCCCGAGTACCTGTTCAATATCCATAGTCCCCTCCTTTTGTACTGATTTGATTAATCAGTATCTTTTCTATTTGTGCGGAGGATTATGACGTAAGCCGCTTTTTTAAGATAGGACAGAAATGTTTCTTGTGTATTGTGCGACGCAATATAAAAATCTGCGCCTTCAGTGTTTTGAAAACGCCACAAACCTTACCGTAGAAATACGAGGTTTGATGACAAAAAAATTTTACGCAATTTCAAGCGCTTAGTATTTCTTCACAAGGTTGGGCTCCGGCTTCGGGTGTCAGCCTTGCCAGGTTAAATAAAATCGATTTCAGATAATTAAAAACACGGAGATAATTCAATGAAAAAATCACTACTTGCCATTTCAGTTGGCGCAATGCTCTCAGCGTCGGCTTACGCCGATCCGACCGTTACCCTGTGGGGCAGCCTGGATGCCGGCATTCTGTCTTCAAGTTCTCCAGGTGGTCTGAGCGCAGCCAGTCCAATTTTTGGCGCCCAACCCAACGCCCATAACACCGGCTTCGTCGAAGGCGTGATCAGTCCAAGCGAATGGGGCATTAAAGCTTCCGAAGATCTGGGTGGCGGCTTAAAGGCCGGCGCATCCCTGACTGGCGGTTTAAATATTGCGAACGGTCAGATTGACAATCCGGGCGGCGGCGGTTTGTTTGGTCGTGAAGCCAATCTCTATATCGGCGGCGCGGACTGGGGCACCATCCGGGCCGGTCTGCAATACGATCCTGCCGTCCTCGCATCAATCTCGACTGGTCCGCGCGGCTTTACCGATTCGGCATCCAATGCGTCGTACTGGATTATTGCGACGGCAGGTAACGGATCAAAGGCATTTACCTTCCCGGGTGGTATTTTTGATCAGAATGCAGTCAGCTATACCTACAGCGGCAATGGACTGTTTTTGGGCGTCATTCATGCCTTCGGTGGTGTTGCTGGCAGCAGCTCAGCCAATTCCGGCAGCTCAATCGGGGCAACCTATACCAATTCAGGATTTACCGTGTCCGGCAGCTACGCAACATATAACTGCGCAGGCGGCAATGCCTTTGACGGCCAGTTCGGCAAATGTACTCCAGGACAGACAACCAGCAAAATAGATGGCGCCGGTCTGGCGTGGACTGATGGCAGCGTGTGGACAGTACGCGGTCAGTACATGGAATTCAAATTCAATTACGATGCCACCGGTACCGCTGCGAATGATATCAAGAGTGCCGGCGTAGGTGCTGACTGGGCTCAGGGTAACAATACCGTCAATCTGGCCTTTTACGATGTCAAGGATGCCGGAGCAGCCTTCGGCGGCAAAACGACTGAAGTGGCTTTGACCGACTATTACAAACTGTCCAAAAGTACCAAATTGTGGGCTGAATTTATTACTGCCAATGCGGGTACCAATGCAGGTGCCAGCTCAGAGATCTCGGGCATATACGCCAATGCTCTGGCTTATTCCAATGCTTTTGCGGGTGGTTATGCCGGCGGCAAAACCAATATCATCGGTGTTGGCATGATCAAGTCGTTCTGATTGAAAGATGTTCAAAAACTAAAAATTGATCGTCCTTCTGCTTGAATAACTCCGTTCAAACAGATTCAACGAGTCAGTATTGAACCAATTACTGACTCGTTGCTTTTTGTATATACGGACCGGGCATTTTTCTGCTAGATTGCCAGCTTGCCCCACCTCCGTCACCTGTCTGATAAAGCCAAAAAGGAAATCCTGTGAATTTTATTATCGTTATTGCGGCCCTCGCGCTGCTGATGTTTGTGGCCTATCGCGGCTACAGCGTCATTCTGTTCGCCCCGGTCTGTGCCTTGCTGGCCATTCTGCTTACTGCCCCTGCCGATACCCTGCCCATGTTCAGCGGTATTTTCATGGAAAAAATGGTGGGCTTCGTCAAACTGTATTTCCCGGTATTTATGCTCGGCGCGCTGTTTGGCAAAGTCATTGAACTGTCCGGATTTTCCAAGTCGATCGTTTCAGCGGTCATCAAACTGATCGGCGCCGAACGCGCCATGCTGTCGATCGTGGCAGTCTGCGCGATTCTGACCTACGGCGGTGTTTCCCTGTTTGTGGTGGTGTTTGCCGTTTATCCGTTCGCAGCCGAAATGTTCAAGCAGAGCGATATCCCCAAGCGCCTCATCCCCGGCACCATCGCACTGGGCTCGTTCACCTTCACCATGGATGCCTTTCCCGGCACGCCACAGATTCAAAACATTATTCCCACTACCTTCTTCAAGACCACCACCTATGCTGCACCATGGCTGGGCGTGATCGGGTCCGTATTCATTCTGATCGTCGGCATGCTTTACCTGAATTCCAGAATGAAGAAAGCCCGGGCCGCCGGCGAAGGTTACGGCACTGGCCACATCAATGAACCAGTGCAGCTCGACGACGAAAAACTGATCAGCCCGTGGCTGGCGATTCTGCCGCTGATACTGGTGGGTGTACTGAATAAATATTTCACGATTGCCATTCCGGCATTTTTTGGCAAATCCGTCACGGTCGCCATTCCCGATCATCCGCTGGTGGTCGATGTCTCCAAGCTCGTCGGAATCTGGGCGGTCGAAGGTGCGCTGCTGGTCGGTATTCTGGCCGTTGTGCTCATCGCCTTCAAACGCGTCACCAGCAAATTTGCAGCCGGCTCCAAGGATGCGATTGCCGGTTCACTGCTGGCTTCCATGAATACGGCATCCGAATATGGCTTCGGTGGCGTCATTGCTGCCCTGCCGGGATTTGTGGTGGTCGCCGATTCCCTGAAAAACATCCCCAATCCACTGGTCAATGAAGCCATTACCGTTACCACGCTGGCCGGTATCACCGGTTCTGCCTCGGGCGGCATGAGCATTGCCCTGGCCGCGATGTCGGACACGTTTATTCAGGCAGCCAATGCGGCACACATTCCAATGGAAGTGCTGCACCGGGTTGCGTCGATGGCCAGCGGCGGTATGGATACGCTGCCCCATAACGGGGCGGTCATCACCCTGCTGGCAGTAACAGGACTGACGCACAAGACTTCTTACCGGGATATCTTCGCCGTGACCCTGATCAAGACCTCGGCCGTGTTTGTGATCATTCTGACGTACTACCTGTTCGGTATTTATTAATTTGCGCTGATTTAATCTGGCGTGGTGCCGGGATCGCATCCCAGCCGCCGTCTTTTCGAAAGTGGTTGACGAAGGCGTAGGCTGGGATGCGTCGTAGGCTCGCCGTTCATGACACAGCAGGACTACCTATGCGTTGACTAATGCGCAAAATTGCGTAATAGTCAGCAACCGGCGCTAAAACCCATCTCAGCAGTACCTGCATTCCAAATCCGGTGCTGCTGCCACCTGCGCTCAACGAAAATCAACTCCGTGAGGCCTGCCATGAAAAAATTATTAGCATGTGCGTTTTTAGCTGCAGCATTCAGTACCCCAACTTACGCCGAACTGCATGCCGGCGACCCGGCTCCGCTGTTCACCACGCAGGCAACGCTGGGTGGCAAGGAATTTACCTTTGCGCTGGCCGAGGCGCTCAAAAAAGGTCCGGTGGTACTGTATTTCTATCCGGCGGCGTTTACGCCGGGATGCACGATCGAGGCGCACGATTTTGCCGAAGCCGTTGAACAGTACACTGCGCTGGGCGCCACGGTTATTGGCGTATCGCACGACAATATCGCCAAACTGAATCAGTTTTCAGTCAGCGAATGTTGCAGCAAGTTTGCCGTGGCAGCCGACACCGATCAAAGCATCATGAAATCCTATGACGCCATTCTGGCCAGAAAACCGGAATATGCCAACCGCACGTCTTACGTCATTTCCCCGGCCGGCAAAATTCTGTATTCCTACACCGACATGGCGCCCGAAAAGCATGTTGCCAATACGCTCGAAGCCGTGCGCAAGTGGAAGTCTGAAAATCCATCCAAATAATTGAAAGGCATCCTCATGCACCGCACCCTGCCAGCCATTGCCGTCGTCACTGCCCTGAATTGCTGCGCGCTCACCGCAGCGTTTGCCCAATCAACTGCCACCGCAACAGTGGCTGCCACGCCGAACTCAGGCATTGATCTGCAGTGGGTAGACCGCAGTGTGCGGCCCCAGGATAACTTCTTTCAATTTGTGTCCGGCAAATGGCTGGCCACTCAGGAAATCCCGGCCGATCGTGCCCGATACGGTTCCTTTGACGCATTGCGGGAATTGTCCGAACAGCGCTGTCACAAGCTGATCGACGCCCTGTCCGGGAACCAGCATCCTACCTCCCAGTCCGGTGAAAAAAAGCTCGCTGACCTGTACGCCAGCTTCATGAACGACAGGCTGGCCGACCGGCTGGACATCAAACCGTTGCACGCCATTTTCGCGCATGTCGACCGAATGACCGGCAAAGACCAGCTGCCGGCATTGAGCGCCGAATTCGGCAAGTTGGGTATTTCCGTGCCGATCAACCTCGGTATCGGGCAGGATGCACGTGACGCAACCCGATATGCCGTCTATATCAGCCAGGGCGGATTGACCCTGCCGGACCGGGATTATTATCTGAAACAGGATGACGCAAAACTCAAGGGTTTTCGTGATGCCTACCAAAAGCATGTCGAGACCATGCTGAGCATGAGCGGCAGCAAAAATGCCGGCCGGGCCGCCGCCGATATTGTGGCGCTTGAGACCGCGCTGGCCGGCGCACAGTGGACCCGGGTGCAAAACCGCGATCCGGTCAAAACCTACAACAAGGTCGATATCGATAAACTCGGTGAACTGCTCCCCGACTTCCAGTGGAACCGCTACCTTGCCGACAGTGGTATCGCCGGCAAGGTGAATTATGTCATCGTGCGCCAACCCGGCTTTATTCAGGGTGTCGGTAAAATCATCCAGGACACGCCGCTTGACGTCTGGAAAACCTACTTCAAGTGGCGTGCGCTGAACTCGTTCGCGCCGTTTTTGTCGAGTCGCTTTGTCGACGAAGATTTTGCGTTTACGCAAAAGACCCTGACCGGCGTGCCGGAAAACAAACCGCGCTGGAAACGCGGCATCGCTGAAATTGAAGCCGACATGCGCGAAGAAATGGGCCGGCTGTATGTCGCCAACTACTTCCCGCCTGAAAACAAGGCGCGCATGGAGCAGCTGGTGCAAAACCTGATTCTGGCATACCGGCAAAGCATCGAGGCGCTGACCTGGATGGGGCCGGAAACCAAAGAACAGGCGTTGATCAAACTGTCGAAATTTACACCCAAGATCGGTTATCCGGTGACCTGGCGCGATTACAGCAAACTGGTCATTAAAAACAATGATCTGGTCGGCAATGTGATGCGTTCCAGAGCCTTTGAAGATCAGCGTCAGATCAACAAACTGGGCAAGCCGGTGGACCGGACCGAATGGGGTATGAGCCCGCAGACGGTCAATGCGTATTACAACTCCAGAAACAATGAAATTGTGTTCCCGGCCGCCATACTCGAACCGCCCTTCTTTACTGCCGGCGCGGATGACGCTGTCAACTATGGCGGCATTGGCGCTGTCATCGGTCACGAAATCAGTCACGGCTTTGATGATTCCGGCTCGCAGTCCGATGGTGACGGCAATCTGCGCGACTGGTGGAGCGCAAACGACAAGGCGAATTTCAAAAAACTGACCGGTGCACTGGTTGAACAGTACAACGCCTTCAGTCCGCTGCCCGGTTACCACGTCAACGGCGCGCTGACCCTGGGAGAAAACATCGCCGACAATTCGGGAATCGCGATCGCCTATAAAGCCTATCTGATTTCGCTGGGCGGCAAAGAAGCGCCCGTCATCGATGGCTACACCGGCCCGCAACGCTTCTATCTGGGCTGGGCGCAGGTGTGGCGCGGCAAAGCACGGGATGCCGAAACCATCCGTCTGCTCAACGTCGATCCACATTCACCTTCTGAAGCACGCGGCAATTTGCCACTACTTAATCAGCCGGGATTTTATTCTGCCTTCGATGTGAAGGAACATGATCAGATGTATCTGGCACCGGACAAACGCATCATCATCTGGTAAATACACAGGCAGTCCTTTCATTATTTATCGAAAGTTGAGTCAACCATGAATTACGGCAAATGGGCTTTGATCCTTACACCCGTCGTCCTGATCGCCGGCTTTATTGCCTACGCTTCGGTTTCGGAACATGCTGCGCAAAATAAGGCGAAATCATTTTGTTCGAACTTCAAACCGGGTGACGATTTCAACGCTGCCATGGATCAGGTCAATGCCGCCGCAGCCTCCGACAAATTGCTGAATAAAGAAAATCATCTTGCCATCATGTTCAGCAGCTACGATCCCCAGTCAGTCTATGCCTGCGAGATTGACGGCAAAGACGGCAAGATCATCAAGGTGCACTACAGCCATCTGGCGCAGGAATAAATTGCGATGAGTGATTTGGCATGGCGTAAAAGTCAGGGCATGCTGGCCTGGCTGAAAAATTATCAGCGCGCGTTTCTGGTTGGCGATATCAGTGCCGGCGTAATCGTCACGTTATTGCTGATCCCGCAGGGCATCGCGTATGCGATTGTTGCCGGTCTGCCGCCGGTCACCGGCCTGTATGCCAGCGTGCTGCCGCCGATTGCCTATGCACTGTTCGGCAGCAGCATGGTGCAGTCGGTGGGTGCGCAGGCAATTACCTGCCTGATGATAGGCACAACGCTGGCCACGCTCGCACCGGCCGGATCTGCATTGACTCTGGTGCTGGCAGCACAAATGGCCCTGATCGCCGGTGCGACATTATTATTGTGCGGTGTACTGCGGCTCGGCTTTCTGGCCAGCTTTCTGAGCCGTCCGGTCATGAGCGGGTTTACTTCCGGCTCGGCGCTGGTGATTGCAGGAGAACAGATCAAACCCATGCTGGGTGGCTCGCTGAACGTGCTGCATGGCTGGAGCGCGGCCGTTGGCGTGAGTTCTTTGTTGCTCATGTGGCTGGCAAAACAGTATCTGAGTGCATTGCTGGGCCGCGCCGGAATCAAAAAACAGTGGGCCCATACCTTGTCCAAACTGGCGCCGGTCGTGGTGATGCTGAGTGCGACGGTGCTGGTGTCGGTTTTCGAGTTAAATCAGCAGGGCGTGGCCGTGGTGGGCAAGGTTCCGTCCGGATTGCCGGTGCTGGCTTTTGCCGCTTCCGAGGCGCACTGGCGCGCACTGCTGGGACCATCGATGCTGATGGCCTTCGTCATTTTTCTGTTCAGCCAGTCGGCTGCGCAATCCCTTGCGCAACGCCGCAACGAACGTCTGCAGGTCAATCACGAACTGTTCGGTCTGGGTGCGGCCAATCTGCTCAGCGCGATCTCGGGCAGCTTTCCGGTTACCGGCAGCATTTCACGTTCGGCAGTCAACTTCAATGCCGGCGCCAATACGCCGCTGGCCAGTGTAATTTCGTCCGCTTTGCTGGCACTGGTTTTAATTGCACCGACAGCCTGGCTCGCGCTCCTGCCGGTACCGGTGCTGGCTGCAACCATCATTATTGCAGTGGTGGGCATGATTGATTTTGATACCCTCAAGGATTCCTGGAACTATGACAAGGGTGATGCGGCAACCATGCTGGCCGCCATCGGTGGCGTACTGCTGCTGGGTATCGAGGCCGGCGTGATCCTGGGCGTGGGCCTGTCACTGGCCACCATTATCTGGCGCGCCAGCCGTCCGCATATTGCCGAACTGGGACGCATTGCCGGCAGCGAGCATTTCCGCAATATCGAACGTCATGCAGCCGAAACACTGCCGGGCGTCCTGATGCTGCGCATCGACTCCGATCTGTTTTTTGGCAATGCCGACAGTGTGGTCGACTATCTGGAGCAGCTGTTGAACGAACGTGCAGATCAAGGTTTATCGACACACCATGTGCTGCTGGTCATGTCGGCAGTGAATGTGATTGATACGACTGCCCTGCATGCGCTGATCGAACTGCATCACAACCTGCAGCAGCGCCAGGTTGCATTACATTTTTCTGAAATCAAGGGGCCGGTGATGGATCGGTTACAGCGCAGTCATTTTATGGATGCGCTGACCGGGTCGCAGGTGTTTCTCAGTACTGCGCAGGCGTATCGTTTTTTGGGTTCGGGTATGGCGGCTGTTGGATGACTGCATTTTGGATCAGTGCAGATTAGATTGATAGCAAACCCCAAACCGATGGGCAAGATTTGCCAGATCTTTATCCAGTGTCCAAAGACTGGCGTCCGGGGTGATTAATGTCGAGGCGAGAATGGCCATATCAACCAGACCGCAGCCAAGGCCGAATAATTTTTCCCGCTCAATAAAATCATATATCTCTTCGAGGCTGGCTTGATGTGAATTTTTCAGTTGGCCAATATCATGCAGTGTCTGTGTTCGAGGCGAAGGTGGAGTTCCGCATGCAATGTCAATCAGTACCATAGGATGCGTCAACGCCCGATCAGCCTGAATCAGGTCAATCAGACCGGCGTTGCTTTTACGGAAATGTCCGATCCATATCGAAGAATCGACGAGCACATTCATGCTTTTGATTTCCTGCGCGGCACATCCTGAATTTCAGGCATCGAACCGCCCAACGCAGCCAAACGTTTGCCAGCCTGTATTCGAATAAATATTTTAATCGCTTCTCTGAAAATATCCGCCTTATCCATTGATGGATCGGCGACCTGCAACGCTTTTTCGTAGAGATCATCGTCTATAGTCACTGTGGTTCTCATCACGCCTCCATGCATCAATATTGATGCAATATTACATCAAATAAAGAATCTCAACAAGCGACTGGTATCACATTCGATTACCGTATCGGCACGATTGGATTGCACGTATCGTCCTGATCACAGGCTTTTCTCAGTAGCTGGTTCAAAGGGATCAACATAACGTAATACCGAATTTTTCAATATCTCCTCAAGCTGAAATCTTTCGATTGAAAGTACGGAGGGCGTAGGCTGGGATGCGTCGTAGGCTGGGATGCAATCCCAGCATTTCAACCGTTGATGCTGGGATTGCATC
>Ga0316221_1001194_pt1 | contig 28352 bp, 30 predicted proteins | sample TBH18007metaG_FD_206003 | JGI IMG/M metagenome (GOLD analysis project Ga0316221, IMG submission 206003) | Freshwater microbial communities from Trout Bog Lake, Wisconsin, USA - TBH18007 | ecosystem: Environmental > Aquatic > Freshwater > Lake > Hypolimnion/Profundal zone | place: USA: Wisconsin... | reverse complement strand
TTTTTCTATTTAACCATGAACAATCAATCTAATAATATTTCTGCAATTGACTTATTAAAAATTTATAAACAACTTCCTCATATTAAACGCGATCTTCGTGGCAATAAACTTGAGGAATACTTATCACAATTTGAGTCTAAACCTTTTACTCAACTCCAAAAAAATGCGATAGTAGGTACGTTATTAGGAGATGGAACCTTAGGGGTTAGAGGAACTAAACCACATTTGAAAATTGAACAAGGAAAAGATGGAAAAGGTGGGCCTGTTGAAGAACTTTATGTTCATTTTCTTTATACTATTTTATCTGATTATGTTGGATCACCACCTCAAATTTACTACAAAAAAGGCAAAGCTCATTCATGTTGGTTTCGCACTTTTGGGTTAAAAAAACTGGATTATTATATGGATCAATTTTATGCTATTAATTCGATGGGGCATAGAAAAAAAGTAGTTCCGAAAAATATTCACCAAATGTTGAATCCGGAAGTCTTGAGTTTTTGGTTTTGTGACGATGGTTCCAAGGATAAGTCTGGGTATAAATTAAGTACTGATGGCTTTCTAAAATCAGATGTTATACGTCTTCAACAAGCGTTAGCAACGGTTTTTGGGTTTGAGGTTAATCTTCGTCAGGATTTTAACCATCAAAGCTATTATCTTTATATTGCAGCAAGTTCACGTAACGAATTTACTCGACTAGTGGAACCTAATATGGTTGAAACAATGAAGTATAAATTACATCCTTTGACATAAGGAACAGCAAGAACATCAAACAGAAATTGGATATTATGTTATAAAAAAAATTCTAAAAAGAAATTTTTGGAAATTGTAGATAATATGAAATAGATTGAAAAGATTAAATAGAGAAAGAGATGAGTCGATACTTGCGATGTCGACTCATCACATCCTGGGGCTGAAGAAGGTCCCAAGGGTTCGGCTGTTCGCCGATTAAAGTGGTACGCGAGTTGGGTTTAGAACGTCGTGAGACAGTTCGGTCCCTATCTACCATAGAATGACAAAATCTTAAAAAGCTTAGATTCCTAGTACGAGAGGACCGGAATCTTTCAACCTCTGGCGTTTCGGTTGTCTTTCCAAAGGCATTGCCGATTTGTTATGTTGGAAAAGAAGAACCGCTGAATGCATCATTGTGGGAAATCTGGCTTTACTCCAAGATTTAGACCCGTGAAAGATTATCACGTCGATAGGCAAAGGATTTTTGTTTTGTAAAAAACTTTTTACTTTGTACTAATTGATTTCCTTTTTTATTTCTAACCTATAAGGACAAATAATTGAATTTTATTTCAATGTGAACCACCCGATTCCTTTTTGAACTCGACTGTGACCCTCGTTGAAACCCGTATGTACTACTAGTCGTGGAAGACACGGGATTTTTTTTAATTAAATTTAACATATTGAAATCCAATTAAAAAAAGATCTTAATATTAAATAAAAATTCCGTATGTTAAATCAAAAGGAAACCTCTGGTTTAGTACATATAATAAGTATAGAACTAAAAAAATAAATGTTAAATTTCAATAAATATATTTATAACTAGGATAAGTGGCTGAGTGGTTGAAAGTTTTAGTCTTGAAAACTAACGTATTGAAAAATACCGTGGGTTCAAATCCTACCTTATCCGAAAAAAAATATTAAAGGTTTTCAAATCTATAATAAATTTTTATTCATTTTATTTTTTTTCGAAAACTACAATACTAAAATTTGTGAATACCATTAGAAACTTTTAATATCTTTAAAAAATATAAAATAACCCTTAAAAGGTTATTATATCAATAAAAAAATATGTCTCATTTAAATAAACCGATTTTAGTTCACGCAAATCTTTCACTTGCAGAAGCAAAAAATCAATCACAAATTAGTTCTTCAACTCTTGCATTTACTCAAAAAGTATCAGCTCAAAAACATCCTTATCATTTAGTTGATCCAAGTCCTTGGCCTTTATTTGCATCTTTAGGGGTATTTTCTTTAACTACAGGTTCAGTAATGTATTTTCATTCTTATGTTGGTGGAGAATTATGTACTCTTTTAGGATTATTAATAGTTCTTTATGCTATGGGTGTATGGTGGAGAGATGTTATTCGAGAAGCTACTTTTGAAGGGTATCATACTAAAGCAGTAAAACAAGGACTAGCTTATGGAATGATTCTTTTTATTTTATCAGAAATAATGTTTTTTGTTGCTTTTTTCTGGGCATTTTTTAATTCAAGTTTATCTCCGGCAATTGAGTTAGGTGGAGTATGGCCACCAGTAGGAATTGAACCTATTCAAATTTGGGGAACTCCTTTATGGAATCCAATGGCATGGGGTGTTCCTTTATGGAATACTATTATTTTATTAACTTCTGGATTATCTGTTACTTGGGCACATCATGCTATTTTATCTGGAAAACCTGCACAACAAAGTGCTCAACAGGCTTTATTATTAACTATTGTATTAGCTGTACTATTTACTTGTGTTCAAATTAAAGAATATATTGAATCTCCCTTTAGTATTTCAGATGGTATTTATGGATCTACTTTTTATATGGCAACTGGATTTCATGGATTTCATGTTATTATTGGAACTATCTTCTTAACTGTATGTTTAATTCGTTTATTAAATAATCATTTTACAAAAAATCATCATTTTGGATTTGAAGCTGCTGCATGGTATTGGCATTTTGTTGATGTAGTATGGTTATTTTTATTTATTTCTATTTATTGGTGGGGAGGAAACTAATCTATAGAACTTAAAGGTCATAAATGTAATAAAAAAGGTTTTTTATATTTTCATTTCGACATTTATCCCCTTCCGGATTTTATGAAATAATCTTTGGTTTTTTATTCTGGAAGGGTAGAAGTTCGCACTTTTAAAATCTTAAGAACAAATAAAAATATACATTTTATGGTTAAGTGGTATAATGGCTGTGCCTAGGATTGCAAATCCTATGATGATGGTTCAATTCCGTCCTTAACCTAATTAAATGTTTAATTAAAGATTGAATTAGCGTCTTAGGTCTGTAATAACTGACACATGTCTGGTTCCTTTAAAACTATAGAAAGTATAATGAACTGTCTGTTAAATTTTTAAATTTTTTTAGTTAACACTTATAAAAAATTTAAAGAATAAACCTAAATAATACATCGTTTAGACTATTTAATGATAATTCATTAAATAGTCTAAATAATATAAAATTCACCTTTGAAACAATTAATTGGTTTCATGGGTAGTTAAAAATTTTGCTAAAAAACTATCAGCAAATGTTTTTAACTGTTGAGTTAAAGAGTCAGATAGTGCTTTTTCTTCACGAATTTTACTTAATAAATTAGTATCTATTTCTTGAAGATAATCATGTTCAAAACTAGCAATATCAGATATTTTAATTTTATCTAGATATCCTTTTACTGCAGCAAAAATAAGAACAACTTGTTTCTCAATAGGCATTGGTTTAAATTGACCTTGTTTTAATACTTCAGTCAATCGTGAACCTCTATTTAATAGATATTGAGTTGCGGCATCAAGATCTGAACCAAATTGAGCAAATGCTGCTACTTCACGATATTGAGCAAGTTCAAGTTTTAAAGAACCACAAACTTGTTTCATAGCTTTTAATTGAGCAGCAGACCCTACTCGACTAACTGATAATCCTACATTAATTGCAGGTCGAATTCCACGATAAAATAATTCAGTTTCAAGGAAAATTTGTCCATCAGTAATAGAAATTACATTTGTTGGAATATATGCAGAAACATCACCAGCTTGAGTTTCAATTACAGGAAGAGCTGTTAACGACCCTGCTCCGGTTGCATCAGACATTTTAGCAGCACGTTCTAAAAGTCGTGAATGAAGATAAAATACATCTCCAGGAAAAGCTTCACGACCAGGAGGACGTCTTAAAAGAAGAGACATTTGACGATATGCTACAGATTGTTTACTTAAATCATCATAAATAATTAAAGCGTGACTTCCACTATCTCGGAAAAATTCTCCCATTGTACATCCAGAATATGGGGCTAAAAATTGAAGAGGAGCTGGATCTGATGCAGTAGCTGCTACAATAATCGAATATTCAAGAGCTCCAGCTTCAGCTAAAATTTTAACTAATTGTGCAACAGTAGATCTTTTTTGTCCAACTGCAACATAAACACAATAAAGTTTTTTAGTTTCATCAGTAAGACTATTAATTCCTTTTTGGTTAATAATAGTATCAATAGCAATAGCAGTTTTTCCGGTTTGTCGATCACCAATAATAAGTTCTCGTTGTCCTCGACCAATAGGAACTAAACTATCTACTGCTTTAATTCCTGTTTGCATTGGTTCATGAACTGATTTTCGTGCAATAATTCCAGGAGCTTTAATTTCTACCCGTTTTCTTTTAACATTGGATAAACTTCCTTTTCCATCAATAGGAATTCCTAGAGAATTTACAACTCGTCCTAATAATCCTCTTCCAACTGGAACATCTACAATTGAACGAGTTCGTTTTACTAAATCTCTTTCTTTAATTAAATGATCACTTCCAAAAAGAACAATTCCAACATTATCTTTTTCAAGATTTAAAGCCATTCCGCGAACACCACTTGAGAATTCAACCATTTCTCCAGATTGAATTCGAGATAATCCGTAAACACGAGCAATACCATCTCCAATCGATAATACTCTTCCAACTTCTTGAATATTTTGTTTTGGAGAAAATTTTTTAATTCTTTTTTCTAATAATAATGACATTTCTGCTGCTGATAATTTCATAGCTTAGTAATATATATTATACCTGTAGGTTCCCTCAATTCCTAAGGTAAGTTGTGGGTAAAAGTAAGGAGGGAAAATAGTGAACATAATAAATGATTCATTTATTATATATTATAATTGGTTTTACTGTAGCCTTTTATTCAAATAATATTTAAATAATTATAATTTATCTCTAGAAAGAATCCCTCATCTAAATAGGTATCTTCAGTTTTTTTTCTAAAAAAAAGATTAAAAAAATTATTTAATATTTATATTTTTAAATTGTGCAAGAGTAAATGGTAATGAAGTATTTTTTTTTAACTTTAAACGAAAAAGTTTTAAAGATACACCAGAACGTATACTATCAACTATTTTAACTTGTAAATTTGATTTAAAATTTGAAGTTATACCTAATAACCCATAAATTTTAGATTTCATTTGATGTGATAAAATTTGGTAAAGAGAATATTTACTTTTTTTTTTTAATTCTGTTAAAAAATTTATTGAAAAAACTGAAAGTTTAGAAATAGTTTGCGCTAACTTTAATTGTTTTGAATAAGTAAGTATAGATTGTTCTAACAGAGATTTATTAAGATTAACAATTTGTTGTAATTCTTTAGCAATAGTTGAAGATCGTTCATCTAAACTTTCTTCAATAGATGGTGCAAGATAAAACGAACAAAAATAAACAAAAGAGAAAAAGCAAAAAACTACAATAAGTTCCTCATTTGGTAAAATAATCCATAACTTATTATTTAAATTTATTATTGCTATGGCTATAAAAGAACTAATTAATACGAATTTTAGATTTTTTTGAATCCAATCAATAAAAGATAAAGAAGTTGTCATAAAAATTATTGGAAAAATATTTTTTTTTATTAATTTAATAAATTTAACTATTTAAAAATATATAAATTAAAAAAAAAACTCCCTAGGTTGGGTTTGAACCAACGACCTAATAGTTAACAGCCATTCGCTCTACCAGTTGAGCTACTAGAGAATATAGTAAATTTTTCTTCTATCATCCAAAAAATATTATAAATAGCCACATTTCATCCTCAACGAGAATGTGTGATTTTTTTTTAATTTTGAATGGATTAATATTTAAATATTTAAAAATTAAATTATATACTTATAAATAGAAAAAATATTAAATTAATTAAAGAAACCAAAGGTTTCTATGGCAAAAAAAAAATATATATATATTATACAAAAAAAAATGGAAAAGATACAAGAATTCCCGCCACTGCGGATAAAAAAGCAAGGGATAATGGAAGAAATACTTTCCATCCTAATCTCATAAGTTGGTCATATCTATATCGTGGAAAAGCAGCACGAACCCATATAAAAAGAAATAAAAAAAAAGATGTTTTTAAACCTAACCAAAAACCAGTAGGAATCCATAATGAACCTAAAATGGATATTGGTGGAAGCCATCCTCCTAGAAACATAATAGAACATATTGTACTCATTAAAATAATATTAGCATATTCTCCTAACATAAATAAAGAAAAAGCTAAAGATGAATATTCTACATTATAACCAGCCACTAGTTCAGCTTCAGCTTCAGGTAAGTCAAAAGGGGATCGGTTTGTTTCAGCTAAACATGAAATAAAAAACAACATCATACACGGAAACAAAGAGAGACAAAACCAACTCTCTTTTTGAGCATTAATAATTTCACTTAAGTTTAAAGATCCAACACATAAAATAACACAAATTAAAATTAATCCGATTGAAACTTCATAAGAAACCATTTGAGCTGCAGAACGAAGACAACCTAAAAATGCATATTTTGAATTACTTGACCATCCAGCAGTAATAATTCCATAAACACCTAGAGAAGAAATAGCGAATAAATATAAAACCCCTAAATTTAAATCAGATAATACTAAGCCTTCACCAAATGGAATAACGGCCCACGACATTAAACTTAACATAAAAGTAATTACTGGAGCAAGAATAAATATAACTAAATTTGCACTTCGAGGTAATACAGGTTCTTTTAATAGTAATTTTAATCCATCAGCCATAGGTTGTAATAATCCAAGAAAACCTACAACGTTTGGACCTTTTCTTCTATGGATTGAACCCATTACTTTTCTTTCAGCTAGAGTTAAATAAGCAACTCCAATTAATAAAGGAACAATTAGTCCTAAAATTTTTACTATAATTCCAAGTATAGTTATTAACATATTATTTATTATTATTTTTTTTTAACTTTATTTAATCCGTAAATATGCAAATAATGTAAAAAATTATTATGAAGTTAAAGTTAAATAAAATTTAAAAGCTTTCAAATTAAGTACTATGTACTTTATTTATTTTTAAAATTTAAAAGCTTTTATCTGAAGATAATTTAAAAATACTAAATATTAAGAACATTGAGTTTCCATTAAATCATTTTCTAATTGTCCTAAAAAAGGTATAATTAAGAAAAAATAGATAAAGAAATAGGTGGATGCTAATTGTCCAATTAAAAAATAAGGAGGTTCTACTGGTTGACAACCAATCCATCCTAATAATAAACAATCAGTAATTAAAAACCAAAAGAAAATTTGATGAATAGGGCGAAAATGAGTACTTCGAACTATATTTTTCGGGGTAATAAAAGGAAGAAGAAATAATGCAACAAATACAAGCGCAATTGCAACAACTCCACCTAATTTATTTGGAATACTTCGAAGAATTGCATAAACAGGTAAAAAATACCATTCTGGAACAATATGAGCGGGAGTAGATAAAGGATTTGCTGGAATATAGTTATCACTATGACCTAAAGTATTTGGAAAGAAAAATACAAAAGTAAAAAAGAAAATAGCAAATAACACCCAACCTACTAAATCTTTAACAAAAAAATAAGGATAAAAAGAAGTTTTATCTACTGAAGCATTGATTCCAAGTGGATTATTTGATCCATATTGATGTAAAGCTGCGATATGAACAACAGAAGCACCCACAATAATAAAAGGAAACAGATAATGAAGACTAAAAAATCGATTTAAAGTTGCATTATCAACAGAAAATCCTCCCCATAACCAAGTAGTAATATCGTTTCCTACAATTGGAATAGCAGTTGCTAAACTAGTAATTACTGTTGCTCCCCAAAAACTCATTTGACCCCATGGTAAAACATAACCAATAAAAGCAGTAATAATCATTAATAATAAAATTACTACACCAACAACCCAAACAAATTCTCTTGGGCTTGTATAACTTCCATAATAAAGACCTCGAAACATGTGAAGATAAACAGCAATAAAAAACATACTTGCTCCGTTTGCATGAAGATATCGTAGAAGCCAACCTCCTTCAACATCACGCATTATATGTTCTACACTTTCAAAAGCCATTGAAATATGAGGTGTATAATGCATTGCAAGAAAAATTCCAGTAGCAATTTGAACAACTAAAAAGATTCCAGCTAATGATCCAAATCCCCACCAATAAGTAATATTGGTTGGTGTTTTATAAGCAATTAAATGTTCATTAATTACTGATAATAATGGTTGTTTTAACCAAGAACCACGTCGTGGATTTAAAATATTTGATTTTTTACTATGATCTTTATAGTTTCCGTAATTTTGTCCCTTAGAGGAACTTTCTGATTGTGTAAAAGGATATATATTATTCATATTAATTAATAAGTTATTTATATATCATTTTCTTCTTTGTATACTATTTACAGAATAAAAGGAAAGAAATTATTCTCCAAAGGGTCCCATTGAAGAAGAAAATAATAAAAATTTTTTTATTTAAGTTTTTCTTTTATTTTATTGTTTTAATTATATTTCCAACGGAAGAACTTTAGTTTTTCGATTGTTTTAAACAATATAAGATTGTTTTTACAATAGAATCTAAAATTGGATAAAAATATTTGAAAGAATCATGTTCATCAACAAATTTTTCATTTTTTTTTGTTACAAAAATAGGAAAAAAATAAGAAGCATAAAATGGATAATTTTTTCTTTTTTTATCGTAAATATTTTCGACATCATTAAAAAAGCAAATAATCGGAATATTAAGTAAAATAGCTTCCTGAATTGCTATTGAAGAATTTTGAGGATCAAGTATTAGAATACAAGAAATTTTTTTTTCTTCATTTTTGTTGGAAAGAACTTTTGTTTCACATTGATCCAAAAGAACTTGTTGGGCATTGAGAATTTTTTCTTTATTAATTTTGTCAAAATTAGTTAAATAACCTCCAATCCATTTTCCTATAAAAAACGGTTGGGAGGTTAGTAAATTTATTTTTTTTAATAAATTATAATATTTCTTATCAGAAGCTATAAATAATATTTTTTCTTTTGCTTGGATAATAGTAGAAAGTAATAAAAAAATTCGTTTAAAATTATCAGAGTATCCTTTTTGAGGAATATTTTCTATATTCTTCTCACAATAGGTACCTTTAGGAAGAATGTTTACATTTTTTGTATTTAATTTTATATTCATAGCTTAAAGTTAAAAAATTATTTTAAATATTACCAAAATATCTTTATTACAAACAAACATAAATTACCAAGATAATCTTAAAAAATATCTATTTTTTTCAGCAAGTTTATTTAATTCTTCTTTTTTTTGTAATAAAGATCCTTTTTTATTTAATGATTCTAATATTGGGAGACTGTAATTATGTGTTAATAAATTTTTTTTTTTTTCTTTAGATAATTGAAAATTTTTGGTTAACCACCGCAAACCTATACCCATTTGACTATGAAATTTTATTCCAGAAGGTACATAAACAGTTCGACCACTTACACGAGTCCGTTTTACATTTACACCTGGCTTAATTTTGGAAAAAAATTTCCAAAAAAGAATATGCAGGGAAAATTGTTTTTTTCTTCTTAATATAGACCGTTTAAGAAAAAAAATATTTTTTTCAATTATTTGAGATGCATTCTTATTATTTCCTTTTTTGGTGGTTATACCAATCCATTTAGATAAGATTTTAGAAGAAATTTTTTGTTTTAAACGAAAAATAGAACTTAAACTTTGAAATATTTCTTTTTTTAGTTCAATTTTTTTTTGTTTAATTAAATAAGAATTTATTAATGTCATATTTATTGAATTTTTTACTAGCATATTTTTTAATTGTTAATAATTTTGAAAAACTAGAAATTTAATGAACATTATTTATGATATAACAGAATAATAATTAGATAGTGTTGTATATAGTAAAAAAAAGCTATCATTTTTACTTTATTTTTTTCACTCCATATTTAGAGCGAGCGTTTTTTCTGTTTTTAACTCCTATTAAATCTTTGAGTCCTCGAATAATATGATAATTTACTCCTGGTAAATCCTTTACACGTCCTCCTCGAATAATAACAATAGAATGTTGTTGTAAATTATGACCTTCTCCTGGAATATATGCCATAATATTTTTTTTGTTTGTTAACCGAACTTTAGCTACTTTTCTAACAGCTGAATTTGGTTTTTTTGGAGGCCGAGTAAATACCCTTAAACAAATTCCTTGTTTTTGTGGACAACCTTTTAATGCACGATTTCTTTTAAATTTTTCTTTTGTTTTTCGAAAATTTTTTGTTTGTAAAAGTTGATGTAATGTTACCATAATAAAAAAAAATAATTTCTATTTATCTTTTTCTCTCTATAGGACCATACGGAATCTATTTGTCAAAGATAAATGAACACTATATTAAATTGTTGTCCAAAAGTGGATTTGAACCACTGACCCAAGGATTTTCAATCCTTTGCTCTAACCAACTGAGCTACCTGAACTTTGTAATATCATACTAACAATAAGTATTTAAATATTTGGAACTCAAAAGTAATTTTTATTTTTGAGGTCCTTCAATATTCCGTTTTTCTGGAACCATAAAATAATATTTTTTAATTCGACAAGTAATATAAAAAGTAAAAAAATATAAAAATTCAAAAAGATACCAAATAAGAAGAAAAATTATTAATTGACTTAACAAATCTGGTGGGGAAACTATAGCGCTTAATAATAAAAAGAAAAATAAAGGGATTTTTCTTTTTTTTGGAAAATCAATTATTTTTATTTTTTTTAAATAAATAAATAAAAAAAGACAACAAAAGAAAATGTGAAAAATAAGTGCAAAAATGAAAATCCAATAAAGAAAAAAACAATATGATTTAAATCTTGGTTCACAATTAATTGACATTGTTTCAGTAACTAATTGAAACGATGTAAAAAATTTCCAACTAAAAGGAAGAATAATATGAAAACTAATGAACCAACTATTTAAAATAGAAAATAAAAAAACACTAAGTAAACTATTTATTTTCCATTTTTCACTAGAAAGTGTAGAAGATATTAAAAAAGCCCAAATATTATATAAAAGATATATACTACAAAATAAGAAAGAAAAAAAAATACAAATTTCTATAGTATTTAACATTCCTTCAGTCATATCAGTATAAATTAATTTTTCTTTATTAAATAAAAAAAAATTAGTTAATAATTTATCAGTTTCAATATTTAATATTTGGGTTAATTTAAATTCTTCAGAACTAATACTTATTCCATTATCAATTCGAGTGCTTTCGATCAAAGTTCCTTTAAGTTCGCCGCATTTCTGTAGTAAAGAAACAATAGAAAAATCTTTTAAGATAATTGCAGGATCGGTAATATAAAAAAGTAATATTTTAGAAAAATAACAAGAAAGACAAAAAGTAAATCCAAATGATAGTAAAAAATAAAAAATTCTCCATTTTATTTCTAAAAGATAATAAGATAGAAAGGAATGATTTTTTGTCATAAACTTATATTTTATCCAAAAGGTAAGATATCTTTCTACCATTAAAAATTTTAGAGTTGTAATAGTAAATTTAAAATTTTTATATAGAATATTGATTCTATATAAATGTTAATCTCTTTTTCTTAGAATGGTGTATGATAAAGCTTCAGGAAATTTGGGAGAAAATCCAAAATTTGGTTGATATGGTAACAAAATAGCTGTTAAAGTTGCATAATTTATTTCTAAATGAGAAAATTTATACGCATTTAATGTTGAAAATTTTAAATTTATTTTATTTCGTTTTTGAAAATTATCTGATTTTTCTTCAATAACTTCTCTTTTAAAAAAAAAATTCTTTTTTTTATCTATATCAGATTTCGTGTGTTTTGTTTGTAACCATTTTTTTTTTTTAATTATTATTTTTTCTAAATTTGAATTATAAAAATAATTATTGCTCAAAGAAATTGATAATTTTTTGTCAAAAAATAAATGATTAAAAATAGAAGATTCTTTTATTTTATTATTCCCCTCGGAGCCAAAGAGTTTTTTTTTCCAAAGAGATGAAACTGTTGATCCTTTGTAAATAGGATTAGAAGCCATATAATTGGATACTAACATATTTTGGGAAAAATTCTTTTTTGTTGGTGATATATTATAAATAAAAGTTTTTCTTTTTATTAATAAATTAATAAATTTTAAATAATTATGAATTGATTTTGTTACTACAGGAAACAGAGAAGAATCAATTGAAATAATATCTCCAATTTTTACATTAATTTGCGAAAATTTTGCTGGTTGACCATTTAACAAAACTTTCTGATGAAGAATCATTTGACGGGCAGTTCCAAGGGTAGAAAAAAATTTCATTCGAAAACATAAAACATCTAATCTTTTCTCCATTGTTAGGAAAAAATTTTTCAATCTATCCCCTTTAAAGGTATTTAACTTATCTAATTCAGTTCTATAAGATTGGTAATTTAATTTTCCATAGAACAAAGAAAGTTTTTTTTTTTGAAATAGTTTTCGACAAAAAAATGATTGTTTGTATAATTTTTTTCTAGCTTTTTTTAAATAAACTTCTTTTTGTTTTCGAGTTAATTTTTTTGCTGGCCAAAATTTTAAACCAAATCGTCGAGTGTCTTTAAATTTAATTTTTAATAAAGCTGTCATATATTTTTTCTAGAATATTGTTCCATAAAAAATTTTGTTACTTCTTTTAAATTATAAGAAGTGTTTTGTACAAAATAACTTTTTTGATTATAATTCAATTTTTATGGATAATTTACTCACTATCGGACTTGAACCGATACCCTAAAAAGGAAGAGATTTTAAGTCTCTCGTGTATACCATTTCACCAAGTGAGCATTTAAAATGATACTAAAAAAATCTAATGTTTTTAAAAATAAAATTATAATTTTATTTTTAAAAACATTAAAAAGGAATAATTTAATTTCTAGTCTTTAGTCTTTCAATCAAGCCAAATTATATAACTTTAAAGTTCCATATTTCGTAAATTTCTTCATGAGATAAAGCTTAGTCTAAAAAAAAGGCAGAAAAAACACAGGGAACAAATAAAATACTAAAGATAAAAAGAAATTATCGTTTAGAAGAGGTAATAGTTGAATGGGTAGATTTATTTTCTTGAGTAAGTTTTAAAATAGGAAGTTCATCAAAAGTATGAAAAGATGGTGGAGAAGTTAATAACCACTCAAGAGTAAAAGCAGCTTCTGGTTGAGAAGGATTATTAGTTTCTATGGTTTTCGAAGTCCATGGATTATTAGCCGCTTTTACATTTCCTGTTAAAGTAACATAAACAATGTAGAAAAAGAATATTGCGCTAAACATTGATAAATAAGATCCATAACTACTAATAGCATTTAATCCGGCATATGCATCAGGATAATCAGGAATTCGACGAGGCATTCCAGCAATTCCTAAAAAGTGCATTGGAAAAAAAGTTAAATTTACCCCAATAAAAGTAGTCCAAAAATGAATTTGTCCTAAAATTTCTGGATATTGAAGGCCCGATATTTTACCAATCCAATAATAAAAACCAGCTAATAAACCAAAAACTGCACCCATTGATAATACGTAGTGGAAATGTCCAACAACATAATAAGTATCATGTAGAGCAATATCTAATCCAGCATTTGATAAAATAATTCCAGTTAATCCCCCTACAGTGAATAAGAAAATAAATCCAATAGCAAAAAGCATTGGAGTTTGAAGAACAATACTTCCTCCCCACATAGTAGCAATCCAACTAAAAATTTTAATTCCAGTTGGAACTGCAATAATCATAGTTGCTGCGGTAAAATAAGCACGGGTATCAACATCTAATCCAACAGTATACATATGGTGTGCCCATACAATAAAACCTAAAAATCCAATACTGTTCATTGCATAAACCATTCCTAAATAACCAAAAATAGGTTTTCGAGAAAAAGTTGAAATAACATGACTAATAATACCAAATGCAGGAAGAATTAAAATATAAACTTCCGGATGACCAAAAAACCAAAATAAATGCTGATATAATAAAGGATCTCCACCACCAGCAGGATCAAAAAAAGTAGTATTAAAATTTCGATCAGTTAATAACATAGTAATTGCACCTGCAAATACTGGAAGTGAAATTATTAAAAGAAATGCAGTAATAAAAACTGCCCATACAAACAATGGAAGTCTATGCATACTCATTCCGGGAGCTCTCATATTAAAAACAGTGGTAATAATATTAATTGATCCAAGGATACTACTAATTCCTGCTAAATGAAGACTAAATATGGCTAAATCAATAGAACCTCCAGAATGACTAATTAAGCTACTTAATGGTGGATAAACAGTCCATCCTGTTCCTGGTCCTACCTCTACTAAAGCAGAACTAACTAGTAATAATATTGATGGAGGTAATAACCAAAAACTAATATTATTTAATCTTGGAAATGCCATATCTGGAGCACCTATTAAAATAGGAACAAACCAGTTTCCAAAACCTCCCATTAATGCTGGCATTACCATGAAGAAAATCATTAAAAAAGCATGAGCAGTAATAATCACGTTATAAAACTGATGATTTCCTGCTAATATTTGATTTCCTGGTTGAGCTAATTCCATTCTAATTAAAACAGAAAATGCTGTTCCAATAATTCCTGAAAATGCACCGAAAATAAGATATAATGTACCAATATCTTTATGATTTGTTGAAAAAAGCCAACGATTTGCGAATTGAACCATGAAAATTATAATTTATTTTTTTGTTAAAAAAAAAAGAAAAAAGTGGATTTTGTTTATAAACAAAGGAATCGTTTATAAACAAAACTTTGTAAAAACCAACTTACTTTTTTTTTCTTTTTAATACAATTAGATAAAATAACTATTAAATATTGAGCTATTTCATTTTTACCGTCAGGGACACCTCTGATCTAAAAGACTTAACGTTTACTTTTAATCTTTTTTGATAATTAAAGTATTCCTTTGGTGGTAGTATCCTTAAAGTCCTTAGGATAATGAAAATAATTGAATTATTTTTTTACAGATAGAGGGATTTGAACCCCCACGAATGTTATTCATCAGAACCTAAATCTAATATGTCTACCAATTTCATCATATCTGCTTATTTTCTTGATGGTTTTTAAGACCATTGACGAATTATTTAGGACTAATAACATTTTTTTATCAAAAAAACTTATGATGAGAAATATTTCGATTTTATTAAAAGTAAGTTTTAGTTTTTCGGATAAAAAGTACTTTATAGTATAAGGATCAAAACTCTATTGAGCTTAGTAGGAATTGAACCCACACTAGTCCCGTTATGAGCAGGAAGTTTTAACCTTTAAACTATAAGCTCTTAGTTTTTTTTTAATAATAACTACGATATTAAAAAAGGGAATTGAAGATTTAGTTTGAAATTGAGACACTTTTGTTTTATAGAAGATACTTAAAGGGGACTTAAAAGTCCTTTAAAACTTTTAAGTCCGAAATATAAAAAAAGTATTAAAAGGTATAAAAAGAATTTTTTTTAGAACCTCTTAATTAAAAAAATTAAACTGCGAAAAGAATTAAAAATACTACCATTAATGCAAATAAAGCAATAGCTTCAGTTAAAGCAAATCCTAAAATTGCATAACCAAATAATTGTTTATTTAAAGAGGGATTTCGAGCTACAGCATTAATTAATGAACCAAAAACGATTCCAATTCCTGCCCCTGCTCCGGCTAATGCAATAGTTGCACAACCTGCTCCAATTAATTTTGCTCCTTCCATAAAAATTTAAAAAATATAAACATTAAAAAGACATACAAATTTTCTTTTATTTATTGTTACTAAAAAGATTCACATTTTTTTAATATTTTCTTATCTTAAAACGGATTAAAAATAACCTTTTTCCCCTTGAAATTTATAGTAGAGAAAAAAGGTAAAAAGAATAAATAATAATAAAGTAAAGAAAATTATCGATCAACTTCTCCAAAAACAATATCTTGAGTTCCTATAATAGTAACTACATCAGCTAACATATGATGCTTTGACATTAAATCAATAGCTTGAAGATGAGCAAATCCTGGAGCTTTAATTTTACAGCGATATGGTTTATTAGTTCCATTACTTACTAAATAAACACCAAATTCACCTTTTGGAGCTTCTACTGCTTGATAAAATTCAGAACTAGGAACAGCAAAACCTTCTGTATAAATTTTAAAATGATGAATTAAAGATTCCATAGATTGTTTCATTTGAAATCTTGATGGCGGGGTAATTTTTCGGTCATCACTTTTAATCATACCGGTAGGCATATTATTTAAACATTGAGCCATAATTTTAATACTTTGACGCATTTCTTCGACTCGAATTAAATAACGATCATAGCAATCCCCTTGAGTTCCAACTGGAACATCAAAATCTAATTTATCATAAACATCATAAGGTTGTGTTTTTCTTAAATCCCAAGCAATTCCGGATGCCCGTAACATTGGACCACTAAATCCCCAAGCTAATGCATCTGCTGCAGAAACAATTCCAATATTAACTAATCTTTGTTTCCAAATTCGATTTCCAGTCAATAATTCTTCTATTTCATCAATTCTTGATGCAAAAGATTCAATAAATTTATAAATATCATCACATAAACCAAGTGGAAGATCTTGAGCAACTCCACCGGGTCGAATATAAGCTGCATGCATTCGGGCACCAGAAACACGTTCATAAAATTCAAAAAGTCTTTCTCGTTCCTCAAAAGCCCATAACATTGGAGTTAATGCCCCTACATCCATTGCATGAGTAGTTAATGCTAAAAGATGATTTAATATTCTAGTAATTTCCGAAAATAAAACTCGAATATATTGTGCGCGAAGTGGAACTTCACATTGAACGAGTTTTTCTATTGCTAGTGAAAAAGCATGTTCTTGACACATCATCGAAACATAGTCAAGTCGATCAAAATAAGGTAATGCTTGAAGATAAGTTTTTGCTTCAATTAATTTTTCTGTTCCTCGATGAAGAAGACCAATATGTGGATCTGCTCTTTCTACAACTTCACCTTGCATCTCTAATACTAAACGAAGGACACCATGGGCAGCTGGATGTTGAGGACCAAAATTTAAAGTAAAATTTTTTATTTTTTTTGGTACAATAGTTTTTTCAATAGCCATAATAAAAAAAAATATTTTTATAATATGTTGATTTAATTAAAATATTATAAAAATGTAAATATCTTTTTATAAAAAATTTTTTTTATAAATTTATAAAAAAGGGCGAGTAGCGGGTTTCGAACCCGCGTTTTCAGAGTCACAGTCTGATACTTTAACCAACTAAGTTATATTCGCCATAAAAGGTTACGGGTAACGGGAATCGAACCCATATCATTTGCTTGGAAGGCAAAAAATTTACCATTAATCTATACCCGCAAAAGTGAATGTTTATTTTATTCTTTAGTATAAGAATAAAATAAACACTTATCGTTAAGGATACGGTTAAAAAAAGATAATTGTTCAGGGTGTAGCGCAGCTCGGTAGCGCTTCTGTTTTGGGTACAGAAAGTCGCAGGTTCAAATCCTGCCACCTTGATTGTGTTATTCAACTCTTTAATATTTCTTTTTACATAAAAAATTAAACAATTAAATAACCATTTTTTATACTTTTATATATTTTTTATTAACAATTTAATATCTAAGAGAATAAAAGATTTTTAAATTCTTATGAACAATTCAGAAAAATTATTTCAACAATTTTATAAAGGTGGTTTAACCTTTGATTGGCAAGATTTACGGACAACTGCTTTTTTATTAATTCCATTTATTTTTATTTTAGTTTTCTTTCCAGGCTATTTATTTAATAATAGTATTCAATCATCGTATTCTTTAATTCTTTGGTTAGCAATATTTTATTTTTTTTATCTATTATTAGAACATGGATCTATTGGAGTTAAAGAAATCATTGAAGATTATATTCATAATATTGCTTTAAAATCCTCTATTCTTCTATGTTTCGATATTTTAAGTTTAATAAGTTTTAATAGTCTTATTATTTTTCTTTTTTTTTCTTAATACTTAAAGTTTTGTATATTAGTTTCGTAGTCTTTAACTTTTAAAGAATCTATAATCTGAAAGACTATAACTTTGAGTTCTTTCGGGATATAGATATAATATAATATTAAAAAAATAGTAGTTTTTTTTTCAAAAAAAGACTAAATAGTTATTTAACTCTTATGGACCCTATTTATTATCTAACTGTTTTTTTATTTTTATTCCTTTTTGGCGTATGGGGAATCTTTTTAAATAGAAAGAATATTTTAATTATGTTAATGTCTATTGAATTAATGTTATTAGCAGTAAATTTAAGTTTTCTTTTATTTTCAATTTCTTTAGATGATTTAATTCCTCAAATTTTTGCTTTATGGGTATTAACCGTAGCAGCTGCAGAATCAGCTATTGGATTAGCTCTTTTAGTTGTTTATTATAGAGTTCGAGGAACTATTTCCGTTGAATTTATCCAATTATTAAAAGGGTAATGTAGTTCCTATTGAAAACGAGTGGGACCCAAAAGTATTTAACAGTATACATTTATTGATTATATATATTTATAGCCCTAGAAGGGGAACTTATAAATACAATTTGATCTGTATACTTAAGTCTTTTCAGATCTAAAGGTGAACTTTGGTTTTTTATATTAAAGAAAATTTGGGAAAGGTAGGATTCGAACCTACGTAGAATAAATTCACCAGATTTACAGTCTAGCGCCTTTAACCCCTCGGCCACTTGCCCTAAAAAAATTTTTTTAGTAAAAAATTTAATGGAAAATTCCTTCGATAGAAATAGAAATTCGTTTTTATTTTTATATGAGTAAAATTTTTCAATATTCTTTTTTTTTATTTTCAAATAAGACTCAAAAAACTTTTAGAATTTTTGTACCCAAAGTGGAATAAATAAACCTACAATATTAATTAAACTTTTATATTTTAAAGTAAACTATCTAATAAAAAATTTTATTAGATAATTATAAATTTTATTATGCCTCAATTAGATCAAATTTCGTTTTTATCCCAACTTACTTGGTTATGTATTTTTTATTTTGGTTTTCATTTAATTTTAGTTGATAATTTTTTACCAAAAATTAGTACTATTTTGAAATTACGAAAAAAAAAATTACTTAATTCACTTTCTTCCTCTTTCGCTTCTCAAACCGAAGGTTCCTTCGGAAACGGATCGCAGGTACAAGAAAATCAAAATGAAACTGATATTTTAAAAAATTATGATTTCATTTTAACTCAATCTGTTCAACAATCTGAAAATTCTGTTCAAAAGGGAATTTCTGAAAAATCGCAATGGACTAATCAATTTGTAAAAAAATTAAATAGTGAAAATTGGAATAAATTAAATAATTTTTATTTAAAACGTTTAGCTACAATGAGAGCAAATCAAAATGTTATTTATACTAATTTATCGCTAGGAAGCCCTATTTCGTTTGAATTTTTTGATAAAATTAATAACGTAAATTTAAATCAAAAAAATTTCCAATCAGAACAATTTCATATTCAAATGTTTAAGAATTTAATGTCGAGTGTTTCATTGGAATCAAAAGAAAATTTAAAAAATAAAAATTTTTTAAAAAAGGGAAATAAAACTAAATTAAAATAAAAATTTTCATATGATTAATATTGAACAACTTATTTTTACCCTTTTCTCAACTTTAACTCTTCTTTCTGCCGGAATGGTTATTCGAGCTCAAAATCCAGTTCATTCTGTATTATTTTTAATTTTAGTTTTCTGTAATGCTTCAGGATTATTACTATTATTAGGATTAGATTTCTTTGCTATGATGTTTCTTGTTGTTTATGTAGGAGCAATTGCAGTATTATTTTTATTTGTAGTAATGATGTTAAATATTAAACAAGCTGAAATTAGAGAAAATATATTACGTTATTTTCCAATTGGGGGATTTATTGGATTTATTTTTTTTCTTGAAATTTTTGTAGGAATAGGAAACGATCTTCTTCCTTTTTTATCATTTTCGGGAGAAGAAATTTTTAATTTAGATTCCCTAAATTATGTCTCATGGCTTAATTATCAATCACAATTAAATAATATTGAAGCTATTGGTCATCTGTTATATACCGATTATGTTATTTTATTCATTATTTCAAGTTTTATTTTGCTGGTTGCTATGATTGGAGCTATTGTTTTAACATTACAAAAAAAAGCTAATGTAAAAAGACAAGAAATTTATGAACAAAATATTCGTGAATTTACTCAAACAATTCAAAAAGTTCAAATTTCTTTTAATCGATAATTTTAATAAAGTCATTAGTTCTTTCTATTTAGTTTGAAGGAACTAAAGATTTTATTTGCTCTATAATTGTTTTACAAACAAAAGATTATTTTGTTAGAATAATAGGTTTTCTATATTTTAACAACAATAAGTAATCTTAAAAAAAAAATTTTATGAACCAATTTAATTCACAAATTAGACCTGTATCACCTCATTTAACTATTTATAAACCTCAATTTACTTCAGTATTATCAATTTATCATAGAATTAGTGGAGTATGCTTAGTAATTCTTTTTTTATTTGTTCCTTTTTTTTTTACATGGATCGATTTAAATGTTGCTATTTTTAAACCAAGCATTCTGTCTTTACTAAATTTATTTACTTTTTTATTTTATGGTATTTATACTGTAATATTAATTTTTTTAGGATATCACTTTTTAAATGGTATTCGTCATTTAGGCTGGGATTTTGGGCTTACATATTCATTATCTCAATATTTTCCAATAAATATATCTGGAATTTCTAGATCTTCAATTATTATTTTAGGACTTATTTCTGTTTTATTTTTAAGAATAATTTTTCACTTATTATAAAAAAAAAAAATAAAAACTCTCTATCAATCGATATAATGTCAATTGATAGAGAGTTTTTATTTTTTTTTTATAATAAGTGAACCCCAGGAATATAACACAATCTCTAGATATATAGTTGTTTTTAATAGGATATATTATTTAAATAGAGATTTATTATACTTATTTACTGTATAGATAAAAAAATATTTATTCCCATTCTAAAGCTCCCTTTTTCCACTCATAAAAAAAACCAATAGTAAGAATAATTAAAAATAAAATCATTGACCAAAATCCAAAAAAACCCAAATGATTTAAACAAATAGCCCAAGGAAATAAATAAGTTACTTCTAAGTCAAAAATGATAAATAAAATAGCAACTAAATAAAAACGAACGTCAAACTTACTTCGAGCGTCATCGAAAGGATCAAATCCACACTCATAAGCTGAAAGTCTTTCAGGATCTAATTGTGGACTTGAAAATAAAAAAGGAAGTCCTACAATAAGTAATGATAATGCTAAACTAATAACTAAATAGAATAATATAGGTAAATATTCTCGCATTTTTTTTTAATTTAACTGTGTTTAATAATATTAAATAATATTATTAGACAATAAAAAAAAGAATTTTAAAATTTCCCGAGAAAGACGGGAGTTGAACCCGCGACCTCTGGCGTGACAGGCTAGTGCTCTAACCAGCTAAGCTACTTTCTCTTTTTTATAGTAAATACTTTTTAAATTGTTTTGGTAGTTTTTCAAGTAATATAAACTGAAGATTCTTATCTATAGGGCTAAAAATACTTTAAATGATCAAAACTTTGGAACTCTTTAGACCAAAGAATAACCTTCTTTAAGTTTTAATTTTGGGTATAGCGGGATTTGAACCTGCGGCCACTAGATTAAAAGCCCAGTGCTCTACCAACTGAGCTATATACCCATTTATTTGTTATATTTTATTAATAAATTTAATTCATTAAAATTCAAAGATATCTTTAGCTTCGAAGATACAAAATTAAAAATTTAATCTAATTATGAATTTGTAAGATATCTTTGATAAAAAATAAATAAACCCTAACGCTGTTTTCTAACTGTTCGAGAATTTGTTTTTGTTCGTTGGCCTCGTACAGGAAGTTTATTTACATGTCGAAAACCTTTGTAGGATCCGATAGCAATTTGTCTTTTAATATCTGTATTTAATTTTTTATGAAGCTCATATCCAGTTATATAATAACTAGCTACTATTCGATTTATTTTATCTATTTGACTTCGTTTTAATTGTTCCATTTTAAAATTAGAATTAATTCCTAATTGATCACATAATTGATTGGAAAAAAAGTTACCTAATCCATAAATTTTATTTAATGCAAATCGAACACGAGCAATTGGTGGAAAATTTTTTTTTAGAAGATATACCATAAATATTTTCATTTAATGATTTATTTCTACCATTATTTAGGTCTTATAGTACTAAACCAATAGGTTTTTCCTAAAAAGACCACGAAAATCTGGAAGAAATATAAAATTTTATTTTAATAAAAAAAATGTTTAAGTTTTTTTTCCCAATTTAATTTTTACAATTTTATCAATGTAAAAAATACCTTTTCCTGTAAAAGATTCTGGGCATTTAATATCTTTAATTTCTGAAGCAACTTGAGAAACTAATGATTTATCTAATCCATATATTGAAATAATATCAGGTTTCGGAATAAATAATAAAATTTCACTTGGAAGTTTATAAGATACTAAATGACTAAATCCTAAATCAAGAACTAAACATTGGGTTCTGGAAAGTCCTAATGGTATTTCATTTTTATCTAATAAATTAAAGTCAAAATTTCTTGGAAGATTGCGTTTTTTATTTTTTTGATTAAGAAATGTTAAAAAAGCTTTATAACCTAAACCATTTAATTTTAAAGTAATTACAAAAGCTTCTTGAACTCCTTTAATTTGATTTTGAATTTGGGTTTTTAAATTTCCAAAATTTGCTTTTAAATATGAACTTTCTTTTAGACCTTCGGTTCCCCACAAAATATCATTTACCTTTTGTTTATTAGAAAAAGTTAAATAGGGAAATAAAAAACATAATTTATTTATTTTCGAATTATAGCGACAAAAATTATCAATATTTTGATTTTTTATTAAAAAATTATTTTTGTCTTTAATTAAAGAATTTTTTTGTCCTACAGAAGGAACAAAACGAGATATATTCAAAGGTAGGTCAACCCAACCTAATGAACCTTGAATAATTAAATTATCTTTTTTATTATTTAATATTTGAACTTCATTAGGTATAGATATTTGTTTATAAAAAGTAGATAGTATTTTTTTTTTCATCTTTTATATATATATATTTTTTTTTATAATAAATAAATTTGTTTATTATAAAAAAAAGGAAATTGTCTCCCTTTTGTTGTTACAAGATAAAAGAATTAAAGAGATAAAAATTGGATCAAAAATAAAATTACCAAGTTTTTTTCTTAATTCCAGATAATGCCCCTTTTGATACAAGTTCTCTAAAACTAATTCTTGATAATCCGAAAAAACGAAAAACCCCATGACCTCTCCCTGTAATTAAACATCTATTTTTTATTTTAGTAATAGAACTTTTTGTTACAAAAAGGGATATTTTTTTTTGATAAAAAAGTTTTGAATTAAAATTTAATAAATCATTTAACATCATAAATTTATAATAAAGTTTACGAATTTCGTTATTTACAAAAAATTGACGATGTTTTTTGTCTTGTTCTAGTGATGCTTTCATTTTTTATATCTTTTTTTTTATAATTACTTTTTTTGTATATAAACTTTAAAATCCTAATGTAGTTTTTATTAAACTAAAGGTTTCTATATAAATCGAAAGAACGTTTGGATTAGTGAAAAACTCTAAGAGGAAATTAACTAAAATATTTCCTATGGTATAATAGGAAATTTAAACGAAGTTAATATTAAAATGGAATCTTTTTTTTTTTTTCCAGAAGTTGAAATTGTAATATTTAATCCTTTCATTAATTCGAGAATTTCAAAATCTCGTTCAATTTCTGGGAAAAAAGAGACCTGAGAAAAACCAAAACTGATATCTTTTGAAGATGAAAAACTAGTTTGTTTTTTATAACAAAAATCCGGAATTTGTGGAAAAACTAATAAAATTAAACTTTCTAAAAATTCATACATTAAAAATGATCTTAAAGTAACTTTACATCCTAAAAGTTGTCCTTTTCTTAATTGAAACTCAGCTAAAGATTTTTTAGCGTAAGTTTTTTTAGGTTTTTGATGACTAATTTTTTCTAATCCAAGTATTATCGGGGATAATAATTTTTCTTCTTGACTTCCTAAAGCTAAACTGCTACTTAATGTAATTGATTTTAACTCAGGAATTTGCATAATATTTTTTATATTTTTTTTTAATAAAAAATCTCTTTTATATTGATAAAATATAAATTTATTTAGACGATTATTCATAAAATTTTAGATTTTTTTTTATTTATTTTTATTTTAAAATTACTAATTTATTAAATTATAATAATAAAAATAAATTAAATACTTCCATTACAAAGAGAAAAAATTTTAACACCCCATTTTTTCTTTAATTCATAAGTAGCGATTGTAGAAATTCTAGTGGCTAAAGGTATATTTTTTGAAGTCCATAAAGTAACGGCATTGCGGAAATATTTTAAATAAGTCCCATCTTTACGTTTAATTCCTTTTTTTGTTTCTAATACAAGACCATAATGAACTTGACCTGTTTCAACTTTCATTTTGGATTTAAAATTTGTTTTTTTTACAGAAATAACACAAAGGTCGTTAATATTAGCTTTTTTTTTAGTAGATCCTCCTAAAATTTTAATACATTTTACTTGTTTAGCTCCAGAATTATCGGCGACTAACATTTTTGTTCCTAATGATATCATAGTTAACTAAAAAAAATTTCTTTTTGTAATCCTCACCACTATAAATACTTTTGGCAAGATAGCTCAAAGAAATAATAGAACTAAAAATAATAATAAAAAAATAATTACGAATTTATTCGCTTGGTAATACCTAAAGAAAGTGGAAATTTATAACTTAATGATTTTGTTGCCTGTTCAACCAATTTGAATGAAATTCCTTCAAATTCAAACAAAATTTGACCAGCTTGAACTTTAGAAGTCCACCCTGCTGGAGCTCCTTTTCCTTTCCCCATCCGAACTTCAGCTGGTTTTGCTGTAATTCCAATATCTGGAAAGATTCGAATCCACATTTTAGCTTTTCTTTTAAAAGTTCGTGTATAGATACGTCTAGCAGCTTCAATGACTCTTGCAGAAAGTTGACCAGATTCTAAAGTTTTTACTGCAAATTTTCCAAAACCTAAACTTAAAGTGTTAGAACGAATTCCACAAATTCGTCCTTTTTGAAATTTTCTGAATTTTGTATTTTTTGGACTTAACATAAATTGTAAATTTAGATCCTCTCTATCAAACCATAAGCTCCTTTCAAAGGAACTTTTTGTTTGATTTAAAAGGAAATAAAGAGAACCTTAGAAAGATGCTCTCCTTTAGTAGAAAAATAAATTTAAATAACAACAGCGTATCCTGAGGGAATTGAACCCCCGACCAGAAACTTAGAAGGTTTCTGCTCTATCCTACTGAGCTAAAGATACGTAAGAAATTTTTTTACTTATATGCAACCCAAACTTTTATTCCCAAACTTCCATATTTAGTTAGTGCGTGACAACAATGATAATCAATTTTTTTTGAAAAAACTTGAAGCGAAGTAGCACCTAATTTATAAGTATAGGTTTTAGCCATAAGACCTCCTTTTAAAGATCCTGAGCATGATATCCTTATTCCCTCTATAAAATTCGATTGTTGAATCTGATCAAAAAGTTCACGTTTAATTTTAGGAAATCGAATTTTATTCTCTAATTTCTTCGCAATTAAAAATCCAATACTGGAAGCGGTTTTTAAACTATCATTAATACTATAGCAATGAAAAAGAATATTATTATTTGTTTGTTTTTGTAAAATAGATTCCATATAAGATAAATATGATTTTTTTCTTAATTCTAAAGAATTCTTATTTATTTTGGATACACAAGAAATTTGAGTTAAATTTAATTTATTTAAATTATTTTCTTTTTTTATTAGGATAAATTTTTTTTGCTTTTCAATATAGAAAGATTCAGAAGATTTTTTTTTTAGTACTAAATTTTTTATTTTTTTTTCAATAAGCATAAGAGAAAAAGTAATGGTTTTTATCAAAGATTTCTTCAATTTTCTTAGAATAAAAATATCTTTGATAAAATTATAAATATTGTTTCACTATTTGAGATTTCCATAATTGTAAGATTAACCAATGGATTTTTAATTTTATAACAACTAAAGGATATTGATATTTTTTTCGGAAAAATAATAAATTTAATTTTTCTAAACTATTAGATGAAGTATTAATTTTTCCAATAGAATTGTCAGTTAAAAGTAAATTTTTAGAAAAATTCTTCACAATATTATAAAAATTTAATTTTTCTTGAATTAATATTTCTTTTAATAAAGTATTTTTTAAGATATTTTTATTTTTGTTAATGGAATCCATAAAAAATGTGGATTGATTATGTAAAAATCCTGCGGAATACAACAAAAATTCAGGATTTGTTTGATAATAATTATAAAAAGATGATTTTATTTTTTTTTTTCGTAAAATATTATGCTTTTTTTTTGCTGAAAAATGAATTTTTTGTGTTTGATATCGAAATCCTTTATTAAAACTATTCCATGGTAAAAAAAAACCATAAAGTGATATTTTATGTGGAAAATGACGAATAATTAATTTTGTTGGATATTTTTTTAAAAAGTGAAATAAAGATTCGATATAATTACGAATAAAAATTTCTTGAAAAAGCTTATTTCTATAATTTTTGTCATCAAACCAAAAAGAATCCATTTTACGATGAATTGGAATTCTAAGGGAAATAGGATTAATTTTTTGACCCATATTTTTTATTTTTTTTTAATTATTTTTTTTTTAACTTTATGTAATACTTTTCGTCGAGTTGAAGCAAATTCTCCAAATTTATGGCCAATCATTTCTTCTTTGATTTTTAAAGATAATAAGGTCTTTCCATTATAAATAGATACATTAGATCCAATCCAATGTGGAAGAATCCAAGTTCTTCGTGACCAAATTTGAAGATTTAAAGATTTAATGAGTCGCTCACGACTAAAAGAATTATCTATAAAAGGACCTTTTTTTAGAGAACGTGTCATATGTAGTTTAATAATTACAAAATTTATATTTAATTTATCTTATCGAAGAAATCTTTGGTAAGAAATAATTTGATGATATTATGTTATATTGAATTTGAAGACCTGAATATTTTTTAAAAATTAAATTTTTTAATAAAAGAAAAAAACGATCTTTTTCTAAATTATTTGAACAAGAAAGAATATTTAAAGCTTGATTTATTTTATATTCAAAATGTTCTTGAGATTTTTTAAATACATGAGGGGATTGGAGAATAGAAAATATTTTTCGTCTAGGAGAAAGAGAAATATTTTTTATTGAATAAAATCTTGCTATTTTATAATAATTTTTTTTTTTTTTCAAATAAAACACTTGATTTTGAGAAAAAAATTGTTTTTTTTTTAATAAAAAAGCTAAATCTTCTTTCTCTATGGGAATAATAGTATTTCTGCTATTCATTTTAAATAATAATTTATTAAAATATTCTTCACAAGTTAATTTCTTTATTGAATTTTTATAATAAAAAGAATTTTGAAAGACTGAAGAATAACTTGATAAATTTGTACTAAAATTCTCCATAGATTCTTTTTCAAAAGTTTTTATTTTTATTTGAATTTTTGGTAAATTTGTAATGGAACTATAAATTAATTCTTTCATCATAAGAAAAACAACGTTATAGGCTACCTATAGTTTTTCATACTAAACGTGGAAAGCCAACAATTGGAATTGAACCGACGACCTTTCCCTTACCAAGGGAATGCTCTAACCACTGAGCTACGTTGGCTTACTTTTTTTACTATGGGTATTTTAATTATCATTCGGCACTGAATACTGTAAGGAAAGAGCCAAATATTTTAATGGAGGCAATCGGGATCGAACCGATAGCATCATGCGTGCAAAGCATGCGTTCTAACCATTGGAACTATACCCCCTAAATTTTCATTTTTTTCCATATCTATGATTTCAAAAGACGACATTTCAATTTGTATTCTATATTTTTTTATTTCAAATAGAATATTTGAAATAAAAAAAAGAAAAAAAAATACAAACGGAAGAAAAGGGATTCGAACCCTTGATACTTTTAGTATTTTGATTTAGCAAATCAATACCTTAAACCACTCAGTCATTCCTCCTATTATATTATTGGAATCCACGTAAATATTAATAAATTTCCTGAAAATAAATTTCCTGAAAATAAATTTCCTGAAAATAAATTTCCTGAATACGTGGATTACAATAAAAAAACATCTTAATAAAATTTAATTAACAAACAAAGGTAATTGTGATACAATTTGATTAGTAATTTCTTTAGTTAATAAATCTAATGGAGTTATATAAAAAAAGAAAAAAGTTAAAAAGAA